>ERZ724525.260-NODE-260-length-28696-cov-14.504556_pt1 | contig 28696 bp, 20 predicted proteins | sample MGYA00376058_ERZ724525 | MGnify/ENA primary metagenome ERZ724525 (study PRJEB28724, sample SAMN07190888) | wastewater metagenome | isolation source: influent of sewage treatment plant in Hong Hong | place: USA: Christiansburg, Virginia | collected 2016-03-01 ... | reverse complement strand
ATCAATCCCTAAAATTTGCTGCATAAAAAAGGCTGCCCTTTTCGGACAGCCTCTTGATTTCAAAAGTGGTCCCACCTGGGCTCGAACCAGGGACCACCTGATTATGAGTCAGGTGCTCTAACCAGCTGAGCTATAGGACCGGTTAAGAGTTTGCAATATTACTACTATTTTTTGTTCAGACCAAATATTTTAATCGTGGATTTTCAATTTTATCATTAAACAGTAACCTTCTAAACGGAATCTACTGAAAATGAAGCGTTATAAAGTATTTAAAAAAACTATATAATTTCCTGACACAACTCAATCAAAACCCCATTGGTAGATTTTGGATGTAAAAAAGCAACCCATTTATTGTCGGCACCTTTCTTTGGCACTGAATTAAGCACCACAAACCCTTCTTTTTCTAGCCTTGCTATTTCGGCTACAATATCGGTTACATCAAAGGCTATGTGATGAATGCCTTCTCCTTTTTTCTCTATAAATTTTGCAATTGGGCTTTCAGAATTTGTAGCTTCTAATAATTCTATTTTATTGGGGCCATTTTGAAAAAAAGAGGTTTTCACTCCTTCAGAAGCTACTTCTTCTTCTTTGTAAGCAGGTGCTCCAAATAATTTTTCAAAAAGTAAATTAGAGGCTTGCAAATCTTTGACCGCAATTCCTATGTGTTCTATTTTATTCATTTGTTTCACTTTTAAAACCGCAAATATATCAACTATTGATTGACATACGTCCTGAAATATCCGCATTCTCCAATCACCTCTTGATAGTATTTGGTATCTGAATAATTTGTTTTCAATTTTACAAAACCATCAAACGCGATAAAATTTACTTCTTCTTCTGGAATCTCCCAAACATTCGCAATAGCGCTATACTTCTTGTTGTAGTATTCGTTTCGCTCACATTTGGCTATCATATATAAACATTTGGCTTTCTGTTCTTTATTTTTTGCTGCCTCAAACGCTTTTTGATAATACATTTTGGCTAGGCTACAATCTGTAATCATTTTTTTGATTGGCTCTCTAAAACTGTAGGGACTAGAACCATATCCCGCAATTTTGGACTCATAAAAAATTCGAGCATTGCCAAAATGAGTGATGTTATAAAAGGCATTGCCTAACAACAAACTATTGGTATACACCTCTTCCTTAGCCGCAACCTTATCTTGCATCGTTTTGATTGTGGTCAGAAAATCTAATTGCGAATATTTCTTTTTTTGATACGCCACATGATCACAATCGTGACAATCTTTGATGCCTCCATTAAAAGGATTCCCATAAAAAACGGTATTTTGAAGCGAATCGGATTGCTTCATGAACTCGATAGCCGCAGGAATATCATTTTTGAAAGTGGCTTTGACCGCTTGAAAATTATTTATCTCCGCCAATTTTACGCCATACACACTTTGTCCTACTTGTTCTAACTCGGTTTTGTTTGTTTTGATCAAAAAGGCTTTCATGGCTTGCAAATCGGCAGTGGCATCATAAAAATTATTTCCGTACCCCCAATAATCATTGGCATCATCAAACAATTCAGCCATCACTCTGTTGCCACTAGCTCTGTATAGCGCAGCTAGATATTTTTTACTCCAATTGGTAGCATTTTGGTATCTGAATTCTGGAATTCCTTTTTCTTTGGGCAGTTCGTGGTATAACCATTTTAAATCTTTGATAATCGTTTTTTCATTTTGGGGGGATAATTTTTCTATTTTACTCAAATTATTCACAAAACGAAGCAAACGCAACTGATAATTGGCTAGTTTTTTTGCTGGCATTTTTTGCTCCACTTTCGTATAAATAGCCTCTGCCTTTGAGAAATCTTCTCTTAAGGTATACAAGTACCCCAAAGCAATGTCCCATAAATAGGGTTGTGCTGTGGTTCCAGCCGCCGAGATTTTGGTCACTAAACCTAAAACTTTGGTGTCAATCTTCTTTTTATTATCGGATTTGTTTTCAGAAACGGTTTGTTTTTTTACATCATTACTTTCATCTGTTTTAGAGAAAGAATGATTTATATTTTGCTCGGTTTTGTTAATCAAACGCGTCAAGAGGTAATCCAAATGCGTAGATTTTGGATCCAATTCAAAAATTTTCTCCATAGCACGAACCTCGTCTTTGTAATATCCTTGAATCGCCCAAAGCGCTGCTTTCTCCTTATTATCTTTGGCCATAGCCAAAGAAGCGTTCCAATCTTTCTCCTCTTGGGGATGAAAATTATACGCCGAAACGACTCGCATTTCTGGGCATTTATCAAAAACTACTGCGTAGAGATAATTAGACTTGGCATATTCTTTTTCTTTGTAATAAAATCCAGCCAAGTAAGAAAGTGCACGGTAATACAATACATTTTTAGGAACAGTTGCTTCTGTTTTTTGAAAAAAATCAAAAGCTTGTTTACGATCATCACTATAAAAATAAGCCTTCATCGTTTGAAACCAATACCTGTTTTTAAGAAAAGCATCTTTAGTATTTTTATAATTATTTTCGATTGCTTTTACCGTTCCTACATCTTCAAATGTTTTAACAGCAACAGGATCATAGCTCCAATAATCGGCATTTACGGAAACCTTTTCTACTTGTTTTGCGAGAAACAAAAAGTCAATGAAGTTTTTAATTTTTGAGTCTTTTAACTTTAATTTGGATTCCCATTTCACAACGTTTTTAGTGCTTTTTTTGGTTTTATAAAAAGCATAAATATCTTGAACCGCTACAGCGCTACTATCAAACAAAAAATAATGAACCGTGGCCGAATCCGCTTTGCCTTTTAGATACGTTTCCCAATCGGTTCTGATCGATTCGTTGAACCTAGTGTTATAATTATCTTCAAAGCGAATAGAATAAAAAACATCCCCAGATAAAAACAGTGGTTCGTAGGAAGCATCAACAAAGGTTTCGGGAGTAAAATTAGAATCAAATGAAAAATCGCCATAATCGCCATCAGCACAGGCGTAAATTATACCATACACCATGAGTAAAATGGCACTAAAAAACAGCAATAACTTGCTCAAAAATTGATTTTTCATAGCTATTAAAATTGAATTGATCTAAATCGTAAAATAGTATTTCGTTAGGAGACTCATTGGTGTTTTCTTGCAAATCTGAGGCCATTTCTAACAAATCCGAAGCAGCAATCGCTTCTAATTTCAAGACATCATTTTCTTGATAAAAAACTCCATTCTTGTAAATAGATTGTATCACTCTAAAATGTTTTTCATCTTCTCGTTTAAAATTTTTATCCTTTACTAAATCAGCCACGCTAATTTTAGTCCGCACTCCAATTACTTTTTGGTTTTGAATATGAATAAACCAAGAATAAATAGGCAATGCAAAATTGAGTTGCAGCGGATACTTATTTAAACTTTCCAAATACTTCTCGGCTATTTTTCGGTCATAAATTGAATTGAGCGAATCAGGAGCAATTTTGCCCATATTGTAATACATCAAAACCCCCGAATCTACATTAGGAATTTTAGTTTTTTTGAAATATTTTACTTGATGCAATCGGATGGTTGCTGAAATCCTTTTTTGTGAAATTCTTTTAAAAACCTCAACAAACTCCAAGTAGCGTTCTTTGGTACTCAATGTCCAATCGCAATCCAGCTGAATCTCTTGACAACTTATCCTATTAGAAGTATTAATTCTTGTGATTAAATCGACTGTTTTCCTTGCTAATTCGGGTATTGCAACTGTAGTGTCTAAAAAAATCTGGTTCTTAATATACACCACAGGAACTACGGCAAATTGCTGAATAGGTGTTGTAAAATGAATTGGACTTGCGGGATAAACATCATGAGAAGCAACATTTAGAACAAGATCAAAATAACGCACATAAAGTTTTTGGACGTTGTTATGAGTTAATACCGCTTGTTCTTTTGGGGTTAAATCAAAAACTGTTTTCCAATAATAAAACGATATAACTGGTTTTTTGCTTGGTTGGCAGGCCAAAAGCAAAAGCAATAGAAGCGCAAAACCCAATCTATTTTTCAAAAGAAACAGCTATTAAAAGTCACAACAAATGTAATAATAACCAATAAGTAAAACATAAAAAACCTAAATTTTACTACAAGAGAAATGCCAATAAATCGCTAAATAATTTCGATTACAGTAAATATAATTGTTATTTTGTACTTTCTAATGTTAAACTGATATGTCGCAAACCAACTACCGCTTTATTTTGTTCCTTCTTCTTTTCGTTTGTATTGGCTGTGCCAAAAAAGGAAGTATCACAGGCGGTTTGAAAGATACCATAGCCCCAACACTTAAGATTAGTTTCCCAGAAAATTTTAGCACCAATTTTAAAGGCAATCAAATCAAACTAACTTTTGATGAGTATATCAAACTAAAAGGACTGGAAAAACAACTCATCGTTTCGCCTCCAATGAAAAATGAGCCATTGATTATTCCGTCTTCTGTAACGAAATACCTCACTATTCAAATCAAAGACACTTTACAACCCAATACGACTTATAGTTTTAATTTTGGACAAAGTATTACCGACAACAACGAAGGCAATCCTTTGAACCAATTCAAGTATGTTTTCTCTACGGGACCTTATATCGATTCGCTTGCTCTTGGTGGTAGAGTGAAAGACGCTCTTGATAGAGAAGTAGAATCGTTTGTTTCTGTAATGCTGTATGAAGTGAATGAAAAATTCAAAGATTCAGTAGTATACACTAGTCCACCAAGATACATTACCAATACATTGGATAGTTTAAAGACGTTTCGTTTAGAAAATCTAAAGGCGGGAAAATACCTTTTGGTGGCTATGAAAGACCGCAATAACAACAATAAATTCAATCCGAAAACAGAAAAAATTGGGTTTCACAAACAATTCATAACCATCCCAAATGATACGGTATATGAAATTGAATTGTTCAAAGAAGAGCTTCCGTTTAAAGCCTACAAACCTTCACAAGTTTCAGGTAACAGAATAGCCATTGGGTACGATGGAAAACAAGATTTTTCAAAATCTAAGCCTAAAATCATCTTGAAAAATAACAATCAAATTCTAGAAAGTATTGTTACGCAGTTTCCAAAAAAAGATTCGCTTCAAGTATGGTACAAACCTATAAAAGCAGACTCTTTACTGTTAAATATCAAGAAAGAAAGTTATGTAAACGATTTTAGTGTAAAAATCAAAAATCAAAAAAAAGACACTTTAAGCATCAATGCTGTGCAGACCGGGATTTTGAATATGAGAGATGAATTCACTTTAGAATCCTCAACTCCATTAGTTAAAATTGATAAGAGCAAAATTTCTATAAAAGACAGCAAAACAAAAATCACCGAGTTCACACCTAATTACGACGATTTTAATCAAAAGTTAGTTTTAAACTTTCCAAAAAACACTTCAGAAAAGTATCAAATTCAGTTATTACCAGGAGCATTAACTGACTTTTTTGAGAAATCAAATGATACCTTGACCTATAAATTAGAAACCCGAAGCGAAAGTGATTATGGGAATTTAATTGTTGATTTGCAAAATGTTAAACGTTTTCCAATAATTATTGAACTAACAAATGAAAAAGGAGAAATACTTGCTTACGATTACTCCGAAAAAAACACTAAAGTTGAATTTAATTTCCTTGAACCTAAAGATTACATCCTAAGAGTTATCTATGATGACAACAAAAACAAAAAATGGGATAGTGGGAATTATTTAGAAAAACGTCAAGCAGAAGAGGTAATCTATTATTCGAAAGTTATAAAAGATGTCCGAGCAAATTGGAATGACAACGAAACTTTTGACCTCAGCATCCCTTACACTGCTGAACCTAAAAAGAAAGAGGACAAGGATAAGAAGAAGAAAAAATAGAAGCGATGAACAATGATGTAATTGATAGTGGTTCTTGGACGAAACGAAATTGGAAATGGCTACTTCCAACTACAATTGCAATCCTATTTTTGACTTTTTATACCATTATTCCAGTCTTAAATAACGAAGCTCCTCAGTTTATTAAAGCCTATTCTGATACTAAAGTTTTTGAAAAAGCAATTGCCATAGCCAATGCGAATTCGAAAGTTAAAACTACAATCGGAACTATTGAAGCCATCGACAAATTAACTATTTTGGAAGGCAATATTGTTTATTCTAATAACGATACCTCTATTGCATCGACTATTAGAATCAAAGGAAATCATAACCGAGGAAAAATGGATTTTACAGCCAACAAAAAAGGAATCGAATGGTTTTTTCAAAAGATAACGGTACGATGTAAAAACCCCAAAACAGTAATTAGTGTGATTGAATAAAGCGAACTCTTAATCAATTTACTTGATTTCAAAATCATCTTTATCGTTCAAGAAACCTAGTTTTTGTCGGGTTTCCAATAATGCACTTTTTTCTAAAGTAGCTATAAAAACACCGTCAAATTCTTGTGGTGCTATAATATCCCGACCCAAATAATCTTGCACTTGTGAGTGTCCGTTGTATATATGGTGATTGGCATCTACTCCTATTCTATTCACCCCAATAGTATAACACATATTTTCAATTGACCGAGCTTTGAGTAAGGCATCCCAAGCATTAATTCGCGTATTGGGCCAGTTCGCTACATAAAGTAACACATCGTACTCTTCACTATTTCGTGCAAAAACAGGAAAACGCAAATCATAGCAAATCAGTGGACAAATTTTCCAACCCAAATAATCTATGATGACTTTTTCTTTGCCAGCAATATACTTTTTATCCTCTCCTGCCAAAGTAAACAGGTGCCTTTTGTCATAAAACTGTACTTCTCCAGAAGGAAAAACAAACACCAATCGATTATAGAAATTTCCTTTATCGGTAATAACCAAACTCCCAGCAATGGCTGCATTTTTTTCTTTAGCCAACTGTTGCAACCACACCATCGTTTCGCCTTGCATCGTTTCCGCTACCAAATTAGGATGCATCGTAAAACCCGAAGTAAACATTTCAGGTAATACGATTAGGTCAACTGGTTCATCAATCGCATTGATTTTTTCTTCAAAATGAATTCGATTCGCTGCTGGATTTTCCCAGACTAAAGCAGTTTGTAGGATGGCTATTTTCATTGTATTTCTTTAATCGAATATTCCCATTTTTTTGATGGATGTCCATACATAAACAACGGCACAACTATGATTGGTATGCTTCCTATCATGGTTATGATGCCAGCCATAGCAGCAAAAGGATTTGCCACAAACAAACCAGAAGCACCCGCTATAAATAACCCTACACCAATGGTAACAAAAATTGGGTTTGCAATGGTTCCAAACTTAGATTTCTTTTTTATTTTGATAATATCGGCCAATAAAACAACTTCTTCGTTAATAACAAGCGCCGTTGAATCTTGCACCTTAAACCGTCCAAGAAATGTTTTTCCTTCTTTCGTTTCAATTTCAATTCGCCGATCTTCTTTAATTTCTTTAAAAAAACTAGCATGCTTACTCTTCAAAATCAAAATATGCTTTTGAGCAAAAACCACAATAGAAAACAAGAAAAACAAAACAGATAATTGTATTTTCATCAAGTATTAATTTCCCAATAAATATATCTATTTATTTGATTAAAACACAAAAGCCAGGAACAATTCCATTATAAATTGTTCCTGGCTTTGCACTATATTAAAAAATATTAGCTCTTAGTAATTGTTTTTTCAAGGTTTACAGCAGCTCCTGCTTCAAAAACAGTAGTTGCAAAAAACCATTCGGCTTTTACATCTGTTGCTGAGAAAGTAGCTTTTAAATATCCTCTTTTGGATAAATTAGAATATTCTAAATCATCAATCAACAAATTCAAAGCTTGCTCAAATTGTACCAGCTGGGTACCACCAATTCCTAAATAAGTTTCTAAACCCGGAGAAGAAACAGAAGAAGTAGCTATTTCAATACCAACCACTTTATTAGAAGATGATTTTAATTCACCTTGCCAAGCATTGTGTGTATCTCCGGCTAGGGTAACTACTTTTTTACCATTCAACAATGCATACAATTTCTCTCTCTCTATCGGATAACCATCCCAAGCATCCAAATTATAAGGCAAAACAGTAGACAATCTTAATTTCTCAGCAGCAGTTACCGTAGGATCATTAGCTAATATTCTAGATTTTATGGTAACTAATCCACTTACCGAGGTCTGAAAAGCCTGTAAAGTTGCTGGTTGCGCACTTCCTAAAGCATCTATTTCTCCATTAATTTGAGCCATTAACAGTAATAGCTCTGAGGGTAGCATCATTTTGGTCATCAAAACCTGTTGCCCAAGTACTTGCCAGGTTGAGGTACTTGAAGCTATTTTTGAACCCAACCAACTCATTTGTTCGGAACCTAAAAGCTGACGGTTAGGGTTCAATAAATCTGCTTGAAATGCAGTTGCATTAAAAGAACCATTAGAAGAAAAGTATGTAGCATATTCTAATTGTTTATCCCTAGCAATTACTCGCGTATCTAACATATACAAAGACAGTAAATTTCCAAAATGAAAATCTCTGTAAATTCTACTATCATTTCCGGTTTTAAGAGGAATGTATTCGCTATACGCTTTTAATGCAGCTAACTTTCTAACTGAAAAATCGCCTTCTTTGGGCTGATGGTTTTCTGCGCCATCTTTATAAGTATCATTGGTAATTTCATGATCGTCCCAAACTGCTATAAATGGTTTTTTTTGATGTGCTAATTTTAATTTTTCATCTCTTCTATATTGTTTATATCGAGCTCTATAATCTTCTAACGTAACTATTTCATTAGCCGGAACATGCGTTCTTCCCAAACTTGCTGTATAGGCATTGGTTCCGTATTCACCAGCACCATATTCATAAATATAATCTCCTAAATGAACGATTACATCAACATCAGATTTTGCCATGGCCTCATAAACCGTAAATAATCCTGCAGCAAAGTTAGCACACGAACAAACCGCCATTTTTACTTGAGATATAGTATCTGAAATAGTGGGTAAAGTAATAGTCTCTCCAATTACAGAAACTTCCTTGGTTGCTACATTATAAAATCTATAATAAAAAGCTTTATTAGAAGGTAATCCTTGGACATCAACAGCAATTGTAAAATCTCTTGATTCATCGGTTACAACTTTCCCTTGACGCAAAACTTGACTAAATTTAGCATCAGTACTTATTTCCCAAGACAAATTTACACTACCATTTTTGGAAGCAGCATAACGAGTCCAAAGAATAATACTTGTAGCTGTTGGATCAAAACTGGCCACCCCCTCATTAAAATTAGATAGTTTTAAATCAGTCGGTGCTTGATTGATTGGCTCATCATCTTTGGAACAACTAATAAAATTGGGAGCTAATAAAACTCCTCCTGAAAACAACAAAGAGTTTTTAAGAAAGGAACGGCGGCTAAAATTGGATTTCATAATTCAAAAATTTTATAATTTTAACAAAAATACAATTGCTGTGCGTGCATAGTATTTGCAAATATTTAACAATTCATTACTGTTTTGTACAGAGAACGTTATCAATATTAACTAAAGCTTAAGTTTATATATCAAAAAAAACGCATCCAAATAAATGGATGCGTTTTTTACTTTTTGTATTTGCTTAAGGCAATTATTTCAAACTTGCTGCCAAATATTCTCTGTTCATACGAGCAATATTCTCTAAAGAAATTCCTTTTGGACATTCTATTTCGCAAGCTCCAGTGTTGGTACAGTTTCCAAATCCTTCTTCATCCATCTGACGAACCATATTCAATACACGATTTGTAGCCTCTACTTTTCCTTGTGGTAAAAGTGCGTACTGTGAAACTTTGGCTCCAACGAACAACATCGCTGAACCATTTTTACAAGTAGCTACACAAGCTCCACAACCAATACAAGCTGCTGCTTCAAAAGCTCTATCTGCATCGTGTTTTGGGATTGGAATAGCATTCGCATCCATTGTTCTACCAGAAGTATTTACAGAAACGAAACCTCCCGCTTGTTGTATTCTATCAAATGAAGAACGATCTACAACTAAATCTTTGATCACTGGAAAAGCAGCACTTCTCCATGGTTCAATGTAAATTGTATCGCCATCGTTAAACATTCTCATATGCAACTGACAAGTAGTAATTCCTGTGTCTGGTCCGTGAGCACGTCCGTTGATATATAAAGAACACATTCCACAAATTCCCTCACGACAGTCGTGGTCAAAAGCGATAGGCTCTTTTCTTTCGTTAACTAATTGTTCGTTTAATTGGTCTAACATTTCCAAAAACGAACTGGCAGTAGAAACGTTATCTAATTTATAACTTTCCATGCTTCCTTTTGATTTAGCATTCTTTTGACGCCAAATTTTAAGGTTTATATTGATATTTTTTGCTGCGCTCATGATTTTCTATTTGTAATTTCTAGCTGCTATTTTAATAAACTCGTATTTCAATTCTTCTTTGTGAAGTACCTCTTGATTAATGTCATAGCCCATATATTCCCATGCGCCAACAAACTTAAAGTTTTCATCATCACGAAGAGTTTCCCCTTCAGCATCTTGATACTCCTCACGGAAGTGACCACCACAAGATTCTTTTCTTTGTAATGCATCAATTGCCATCAATTGTCCTAATTCAATAAAATCAGCTACACGAAGTGCTTTTTCTAACTCAGGATTCAATTCATCTGCACTTCCTGGAACAAAAACGTCTTTATAAAATTCCTCTTTCAAAGCTGCAATTTCTTGAATAGCCTCTTGCAATCCTTTTTCATTACGTCCCATACCTACCTTATTCCACATAATCAAACCTAAGCGTTTGTGGAAATGGTCTACAGTTTTAGTTCCGTTATTGTTCAAGAATTTTTCGATACTTGCTTTTACATTATTCTCAGCTTCAACGAATTCTGGCAAATCTGTAGAAATTTTTCCTGTACGAATATCATCAGCTAAATAATCAGAAACCGTGTAAGGCAATACAAAATAACCATCTGCCAAACCTTGCATCAAAGCAGAAGCTCCTAAACGGTTCGCGCCGTGATCTGAGAAATTAGCTTCTCCAGCTACGAAACAACCCGGAATTGTAGATTGCAAGTTATAATCAACCCAAACACCACCCATAGTATAGTGAACCGCTGGATAAATCTTCATTGGTGTTTCGTATGGATTTTCGTCAGTGATTTTTTGATACATAGTAAACAAGTTACCATATTTCTCCTCTAACCATTTTTTACCTAAAGCGGTAATTTCCTCTTGAGATGGATTGTGATTTCCTTTAGCGTAAGCTACTTGTTTTCCTTTAGATTGAATCTCAGAAGAGAAATCCAAATAAACTCCTTCATTAGTATCGTTAGCTTCAATTCCGTGACCAGCATCACAAACTTCTTTGGCTGCTCTAGAAGCAACGTCACGAGGAACTAAGTTACCAAACGCAGGGTATTTTCTTTCTAAATAGTAATCTCTATCTTCTTCTGCAATTTGTGTTGGTTTTAATTTACCCGCACGAATCGCTTCAGCATCTTCTTTTTTCTTTGGCACCCAAATACGCCCTGAGTTTCTTAATGACTCAGACATCAACGTTAATTTAGATTGATTGGTACCGTGAACTGGAATACAAGTTGGGTGAATTTGAACATAACAAGGGTTAGCAAATAAAGCGCCTTGCTTGTGAATTTTCCAACCTGCAGTAACGTTAGAACCCATAGCATTCGTAGAAAGGAAATACACATTTCCGTATCCTCCAGTTGCTATGATTACTGCGTGAGCTGAGTGACGCTCTAATTCACCAGTTACTAAGTTACGTGCAATAATTCCACGAGCTTTACCATTTACTTTTACTAATTCCAACATTTCGTGACGATTGTACATAGCTACTTTACCAAGACCAATTTGCCTAGATAAAGCAGAATAGGCTCCTAGCAACAATTGTTGTCCTGTTTGACCTGCTGCGTAAAACGTACGTTGTACTTGAGTTCCTCCAAAAGAACGGTTATCAAGCAATCCTCCGTAATCACGTGCAAAAGGAACTCCTTGAGCCACACATTGGTCAATAATATTGTTTGACACTTCTGCTAAACGGTGAACGTTAGCTTCACGTGCTCTATAATCTCCTCCTTTGATGGTATCGTAAAACAAACGGAATGTACTATCTCCGTCATTTTGGTAGTTTTTGGCAGCATTAATTCCTCCTTGTGCAGCAATAGAGTGTGCACGACGAGGAGAATCTTGATAACAAAATGCTTTTACATTGTACCCCATTTCTGCAAATGATGCCGCAGCAGAAGCTCCTGCTAATCCAGTTCCTACAACAATAATATCAATCTTAGGGCGATTGTTGGGAGCAACTAATTTTAAGTGATCTTTATAATCCGTCCATTTTTGAGAAATGTGACCTTCTGGTATTTTAGAATCTAGTTTCATTACGATTGATATTAATGATTAAAATGATGAAATAACGCAATAAAAATGAATCCGAAAGGAACCACAATTGCAAACGCGTATCCTAATTTTTGAATAGTAGAAGAAAACTTGTTATTGAATCCTACTGATTGAAAAGAAGAACTGAAACCATGCCATAAGTGTAGTGCCAATAATACAAAAGCTCCAACGTAAATACCTGTTCGTACTGGGCTTTCAAATTTATGAACCAATTCTTCAAAATAGCGAGTTTCGTTAATTGCACCTACTTCTACATATTTGTAAGTGATTTCGTGAACCCAAAAATCATAAAAGTGCAATCCCAAGAAAGCCAAAACCACCAATCCAGAAATAATCATATTTCTAGAAGCCCATGAAGCATTCGCTGCTCCATCATATTTGGCGTAAGCTACAGGTCTTGCTTTTTTGTTTTGTAATTCTAAAACTATCCCCATTACAAAGTGAAAAACCACACCTGCAATCAAAATAGGCTGCATAACAAATTGAATCAATGGATTGTAACCCATAAAGTGAGACATTGCATTAAAAGTATCCGCACTAAAAACCGATATCATATTAATAAAAAAATGCAATGACAAGAAAGTAATTAAGAAAAGCCCCGAAAGTGCCATCGCCACTTTTCTGGCTATGGAAGACTTTAACAATGCTGTTTGTGCCATAATGTTTTTATATAGATTATTAAAAATTTCACACAAAAATAAGCGAATTACTCATGAATCACAACCTTTTTACAGCTATTTATAATGATTTTAAAGTGTTTAATATCCTACTATTTTTCAGGTGTTTTTTGACTTTATACACTAAACAAAACTTAAAAAAAGAAAAAAAACACAATTACCATATCTACAGTATTTTCAACCAAAAAGAAACTAAAATTACAGATTTACTAACAAAGTTTTTTGTTTTGCTTTTAATCAAAAAAAATGCAACACAAAAACATAATATTCCCCCAAAAACCTTGTATTTGCCCGTTGTCATTTTACCTTTGCAATAGAAAAATTTATACCATGAAAATCGGAATTGACGCCCTATCTTTTGACGTAGCCAAAATACACTTACCTATACAAACCTTAGCAGAAGCTCGAAATATAGAACCCGCAAAGCTGCAAAAAGGACTCGGATTGACCAATATGACACTCGCCGATGCCCATCAAGATACTGTAGTTTTTGGCGCCAATGCCTTAACAAAACTCATCCAAGATCAAAATATAGCTTTAAACGATATTGCTAGAATTTACATTGGAACTGAAAGCGCAATCGACAGCTCCAAGCCCATCGCTTCGTTTTTGATAGCCTTGATGGAACAAAAATTTGGAGAAAACTGTTTAACGCATTGCGATGCAGTTGATTTTACTTTTGCCTGCATTGGCGGAGTGGATGCGATGCAAAACTGTTTGGATTTTATAAAATTAAATCCCACCAAAAAAGCCATTGTTGTCACTACAGATTTTGCCAAATACGACCTCAACTCCACCGGAGAATATACCCAAGGCGCAGGAGCTGTAGCCATACTCATCTCTGCTAATCCAAGAATTATTGCTTTTGAGAATCATTGGGGTGTAAGCACGAAAGGTGTATTTGACTTTTTTAAACCTTACAGAACTATCTCAAAACAAGAAATCACAGGCAATAACAACAACGAGGCTTGGTTTGATAATTTGGAAGACGAAATTGAAATTCACAAAGACCAACCGGTGTTTGACGGACAGTATTCGAACCAATGTTATATGGATCGTACCAAAGACGCCTACTTTGCTTTCAAAAAAGAAAAAAACACTTCTGAAACGATTTACAACAACTGGAAAAGCATTGTGATGCATTTACCGTATGCCTTTCAAGGACGACGTATGTTGACGGAAATTTATGCCTTAGATGCAACCGAAGCAGTTATTACTGGAAACGAAACCCCAGAAGAATACCAAAACAAACTCAAAGAAATCAGCAAGACACCCGCTTATCAAGATTTTGTGAGTCAAAAGTTACAACCTGCAGAAATCGCTTCCTCTTTAATTGGAAACTTATATACGGGTTCCATTTTTATGGGTTTGTTATCGACTTTGGCACATTTTTCAGAAAACAATACTGAAATTGCTAACGAAAAAATGGGCTTTTTAGCCTATGGAAGTGGTTCGAAATCGAAAGTTTTCGAAGGAACGATTCAAGCCGAATGGAAAAAAGCATTACACCCTGTAGCACTATTTGAAACTTTAGAAAAAAGCGTCGCTATTGATTTTACAACCTACGAGAAACTCCACAAAAAAGAACAAAAAAAACCCATTCGCACCCCACAAAACGAATGGATTTTGGATCGTATCGAAAACGAAAATCCCAACTTACTAGGCGCTCGTTATTACAAATGGGTGGAGTAGAAACTAAATTATAAAAAACAGATTTCATTGATTTATAATAAATTAACCCGTTGGGTGAAATTATTTTTTACCACATAGAATCATAGAATTTGTAGTTTTTTTAAGAGAAATAAATAGACGTTTTACTATTCACATAGCTCATCTATGTGAGAAATAGTGCTATTTCTGTTTTTTTCTATGTTGATTTGCTATTAATCTATGGCTCTATGTGGTTTAGTTTTTATTTTATTAGAATTTCACCCAACGGGTTAAATTAATGAAATCTGTATATAAAATACTATACAACTTCTAACGCAGCACGAAACTATATTTTAACTAAACTTCGCCATATACTTCTGAACAATGGCTTCGGTGTTTTCATTGCGTATTTTTTGATTGAGATGAATGGGTTCGGAGGCGCGCTCTTGGCAATCTTTTACCGCACAAGTTTCGCAGGTTACACCCACTAATTGTCTAGGCACCACATCACCTTCTAAGAATTTGAACTTTTTCTTTACCGATGGCGTGATTAAAATCCCCACCGAAATACTTCGCAAACAATCTTTCTTAAACGGATCAGGAGTAGCCGAAGAAAACACTAAATATTCATTGCTGCTGTTTTCGTAACGCGACACTTGCGCATCAAAAAAATGCGTCTTGCCTTGTTGTAACAATTGCTCAATAGTTTTAATCGACACCCATCTGCGGCAGTAGTGCTCGTTCATTTCATTAGCGTGCGGCTCTTGCTGATTCGTAATATGTAGCTCCTTTTTGATTTGATAGGTATCCGCGCCTATTTTGTGAGACAAACGCAAGAAAAATAAGTTTTTCAAATTGAAATCCTTCGGCAAAATATTCGTCAATCGCTGATAGAAGGATTCTGGCGAGACGTTGAATTGCGTCATCAATTGCACCATTTCTTGTGGTTTTGGATTCTCTTTAGCCAAAAACAAATTCAATTCATCAATCAACTTTTGTCTAGGCAACAACAAAGCGCCTGCAAAATAAGACGCGTAAAAATTATTCAAGACTTGGTCAAAATTGTCGAATTTAATCCAACTGAACGTATACAAACGCTCTTTGATTTCCATAAAATTATAAGCGATTTCTTTGGCCAACACAAAAGCCTTTTGCCCTTCATCAATTTCGTCTGAAAGCAATAAGGTTTTGCTCGTAGGCACATAAATCGAACGTAAATCACCCATTTCTTCTTGCTCAGAAAACACCAATTCTTTGATAGTATAGCCGTATTCCTCTTTTAGAATCGCCTTTAACTCCTCGATAGAAATATTAGTGGTTACATCTACGTGAAAGGCTTTGCAAAACAACAATACCTTTTCTTCTAAATCTTCAAAATAATTGTTGTGTGCTTCTTGATAAGAACGCAAAGACGCCAAAAAGAAGCTTTCACGTGTGAGATTATAATGTTGTGCGATTTCGATAATCGTACTAATAAAGGCTGTCACTTTTGCGGGTGCATTGGCAATAATATCAATCAAATCGGCTTCTTGGATGCCAAACAATTCCAATGGAATCTCTTTCAATACACCCGATTTCAGAATTTCACCGATAGGAGCCAGATTATTATCAAGTTTTAAAGACACCATTTGGTCATAAGAAACCTCTAGTTTTTCGGCCAACAGAATAATTTTATCTGTTTTGGGATATTTTTTTCCTTTTTCGATTTCGTTCAAATACGATTTGGACAAGTCCGTAATCTTCGCCAAACCAAATAAAGACAAATCCTTATTCATTCGAGCCTGCTTGAGTTTAAGCCCAAAAATCAACTTAATATAATCTTTCTCTATGTTCATAAAATCAAAGATAAATTAAAAAACCAAAATACGCAAAAAACATTTTTTTCATTTTTTGCGAACGTTCGCTTGTTTTGTAAAAAACTTTTTGTAGTATTGCAATATCAAAATGAACTAGTTATGAAATGAGCATAGCACTAAATGGCTAATAACCACCAAAAACAATATGCGAATTACATATGACCGATAAAAAATAAAATATCAACATATGAAAACACTAACCGAAACCACCGAAAAAAAATGGCAATTTTTGAATGAAGAAATTGCACAAAACGAGAACATTTTAACCGAAGAAGCTATTGATTTTTTGACGGCTTTGCACGAAAATTTCAATGCTAAACGATTGGAACTTTTAGAAGCCCGTAAAGCACAACAAGTCCAATTTGATAATGGAGTGTTACCCACTTTTCCTTTGGAGACCAAAAGCATCAGAGAAAGTAACTGGCAAGCGGCTCCTATCCCAAAAGATTTAACCGATAGACGCGTGGAAATCACTGGACCAGTAGATAGAAAAATGGTGATTAACGCTTTGAATTCAGGTGCTAAAACCTTTATGGCCGATTTTGAAGACAGCACTTCGCCTACTTGGGACAACATAATGGAAGGGCAACAAAACCTGAAAGACGCCGTAAACAAAACCATAACACTTGACGACCCGTTACGCAATAAAAAATATGCACTAAAAGAAAAAACTGCCGTTTTGATTGTACGTCCAAGAGGATTGCATTTGAACGAAAAGCACATCTTGATAGAAGACGAAGAAGCTTCTGGCTCTTTGATTGACTTTGGATTGTATGCTTTTCATAATCACGACCAATTGGCCAGAAACGGTTCGGCGCCTTATTTTTACTTACCCAAACTAGAACATTATTTGGAAGCCAGATGGTGGAACGAAGTGTTTGAATTTGCACAAGAATACCTTGGCGAACAACACGGTACGTTTAAAGCAACGGTTTTGATTGAAACGATAACCGCCAGTTTTCAGTTGGACGAAATCATCTACGAATTAAGAGACCATATCGTAGGCTTGAACTGCGGGCGTTGGGACTATATTTTTTCATACATCAAAAAATTCAGAAATAATCCTGCCTTTATCGTCCCGAATCGAGACCAAGTAACGATGACTTCGCCTTTTATGGACGCGTATTCTAAATTGGTGATTCAGCGTTGTCACAAACGCAACATCCACGCAATGGGCGGAATGGCAGCACAAATTCCGATTAAGAATGACCCCGAAGCCAACGAAATTGCCTTCAAAAAAGTGATTGCAGACAAAGAAAGAGAAGCCAGAAACGGACACGACGGGACTTGGGTAGCGCATCCTGATTTGGTGCCGATAGCGATGAAAGTGTTTAATGAAAATATGATGACCAAAAATCATATTCACATCAAGAGAGCGGATTTGCACATTACCGAAGCGGATTTGTTGCAAATTCCAGTTGGTACCATTACCGAAGAAGGGATTCGCAAAAACGTAAATGTGGCCGTGCTGTACATCACTTCTTGGTTAAACGGTCAAGGCGCTGCAGCGATTCACCACTTGATGGAAGATGCCGCTACAGCCGAAATCTCAAGGTCTCAATTGTGGCAATGGCTACAAAATGAGGTGACGTTAGACACGGGTGAAAAATTAACCACCAAATTATACCACCGCATTGCTTTGGAAGAATATGAAAAAATAAGAAAGCAAGTAGGAGACCAAGCGCACGAGGAGGAAAACTACATCTTGGCAGAAAAATTACTAGACCAACTAGTAGTGAACAAAAAATTTGTAGAGTTCTTGACGATACCTGGATATAAGTATTTATAGTGTTTTATAGTGATTAGTGAATAGTAATTAGTGATTAGTGCTTGGCAGGTAGTTCCTAATCGCGGATGTAAATATCTAGTAATTAATGATTAGCTTCTACTAACAAGAATTCACTATGTTGGCTTATAGCCCCGATCGCAGTGGCATCCTCTGGACTCGCGAACGAGCGAGGACAGAGATATAACGGAGAGCGGGAACCATACTTCCTGAAAAAGTCCTTTGCTTGCCGCTCCTGAAAATACCTTTTTCAATTATTGAAATCAAAACAAACCAAAATAAAAAACCAAAAAACTTAAATCAAAAATTATGAAAACCACCGAGACACGCATTCAAGAATTAGTAACTGATTGGTTAACGAACCCAAGATGGGAAGGCATTGAACGTCCTTACACCGCTGAAGAAGTGATACAATTGCAAGGTTCGTATCAAATTGAACACAGTATCGCTAGAATGGGCGCTACGAAACTTTGGAACAGATTGAAATCGCAGGATTTTGTTGCTGGATTAGGCGCATTGACCGGTAATCAAGCCATTCAAGAAGTGGAAGCTGGACTAGAAGCGATTTACTTGAGCGGCTGGCAAGTGGCGGCTGATGCGAATGTGGCAGGCGAAATGTATCCTGACCAATCGTTGTATCCTGCCAACAGTGTTCCGTTGGTTGTAAAAAGAATCAACAACGCTTTGTTGCGTGCTGACCAAATTCAAGTGGTGAACAAAACCGCAGATAAAAAAGACTATTTAGTTCCGATTGTAGCCGATGCTGAAGCAGGTTTTGGAGGAAACTTGAACGCTTTTGAATTGATGAAATCGATGATTGAATCAGGTGCAGCGGGTGTACACTTTGAAGACCAATTGAGTTCTGCTAAAAAATGTGGCCACTTGGGTGGAAAAGTTTTGGTTCCTACGCAAGAAGCCATCAATAAATTAATCGCTGCGCGTTTGGCTGCCGACGTAATGGGAACACCAACCCTGATTGTAGCAAGAACCGATGCAGATGCTGCGAACTTATTGACGAGCGATATCGACCCAAGAGATGCAAAATTCATCACAGGAGAAAAAACAGACGAAGGTTTCTTTTACGTAAACTGTGGCGTGGAGCAAGGTATTGACCGTGGGTTGAGTTATGCACCTTATGCGGACTTGATTTGGATGGAAACGAGTAATCCTGATTTGGCTTACGCTAAACAATTTGCCGATGCGATTCACGCGAAATATCCAGGAAAAATGTTGGCTTACAACTGTTCGCCTTCGTTCAACTGGGCAGCGAAACTATCAGTTGCTGAAATGGAAACTTTTAGAGAAGACTTGGCGGCTATGGGGTATAAATTCCAATTCATTACGTTGGCTGGATTCCACGCTTTGAACACGAGTATGTTTGAATTATCTAAAGCTTACAAAGAAAGAGGTATGGCGGGCTACTCTGAATTGCAAGAAAGAGAATTTGCTTTGCAAGAACACGGTTTTAGAGCCGTAAAACACCAAGGTTTTGTGGGAACGAGCTATTTTGACGCCGTTCAAAATACGGTTACAACAGGAAAAGCGTCTACAACCGCAATGAAAGACTCAACAGAAGTGGCACAATTTTAAAAATATTTTAGAAGTTTAATTGTTAAAGATGTTTGCCAAAAAAAGGCACGAAACCAACTTGGAATCGTGCCTTTTGTTTTTGTTCTTAATCGTGTCAATGCGAAAAATCTTTGTTGAAATTTAACCGCAAGGTTCGCAAAGGTTTACGCTAGGTTCGCAAAATTTTTAACCATATAAGGCATTTAAGGCCATATAAGAGTTGTAAATATGACTCAAAAGCCCTCTTTTGGTTTTAGTAAAAGGATAAAAAGTATACACAAATTAGAGTTACTACTTTTTACCTAACTTCAATGACCTTAAATGCCTTATATGGTTCAAAAACAAGTTAGTTATCATAACCTTTCAACGTAAAACCATCGGAAATTATGGTTGATTTTTCAAACAGACCTCTTTATTTAGGCGCAAGAATTTCGAAAGGTGTTGTCACTTTCTCTTTGTCTTTTGCAACGCTCCAAATATATTTAGCTACTGGCAAATAATATTTGCCGTTTTTCGCAGGATTTATTTTTAGCTTTTTATCTTTTGCCATCCATTTGTCGGCTGCAGCTTTGTCGATGACTAAATCATAAACCACTTTGTTCAATCCCTTTTGAGCGGCAACAGTAGTTGTATACACGATTTCTTTGGCAGGATTTTCTAATTGAACGCTTACATTTCCAGCTGAATTGGTATAAAACCAAAGTTCATTTTTTGGAATAAATTCGTCGCCCCAAGCGCCACGTTTCGAACCCCATCTTTCGGATTTGGTTGTGTTTTTGATTTCATACACATAAAGCGTTTTGTCTAAAACCTCTTTTTTCAATTCTTGTACTTGTTTCAAACTCACTTTGTATACCGAACGACCGTGTGTACCCACAATTAAATCTTTGGCTTTCTTTTGAATCACCAAATCGTGCACTGCTACAGAAGGCATTCCGTTTGAGAAATCTTGCCAAGAAGCACCACCGTCAACAGAAATGTAAAGGCCATTGTCAGTTCCTACATACAACACGCTATCCAAAACGCTGTCTTCTAAAATCACATTTACAGGACTTGCAGGAAGATTGTTCGCTATACTTTTCCAAGTTTGCCCTGCATCTTCTGAAACATACACATAACTTGTAAAATCGTCATTTCGGTACCCATTGAGCGTTACATAAACGCGCTCTTTTTTGTGCGCAGAAGCCACTACTCTACTTACCCAAAGGTTTTGTGGTAAAGTAGTAGAAATGACTTTCCAATTCGCTCCACCGTTATTACTGAATTGCACTAAACCATCATCGCTACCCGTATACAACACTCCAAACTCGAAAGGACTTTCGCTGATGGTTGTCAACGTTCCAAAAGCCACATTTCCTTGTTTACCTCCTTGAGTCAAATCCGGTGAAATGGCCGTCCAAGTATCACCTTGATTCATCGAACGGTGTAAAAAATTGGAACCTAAATACAAAATGTCTTGATTATGAGAAGACAATAAAATAGGCGATTGCCAATTGTATCGATAAGGTTTGTCTCCTTTTTTGGCTTTCGGTGCAATGAATTTACTTTTAGATTCATCAGCGCGATTGATGCGGTAGTAACTTCCGTATTGGTAGCCTGTAAAAACGATATTTGGATTACGTTTGTCGATTTGGATTTGCATCCCATCGCCACCCATTAATCTCGCATAAGGATATTTTCCTTCTTGTTGCCAGCCAATAGAAGCACTGTAATTACTCGCTCCAACCCAAACCCCATTATCCTGCAAACCACCATAAATATTATACGGTTCTTGTTCGTCGACATTTACCGCATAAAACTGTCCCACTGGAATACTGTTGCATAACTGCCACGATTTTCCGTTGTCATAGGTAATATTCAAACCACCATCATTTCCGTTAACCAAATGATTCGGATTATTAGGATTGATCCAAACTACGTGATGATCGGAGTGCACATTGTCACCATCAATAGATTGAAATGTTTTACCTCCATTATCTGAAAACAACAACGGAACCCCTGTAATATAAATTCGTTCTTGATTTTTTGGGTCTACCGTGATATCGCCAAAATAATACCCATAGCTAGAATAAAAATCATCAATAAAGCTCGTATTGGTTTTTACCCACGTTTTCCCTCCATTGATGGATTTGAAAACTTCGGCACCAATTACCTCTGGATCTTCATCGTTGGGATCTTTTTCTTTTTTAGCCGAAGGACGCATTTTTTGATTGTCCATCACCGCATATATAATGTCTGAAGTAAAAGCTGATAATCCAATACGTCCGACGAATTCATCCGAAGGAAAACCACTTTCTGGAGTAGAAATCAACTGCCAAGTCAATCCTGCATCGGTACTTTTATAAATACCAGAAGCTTTTCCGTTTCCATTGAAATTGTGTGCTTTTCTATCTTTCTGCCAAGCACTGGCATACATAACAGTAAAATTACTTTCGGCCACTGCCATATCAATCACTCCGGTTTCGTCATTTACAAACAACACTTGCTGCCACGATTTTCCACCATCGGTTGTTTTAAAAACACCTCTTTCCTTGTTTTTGGTATATAAATGTCCCGCCACTCCAACAACAATCTCTTGGCTGTTTTTTGGGTTAACCAAAATTTTACTGATATGATGACTGTCGGTCAATCCAATATTTTTCCAGGTCTTTCCTTTGTCAAATGATTGTAACAAACCTATCCCTGCATAAGAAGATCTCGAAGAATTGATTTCTCCTGTACCTACCAGAATCATTCCTGATTTCCAGTCCACAAAGACAGAACCACAATTTAGTGTAGGCGCCGTATCCATCACAGGTTCCATACGCAAACCATTCGTATTCGAATACCACAACCCACCTGAGGCATAAGCTACATAAAATTCGATAGGATTCTCAGGATTTACCGCTACGTCAACTACGCGTCCACTCATTACTGTGGGTCCCACATTTTGCAAAGTCAACTCCTGAAACAAAGAAGGCGTTGAGGTAGTAGTACCATTTTGCCCCCAGGAAACACTAAAGGTCAAAGCAGTAATTAGGAAGGCTATTTTTTTCATATATAGATAGTGTTTGTTTTACAAGAATAGGGAGTCGCATAAATATTCGTTCCTTTTAGACCATTTTAAGGCCTTGCGACTTTCATTTGCATCAATTTTGAACGAAAATTAAACATAAAAATAGAGACTTTAAAATTTTATACCCAAATTAACACCCGTTTCTACTAAAGTTACTATTTTTGAGTATTACTAATAAATAATTGGTTGTTATGAAATATCATCAAATAAACAGTGGGCTTTTTGTAAAAAATAGAGAAAAATTCACTGCTCAAATGAAACCGAAAAGCGTTGCAGTTTTTAATTCAAACGACATATATCCTGTTTCTGCCGATAGCACTTTACCATTTGCACAACATAGAGATATTTTCTATTTATCGGGTGTAGATCAAGAAGAAAGCATTTTGTTGTTATTCCCAGATGCGCCTTACGAACACTTGAAAGAAATCCTTTTCTTGAGAGAAACCAATGAGCACATTGCGATTTGGGAAGGCGAAAAACTAACCAAAGAACGTGCTTTTCAAGTATCGGGAATCAAAACCGTTTATTGGCTACAAGATTTTGACAAAACCTTGAAAGAAATTATGATGTATGCCGAAGTAATGTACATCAACACCAACGAACACTATCGTTCAGCTGTTGAGACCGAAACCCGTGAAGACCGTTTTATCAAAAAATGGAAAGCGCAATATCCAGCGCATACCGTAGCCAAAAGCAACCCAATTTTGCAACGCATTCGCTCCATAAAAGAAACCGAAGAAATCGATTTGATCCAACAAGCGTGTAACATCACCGAGAAAGGGTTCCGTCGTTTGCTTTCGTTTGTGAAACCCAACGTGATGGAATATGAGGTTGAAGCCGAATTGATTCACGAGTTTGTTCGCAACCGTTCCAAAGGGTTTGCCTACACGCCCATTATCGCTTCGGGAAATAATGCCAATGTATTGCATTACATCGAAAACAACCAACAATGCAAAGCGGGCGATTTATTGTTGCTAGATGTAGCGGCAGAGTACGCCAATTATTCAAGCGATTTAACTCGTACCATTCCAGTTTCTGGACGCTATTCTGAAAGGCAAAAAGCGGTGTATAACGCGGTACTTCGAGTAAAAAACGAAGCCACAAAAATGCTTACTCCAGGCACACTTTGGAAACAATATCACGTTGAAGTTGGTAAAATTATGACTTCAGAATTATTAGGTTTAGGTCTGATTGACAAAGCCGACGTTCAAAACGAAAATCCTGATTGGCCAGCTTACAAAAAATATTTTATGCACGGAACTTCGCACCATATGGGACTCGACACACACGATTATGGATTGCTCCACGAACCGATGGAAGCCAATATGGTTTTCACCGTAGAACCTGGAATTTATATTCCTGCCGAAGGTTTCGGTATCCGAATTGAAGACGACGTGGTGATTCAAAAATCAGGTGAACCGTTCAATTTGATGCGCAACATTCCAATCGAAGCAGACGAAATCGAAAGCTTAATGAACGCTTAAAAATAGAACACGAAGTACACTAATTCTCGCGAAAAAGTAGAATTCAAAATAAATACAACTAACGGCATCTCTCATGGATGCCGTTTTTTTTATGCCCAAAAATGTAACATTTCAATTCAACGACTTACTAATTCCTTAAACCTTAAAACACAAAATCATGATAGCACACGAAATAGACTACCATATTTATGGCGAAGAAATGCAATATGTAGAAATAGAACTCGACCCACAAGAAATTGTCATTGCCGAGGCGGGAAGTTTTATGATGATGGACAATGGCATCCAAATGGAAACTATTTTTGGGGATGGTTCCCAACAACAAACGGGTTTGTTTGGCAAATTACTAAGCGCAGGAAAAAGAGTTTTAACAGGAGAAAGTCTGTTCATGACGGCCTTTATCAATCAAAATTACAACAAAAGCAAAGTCTCTTTTGCCTCGCCGTATCCCGGAAAAATCATTCCAATTGATTTGAGACAATTTCGCGGAAAATTCATTTGCCAAAAGAACGCATTCCTTTGCGCTGCCAAAGGCGTAGCCGTAGGCATTGAATTCTCCAAAAAATTAGGCACAGGCCTTTTTGGTGGCGAGGGTTTCATCATGCAAAAACTAGAAGGCGACGGAATGGCTTTTGTACATTCAGGCGGAACTTTAGCCAAAAAAGAACTCCAACCTGGCGAAATTCTTAAAGTAGACACCGGCTGTATCGTAGGTTTCACCCAAGATGTCGATTATGATATTGAGTTTATTGGAGGCATCAAAAACTCTCTTTTTGGTGGCGAAGGCTTGTTTTACGCGACTTTGCGTGGCCCTGGAACAGTATACATTCAGTCGCTTCCGTTCTCTAGATTGGCCGATCGTATCATTGCTTCAGCCCCAAGAGCCGGCGGAAGTAGCCGTGAAGAAGGCAGCCTTTTGGGCGGATTGGGCAATCTTTTAGACGGCGATAACCGCTTTTAATAACAGCAAATTTTCAAAAACACCCTACCCCAAAAGACACCAATTTTGGGGTATTTTTTTTAGGAGCAGTAAGCATAAGGATTTTTTGGAAACACCGTCCCGCTATCCGCTACACCCGAGCGAAAGCGAATTGACGAAGTAATCTCCAGTGCCGAACCCCGGCACTAGAGGATTTTCGCTACTATCGGGGCTAAAAACCAACATTTGGCTTTATATAGGTTACATTTTGAATTCAAAAAATCTAGAAATAAAAAGTACTTTTGCAAAAACATTTGAGCTTTGAAAACCCTCCACTACAAAAACACTTCTATCGCATTCACCGACACAGGAAAAGGAACTGCTATTGTTTTATTGCATGGCTTCCTAGAAAACCAATCGATGTGGAATGCTTTAGTACCCGTTTTGAGTCAAAAATACCGCGTCATCACCATCGATTTGTTAGGTCACGGCCAAACCGAACCTATGGGTTACCTCCAAACTATGGAAGACAATGCCGATGCAGTACACGAAGTGCTTTCTAGTTTGCGTCTCCGCAAAGCGGTTTTCATCGGGCATTCCATGGGCGGTTACGTAGCTTTAGCCTATGCCGAGTTGTATCCTGAAAGTGTCAAAGGATTGGTGTTACTCAACTCCACCGCCAAAGAAGACAGTGCCGAACGTAAAACCAACCGAGACCGAGCCATTATAGCGGTAAAAAAAGATTACGAAACCTTTATTCGTCTTTCTATCGCCAACTTATTCAGCGAAGACAACCGCGACCGTTTAAACGACCGCATCGAAAAAGTAAAAATCGAAGCTTTACAAACGCCCTTGCAAGGCATCGTCGCCTCTCTCGAAGGGATGAAAATCCGTAAAGACCGAGAAATCTTGCTCCACACTACAGCTTTTCCTAAACTATTAATCCTAGGAAAAAAAGACCCTGTTTTGAACTACGAAGAAACCGTTACTCAAATCCAAGGAACTACCCTAGAATTGGTAACTTTCCCAGACGGCCATATGAGCCACATCGAAAATGAATCCGACTTGACTAAAGAATTGTTATCTTTTTTGAAGAAAATTTAAACCTTCTCCTTAAATGGAATTGCTGGATCTAAAATTTCTTGCAACAAGCCAACTAATTGCTCCAAGTAAGCGCTCAAAATAGCTGCATTGATAGTGGATTCTTCTGTTTTTTCTTCTTTTAAAGTAAAAGGCAAAAATCCAGCTTTACTATTTTTAAAGGAGATAATACCCGCTTGCATCGGTTGTTCTTTGGCTAAGGTTTCATACATAAAGGCATACGCCAAAATTTGAATGATTTTGTCATTTTTAATGTCATCCACTAATCCGTTCCAAGATTTCAAGGTAACATTGCTTTTCTCTACTTTACCTGTTTTATAATCTATAATTCGGATGGTACCGTTTCGGACTTCAATTCGGTCAACATTCCCTGCAATTTTCACTGGAAAAGGCAAACTCGGATGTTCCAAAACACGCTCAAAAGTCGCTTCCAAAGCCAAAATTTTAACAGCATCACCCGCTTTTATGGATTGCAATTCCGATTTTAAGAAATTAAACACATTGCGTTTCGCTACTTCAAAAGCTAATAAATTGCGTCCTTTAGAAATTTCACCTTCTTTATACACCAATTTAAATTGCTTCAACACCTCTGAATCAATTTTTTGAATAGCCTGCTCGATATCTTGCTCCGAAACAAACTTGTCTATAAAAGGTGTGTACAATTCCTCCAAAGTTTTGTGAATAATTGTACCTAAAGTATTCAAAGCTATGTTCTCTTCGACTTCTTCTGTATCTCGAATACGTACTATTTTTTTGAAATAAAAATCAATAGGATTCCGAATGTAACTAGTCAAGGCCGAAGGTGAAAATCCTTTCTCTGCAATTTCTTTCAAACGCTCCATAACCAATGGCGACTTTTCAACACTCATCGGCAAGTAAGCCGAATCTGGAACAGTAGCATTGTAAATCTCGTGAGTAAGTGTATGATTCGGACGTTGCTCCACTTCGAGTTGTGTGATGAAACGGCTTTTTTCACCACCATCTAATCCCTCATTTTCGGTATTGTAAATCAAATACACATTTTTAGCGCGTTGCAATAAATGATAAAAGTGATAGGTGTAAATTGCATCTTTTTCTTTAAAAGTGGGCAAACCCAATTCTCTCTTGACATCATAAGGAATAAAAGAATTCATAGACTTACCCGCAGGAAATTTCCCTTCATTCATAGAAGTCACTATGACGGTATCAAAATCCAATACCCTGCTTTCCAAAACTCCCATAATTTGCAAACCATTCAACGGCTCTCCTTCAAAGGAAACCTCAGCCAAATCAATTATCTGTTTGTAAATAGCAAAAAGAGTCGGTATTTGATCAATCTGCAAATGTTGAGCATAATAACTCTTCAACTTATTAATCACCGTAAAAATTGAAAACACAAAAGCTTTGGTTAATTTCTCTTCTTCATTATCATTACTCAAATTATTACGTAAGAGCAACAACAAACTAGAAATAACATCTAAAACTGCCATAGAACCGTTGTCCCATTTTTGAAACAACAAATCGAATAAAGCATTCGTTTTAGATTGGAGCTCAATTATTTTCTTGTGTGTAATAAAAGTGTAATTATTCTCTTTTATAATGCGAACCAAGTGATTCGCATTAGCAAAAGATTCTACCAGTGGATGCGTAAGAATATCGAGCACATCTTTGTAATAAAACACATATTGAGAAGGATTTCTTTTTAAAGCATTCGTATGCATTTTAAACAATTTCGCCACTAACAATTGCGCTGGGTTATTTTTACTAGAATACCCCATAGTAATATTTAACGCACCAACCGATGCAGGCAGAGAATATAACAAAGGCATCAAAAGGTTTTCCTCACCTAAAACTACCGCTACTTTATCGAGATTAGGCGTTTCTTGTTCAGCAATGGTCTTTTCAATAAGACTACCTACAATTTTGGCTTGCCCAATAGTTTTGGGAGTACCGATTACGTGAATGTTTTTAGCCTTAGAAAAATCATCAAGTATCCACTCAAAAGGGTGGGATTTGTAGTACTTCCAACTTTCTTTAAATCTTCGAATAAATAATCCCGCGTCGTGATAGGGGTCATTTAAAAATGTTTGATCAGCATCCCAAAAAATGGTAGCTCTATCATTAACCATTAAATGCTGAATAATTTTTTCTTCGGCAGCATTCAAGGCATTAAATCCAGCAAATACATAAAAGGTTGCATCACCATTGTTTGAAAATACAGGAAGATTAGTTACTGCTTCTCTATAAATTAAACCTTGATACCCTATTTTCTTCTCTAACAAATAGTGGTATAACGAT
>ERZ724525.254-NODE-254-length-29197-cov-14.525736_pt1 | contig 29197 bp, 18 predicted proteins | sample MGYA00376058_ERZ724525 | MGnify/ENA primary metagenome ERZ724525 (study PRJEB28724, sample SAMN07190888) | wastewater metagenome | isolation source: influent of sewage treatment plant in Hong Hong | place: USA: Christiansburg, Virginia | collected 2016-03-01 ... | reverse complement strand
ATTCGGCGGTGATCAAGGACGAGAAGGTCAAGGTCGAGAAGGACATGCCGGTGGCGGCCGGCAGCGTCGATGAAAAGCTGTGGCGCGATGTGTGCAAGCCCGCCGGGGCCATCGCCGATATTTCCCAGTTGGCGAAGAACGCCTCGAAGGCGGCGCAGGCCGCCCAGGCCGGCAAGCCCGAATTGCGTCCGGCTGACTATCGTCCGGGCAAGGGCGCCGAGAAGCCGGCAGTTACCCGGGTGTCCACCGAGGGCAAGGCGGAGCATCCCGTCGATGCGCCAGTGCCGATCAAGAAGAATTTCATCGACAAGCCGGCGCCACCGCCCAGGGCCGAGCCCGTCGAAAAAGCGCCCGAGCGGCATGCCCGTGCCGAGGCGGCTCCGCCGGAAGTGCAGCGTGTACCGGTCTATGTGCCGGCGCCCCGCCCGCGGCCGCGGGTAGTCCGTTCGCCGGTGATGCAGGGCGAGGCCCGTGCCGGCCATGGCCCGGCAGCGCCGGGTACGCCGCTGGCGCATCACGAGATTCACTGGAGTTACGACGGCGACGGTGGCCCCCCCAACTGGGCCAGCCTGAAGCCGGAATGGCAGTTGTGTGGCACCGGCGAGAGGCAGTCGCCGATCGACATCCGGGAAGGCATCAAGGTCGAACTGGAGCCGATTCGCTTTGAGTATCGCCAGTCCGAATTCCGCGTCGTCGACAATGGTCACACCATCCAGGTGAACCTGGGGCAGGGCAACACGATGTCGGTGATGGGGCGCATGTACGACCTGGTCCAGTTCCATTTTCACCGCCCCTCCGAGGAACGCATCAACGGCAAGGGGTTCGACATGGTGGTGCACCTGGTGCACAAGGATCTCGACGGCCGTCTGGCGGTGGTTGCGGTTCTGCTCGAGCGCGGCCAGGCTCATCCGCTGGTGCAGACCCTGTGGAACAACCTGCCGCTGGAAAAGAACTCGGACTATTCGCCGGAAGGTGTGTCCATTGACCTCAACCAGTTGCTGCCGGATCAGCGCAACTACTATACCTACATGGGTTCGCTGACCACGCCGCCGTGCAGCGAGGGTGTGTTGTGGATGGTGATGAAGCAGCCGGCGCAGGTGTCGGCGGAGCAGATCAGCATCTTCTCGCGGCTTTACCCGATGAATGCCCGGCCGGTGCAGTCGATTCGCGGACGACTGATCAAGGAGTCGCGTTGAATCGGGGGGCTTTGACATGCCCGGCAGCACTGGCGTCCAGGCCGGATCCGGGCAGTCCTTCCGGATACTCGTAACGGCGGTGCTCTGTGGACTGGGGCTGGTTACGGCCTTCGTCTGTTATACGCTCGACGAGAGTTACCGGCGGCATCAGGCGAGTGCAGAAGAGAATCTTGAGAACCTGGCCCTCAGCCTGGAGCATTTCCTCAATGCCCATTTTCAGGCCGAGGATCTGGCTTTGCAGAGCGCTGCCGACGAATTTCGCCGGCTCGACGAACTTAGTCCCTTTCCAGCCGGGACCTTTACTGACTACCTGAAAGCCTTGCCGTTGCGCCTGCCCAATGTGGTGGCGATTCGCGCGGCGGACTCGGCCGGTATCGTGCGTTTTGGGGCGGGAGCCGATCCGGCCCGCGGGATCAGTCTTGCCGAGCGCCAGTTCTTCCGGGAAACCATGGAGAACAGGCGGTTGGTGTTTGGCCTGCCTCTCAAGTCCCGGGTCAGCGGGGAGTGGGTGTTTCCCCTCTCCTATCCGCTGCTCCGCAGGGATGGCAGTTTCGGCGGGGTGGTCTATGCCAATACGGACAAGGCCTACATCGCAGCGCTGTTTGCGTCGATGAAGGTTGGCCCCCACGGCGTGGTGACCCTGTTCGATCAGCAACGCCGGGTGCTGATCCGCTACCCGGACCGGGCCGAACTGCTTGACGAGAAGGTGGTGATCCTCTCTGCGCCGCAAACGATCGAGGCCCTCGATGCCGGCAAGTCCCAGGCGACCTATCAGAACGTCAGCACTGTGGATGGTCAGTTGCGTACCCATTCCTTTCGCAGGATCGGCAATTATCCCGTTTATATTCTCGTTGGCCTGGCCCGGGAGGACTACCTGGCGCCGTGGAAGCAGGAGCGGTTGGTTGCCGGTGGGTTTCTGGCGATTCTCGCCGGGGGCTTGTTGACGCTGTGCGTGGCCTTGCGACGTTCCTGGCTGCGTCGCGACGAGGCCATGACCAAGGTGCTGGCGGCCGAGGCCGATCTGCGTCACTCCGTGTCGGCCCTGACCGTGTCGGAAGCCCGTTTCCGTACCCTGACCGATGGCCTGCCACAAATGGTGTGGGTTGGCCGCAGCGATGGGAGCATCGAGTACTTGAGTCATCACTGGCATGAATTTACCGGCCGGCCGGTGGCGGAGCTGCTCGCGGACAAGTCCTGGCGGGGGCTGGTGCATCCGGATGACCGTGTACCAATGCTTGCCGCGTGGCATGTGGCTGCTGCCGGTGGGGAGTTCCAGTCCCAGTGCCGCATTTGTCGTCACGACGGGGTCTGGCGGGTGTTCGACAGCCGGGCGGTGGCCCAGCGGGATGACGCTGGTGCGGTGGTGCAATGGATAGGCAGTTGCACGGATATTTCCGAGGCCGAGGAGGCCCGCGAAGCGCTGCTGCGGGCCAAGGAGCAGGCTGTGGAGGCGAGTCGGGCCAAGTCGGAGTTTGTCGCCAACATGAGCCACGAAATCCGTACTCCGCTTAACGGTGTGCTCGGCCTGGCGCAGATCGGTTTTCGCGACAGTGCGCCCGCTACGCCGGCCCATGTGATCTTCGGGCGCATCCTGGAGTCCGGCAAGCTGCTGCTGGGCATCATCAACGATGTCCTCGATTTTTCGAAGATCGAGGCGGGCAAGCTCGGTATCGAGTCGGTGCCGGTCAGTCTGCCGCAAACCTTGTCCCTGGCCGTTGAGTCGATGTGCGACCGGGCTACTGAGAAGGGGCTGGTTTTGCGCCTTGAACTCGCGCCGGATCTTCCCGCGGCCTGTCTGAGCGATTCCCTGCGGCTCAACCAGATTTTGACCAACCTGCTTTCCAATGCGATCAAGTTTACGGCTGCGGGCGAGGTGGCCCTGTTGGCCAGGCGCGATGGCCGGCGTCTGAAATTGTGGGTGACCGATACCGGCATCGGCATGAGCGAGGAGCAACTGGCCCGCCTGTTCGTGCCCTTCGAGCAAGCTGACGGTTCGACGACCCGGCGTTTTGGGGGAACCGGGTTGGGGCTGGCGATCACCCGGCGCCTTGTGGAGATGCTCGGCGGCACGATTCGGGTGTTCAGCACCGAGGGTCGCGGCAGCCGCTTCGAGGTTTCGTTGCCTCTTGTCGAAGTGCCCAGCGAGTTTGCGGAAAGTGTGCCCGCCGCGGGAAGTCCGGGCGCGCGCCTGAGGGGGCTTCGCGTGCTGGCCGCCGAGGACAATCCGGTCAACCAGTTGGTGCTGGAGGATGCGCTGCTTTTTGAGGGGGCACTCGTCACGCTGGTGGATGACGGCCAGCAGGCCGTCGAGCGCATCGAACAGGATGGGGCCGCTACCTATGATGTGGTACTGATGGATGTGATGATGCCGGTGATGGATGGTCATGAGGCGGCGAGCCGTATTCATGTGCTGGCTCCGGCCCTGCCGATTATCGGGCAGACGGCCCATGCCATGGCCGAGGAGCGGGATCTGTGTCTGCGCTCCGGCATGGTCGACTGCATCACCAAACCCCTTGATCCCGAGGTGTTGGTGGCGGTGATTCTGGCCAGTCTGCAGGGCGCTGGCGATGCTGCCTGAACATCGGATGTCCGGATTCTCTTGCGTGTCTATTCGCGTATGCGGGCTTCCAGTTCCCGCACCATCGCGTCCACCTGCTCGGCCAGTTGGCCGGCGAGCTGGCGGCTGGCGGGGGCACCGTCGCGGGCTGCCTGGTCGGTGCTGGTGGCGAGTTCATGGACCGCTGCGGCCTTGAGTGTTCCGGCGGTACCCTTGATGCTGTGGGCCACAAACGACAATTCAGAGAGTTCCCCTTCACCGGCGGCAATGGCATGCAGGCGGACGGAGCTTGCCTGATAGTTCGTCAGGGCCTTGCTGGCCAGGCGGGTCACGAAGCTGGTCTTGCCCCGGAACTGGATTTCGAGGGCGTTCCAGTCGATCAGGCCGGTGGGGAGGGGGCTATCTGCCGGCGGGGGCGCTGGAGGGGCGGGAGAAGGCATCGGTTCACTTGCGGTCAGGTTGGTTGCGGAGTGGCGGCTGTGCAACTGGATTTCCGTGATGAGTACGTTCAGGGCCAGTGGCTTGGGAATGTGGGCCAGAATGCCGGCTGCCAGGCAGCGTGCACGGGTTTCGGCGCCGGCATGGGCGGTCAGGCCAAGGACGGGCAGCGCGGGGTGGTTTGCGTGGATGCGACGGGTCAGTTCATAGCCATCCATCGCGGGCATCTGGATGTCGGTGAGGACGATGTCGTAGTAGTTGGCGGGGCTGCGCTGCAGGCGGGCCAGAGTGTCGGCACCGCTGGCTTCGCAGTCGACCCGGGCGCCTTCGTTTTCCAGCAGGCTGACCAGGACCATCCGGTTGATCTCGTTGTCATCCACGGCGAGGATGCTGTAGCCGCCGAGCTGCATGCTGGCGGGCCTGGTTGCCGCGATGACCTCGGGGTTGCGCAGGCAATTAACGAAATGGCGGACCCGCAGGGGGCGCTCAAGGAGGGGCAGGCGTCCGCTCAGGCTGTCCTGCAGGCTGGCGCTGTCGATCTCTTCGAGCCGCCCGACCAGGGCTGTGCGGTGACCGCTGGCGCGCAAGTTGCCCAGCCATTCCCGCCAGGTGCTGGAGCCTTCGGCGAGGCGTGCATCGACAACCACAGTGGCCTTGCCGGTAAGCTCCGTAGCGGGTGTGTCAATGATGCTGGCGTGGATTCCGCGGTCGCTCAGTCCGGCCAGCAGGGGGCCGGATTCGTGTCCTGGAAGTCCGGCCAGAACAAGCTGCCCGGCGGGCGGGGGGCTGTCGTCGAAGCGGGCGGCCACCAGCGGGATCCGCACGGTGAAGGTGCTGCCGGCCTCCGGGGTGCTGTGAACCTGAATGCTTCCGCTCATGGCTTCCACGATGCGGGCGCTGATCGACAGGCCCAGCCCGGTGCCGCCGAAGCGTCGGGTGGTGGAACCATCGGCCTGTTCGAAGGGCTGGAACAGGCGTCCGATCTGTTCGGGGCTCATGCCGATGCCGGTGTCGCTGATCTGCAGGCGCAGCATGTCGTTTTCCACCCGGGCATCAAGGGTGATCGAGCCGCATTCGGTGAATTTGATGGCATTTCCGAGAAGGTTGACCAGTACCTGGGACAGGCGCAGCGGGTCGCCCTCGCAATGGATCGGCAGGGGCTCTTCGATCACGCGGAAGTCCAGGCCGCTGGAGAAGGCTCGCTCGGCAGTGAGCGTGACGGCGCTGTCGATGACATGGCCCGGATCGAAACCGATGCGCTCCACGCTCAGTTTGCCGGCTTCAATCTTCGAGTAGTCGAGGATGTCGTTGATGATGGCCAGCAGATGCTGACCGGATTCGATGATGCGCACGAAGTGCTGCTCGGCCCGGCGTCCGCTGGAGCCGAGCTGGCCGAGTTGGGCCAGGCCGAGAATGGCGTTGAGGGGCGTGCGGATCTCGTGGCTCATGTTGGCCAGGAATTCACTGCGTACGCGGGCCAGCCGCTCGGCCTCGGTGCGGGCGTTTTCATTGGCCTGCTCGGCCCGGCGGCGCTGGCGCAGTTCGAGAATCACGATGAACAGGGCGGCGAGGGGGATTGCGCCCACGGCGACCAGCAGCAGGGAGGGGATCGACTGGGCTTCGAGTTCCCGTTTGGTGATGAGGGCGGCGAGGGACAGGGGCGAGCCCTCGATGCCCTGCTTGATCGCGGCGATGGCCCGGTCCTGGCCAGTCGTGGGCAGGTCCAGGTTCTGGCGGGTGTCGTTGAAGCGCATGCCGGCAAACAGTTGGGTTAGCTCAGGGCGGAAGAAGACCTCCGGGTCGATCTTCGAGACGGGCTCGCCGGTGGCGGTGACCAGGATGGCTTCGGGGCGTCGCGAGGCCGGTGTGGCGCTGCGACTCTCGAGGGCGACGACCGGGCTGTAAGCGATCACATAACCGCGCAGTTTCTCCTTGAGCCGCACCGGACTGCTGAAGCGAAGCTGGTCGCCGGAGGTCAGCAGGGTGACGTTCGGTGTGTCGTCCAGTTGGGGAGCGAGGCGGGTGAAGTCTTCACGCCAGTCCTGCTGGCCAGCGCCGGACTGGCCGATGAGTTGCCCCGTGACGTCGATGAGGGCCATGTGCCCGTAGATACGCACGGCGCCCAGGCGCTTTTGTTCCAGAAGATGCTCGAACTTGTCCGCTACGGCCTGGATGTTGATGCTCAGGCCATATTCGACGCTCATGCCCAGATCGTGGCTGGAGAAATAGTTGGCGACGACCTCGGAAGCGGCCAGATCGGCCAGGTCGTTGCGGCGCTCGGAAAAATAGTACGAGAGTCCGCCGGCTTCCTTTTCGAGTTCGAGGCGGGCAGCATCGAGGAGATTTTGCTCCAGGCGCTGCTGCAGGCCCAAGTTGTAGAAGAGCAACCCCACTGCATAGGCAATGAAGATCGCGAACGCGATGGCGCTTTTGCGGTAGCGCTTCAGCAGGGGCTCGTCGGCGGACATGGTCGAGGCTCAGTCCTTGATCGGAATGCCCTCGAAGAAGCCCGGCATATACCGCGGGGCGACCCGAAAGTATTTTTTGACCAGCCGCATGTAGGTTCCATCCTCCTTGATGCCGGCGAGGAAGCGGTTGAAGGCCTCGCGCAGTTCGGGTGAATTCTTGCGGAAAGCGGCGGCCATGCGCTGTTCGTCGGAAATCGGCCCGATGACCTTGAGCTGGCCGGGCCATTTTTCGATGGCGATCATGATGTCGGGGACGTCGAGCAGGGTCATGTCGGCTTCGCCCTTGACCACCGCCGGGACGATGTCATTGACGTTGAGACTGCCGGTGAAGCGCTTGAGTTGCAGGCCCTTGCCCTCCAGATCATAGAGTTTCGGATCAAGGCAGACGTTGTCCATGACGAAGGTGGCGCCGCGTTTCATCATCGCTTTGGTGGCCTTGATGTCCAGGTCACGCTTGCCGGTCGGTTTGATCGGCTGGGCGGAAGACTGGGGGCGGGCGAGCAGCCAGACGGCGGAGGGGAAGGTGGGGTCGGAGTAGTCGATGAATTTTTTGCGGATCGGCAGAACGGTGAGGCCGCTGGCGATGATGTCGCCGCGCACCGGGCGATTGGCGGTTTCGCGGGGAACGGGTATGTACTCGATGTGTTTGCCGGTCAGGTCGCTGATGAGGTTGGGCCAGGTGCTGGGAACGTATTCGTAACGTACGCCGAGGTGGTGGGCGAACTTCTGGACGATCTCGACATCGAGGCCGTCACCGCTGCCGGTGATGAAGTTGGCGTAGGGCACGCCCAGATGGCGCAGGACGCCGCGTTCCCGAATTTCCTTGAGGTCGTCGGCGAAGGCGCCGTGCATGAAGAAGAGGAGGGTGAGCGCCAGGGTGCGCCGTCGTCCGGGTGAGCTGCAGAACGATTCCGACATGTTTTTCTCCCTGTGATTCCGGCGGTCGCAGAAGGATATGGAGGGTGCTGCCCCCGATGCTTAACGGGTTGTTGGGCGGAATCTTTATGTGGGAATAATTCCGTCGGGGCGTTCGCCGAGGAAGCGTTCCAGGCGTTCGTGGACGCAGAAGCCGACGTTGAAGCGCAGGTAGCCGGAGGGCTGGTTCTGGGGCCGGAAGACATTGCCCGGTGCAAGCAGGATGCCCTCTCGTGTGGCGCTTCGGGCCAGTACGGCGGTGTCGCTCAGGCCCGGCACCCGGGCCCACACGAAGGGGCCGCCGCGGGGTTCGGGGTCGGGCTTGAGACCGACCCGTTCGAGCATGCGCAGGGCTTGCCCGGTGGCATCGACGAGGCGGCCCTTGAGGCGGTCGAGGAGCTTGCGGTAGTGGCCGTCGGTGAGGAGTTGGTGGACCAGTTGCTCGGACAGCTCGGCGGACGACATCATCGAGACGATCTTCACGTCGGTAAATAAATGCGCCAGGTCCGGCCGGCAGGCCAGGAAGCCGACCCGCAGGTTGCCGGAGATGGTTTTGGAGAAGCTGGCCGTGTAGATCACCCGCGACAACTGGTCGAGACTGGCCATGCGGGTGGCGGCATCGGGGGCGATGTCGCCGTAGATGTCGTCCTCGACCACCATGAAGTCGTGCTTCTCGGCCAGTTGCAGGATGCGGAAGGCGGTGGCCGGCGACAGGTTGCAGCCGGTGGGGTTGTGCAGCACCGAGTGGGTGAAGAAGAGTTTGGGTTGATGGTGGGCGAGGAGGGCTTCAAGGGCCTGCACGTCCGGGCCGTCCGGGGTGCGCGGCACGCCGAGCAGGGCCACACCGTAAAGACGCAGGTTGCCGAACAGGTTCCAGTAGCCCGGATCGTCCACCAGCACGCAGTCGCCGGGCTTGAGGAAGTAGCGGCAGATGATGTCCAGCGCCTGATGCACGCCGTAAGTGAGGACGATTTGTTCCGGCGTGGCGCCGATGCCGATTTCGGCCAGGCGTACCTGCAGCTGGGCGCGTAGTGGGGCGTAGCCCTGGGCACTGCCGTAGCTCACCGGGCGCACGTCGCTGCGCCGCGACAGGCTGCGCAAGGCACGCAGTACGCCGGCTTCGTCGAGCCAGCTGGCGGGCAGGCTGCCGGCGCCGGCGAGGATGCGCTCGGGACCGTCGAGGGCCATTTCGCGCATCAGCCAGGCGGCGTCGATGGCCCGTTCGATGGCTTCGCCGGCACTGGCGGCACGGGCCGGCTGCGGCCGGCTGGTCACGTAGAAGCCCGAGCCCCGGCGCGATTGCAGGTGGCCGAGGGCGACCAGCCGGTCGTAGGCCTCGACGACGGTGAAGCGCGACACGCCGTACCGCTCGGCGAACTGGCGGATTGGCGGCAGGCGTGCGCCGGGGCGCAGGACGCGGTCGTCGATGCGGGTGCGGATGGCGCTGACGATCTGGTCTACCAGCGGGGTGGCGTTGTCGGCAGAGAGAACGAGGTTCAGCATGGGGCGGCTCCGGTGTATCGGTCGGGCGACCGGGCCGGAGGGGCTGCGGTGGCCGGTACGGGATGGCGGTTTGTCTGGATAGTGTATCTGTGGGTGTGAAGAATTGTCCGTTATTGTCAGGTTCCGTCGATGCTGTTCATGAAGGAGTCCTGCCATGCCCCGCCTTGTTGCCAGCTTGCTTTGCGTGTTTGCTGTGGCGTTGTTTGCCGTGCCGGTGGCGGCTGTCGGCAAGGGAGGCGTGGAGTTCTATGCGGCGGATCTGAAGTGGGTGCTGCTCGCTGCACCGGGCAGTGGTGCAGTGCAGGTGCTCGACGTAAGCCGTGGCGTCACGCCGCTGGCGACCCTGCGCAGCGCCCAGCGGGGCAAGGTGCTGGCCGTGCATGTGCAGCGGGCCAGCCGCCGGGTGTGGGTGCTGGCGGATTCCGGGCTGGATGTGCACGACGGCTTCAATGGCCACCTGCTGGGGCACTGGGCGCCGCCGCAGGGGGTGCGTCTCGAGCGCCTCGCCACCAACGGTGCCGGGCAACTGGAGGTGTGGAGCGCGGCGCGGCCCTACGAGGCGCTGGTGGGGGCTGCGGTACTGGTGCCCGCCGGGGCGCGCGTGACGATGCGTTGAGCCCCTGCGCAGCCACGCCCGGATGGACGAGTGGCCAGGACTTGGGGCACCGTGGCGCCTCGATTTTCTTCAGATGTTCCCGCGCATGGGCCGGCGTTCTACCGTAACGCCGACGGGCTGTTTCGTCGTCTGGCCGAGTTGGGCATGTTCGTCCAGATCCAGGTGGCCGGCCCGCAACTGGTGGGTGAGATGGCCCGTCTGCTGGCTTCGGGGGCGCAGATACTGATTGATCACTGTGGCCGGCCAGATCTGGCGATGGGGGGCAAGCCGACCCGGCTGACCGGCGTTTGTTCGGCTTTTAGACGCCCGGTTTGAGACCGGGCGTTGCGGGCCATTACGAGAGCATCAGCTTCATCTCGGTCTCTTCGCTGCGCACCATGTCGAGCACCAGATTCGCAAACTCGTCGTCGTAGTTGTCCGTCCAGGTGCCGCTCTTGTCGTCGGTGACGAGGGGTTCGAAGCTCATGTCGAGGAAGGAGCCGTTGCCCATGTTCAGGACATCGGCGCCGTCCGCGGTCTTTTCCAGAATCCAGTCATCCGGGACTTCCATTTCCAGCTTGATGCTGACCAGCAGTTTTTTCATGTGCCACCTCTGAATTTGATCAAGACCTCAATCTACCATCGCGACGTGCAACGGCTGCGTGTCATTCCCGGATCAGTGCCGCCAGTTCGCGTTCGAGCACCTGCTCATCACCCAGGTTGAGGGCGACCAGGCGGCGCAGGTGGGTGATGCTGTCGATGTCGATTTCCCGGCACACCAGGCCGACTTGAACGTTGTCTGCGGTGGTGGCGACATGGGCGATTTCGCCCTTCATCGCCACCACTTCCCCGCCATCGGCGGCGAGGGCGAGGATCAGCTCGCAGCTGTCGCCACGCCGTGCCGATGAGGCACCGGGGCAGGCCAGCAAGGCCCCTTTCAGGGAAAGATCGCGTACCTCGCAGGCAAACCGGCGATCTGCCAGTAGCAGGCTGGCGCCCTCATGGAACTGCACCCGGTTAAACCTTCGGCGTTGTTCGGCGGTCATGCGTCTCGTCCTTCATGTGTTGAAAACCTGACATGAATGATAGCCATCGCGGCGGCCCACGGCACCGAATATCACCTTTACAAGTTGCCAGTCTCCCTTCAGAATTAATAACTGACTAGTCAGTCATTAATTCAGGAGTGTCATGACCGAACCCGAATCCACCCGCCGGCAGCGTCGCAAGGAGGCCCGTCCGGCCGAACTCGCTGCCGCCGCCTTGTCCCTGTTCATCGAAAAAGGTTTCGCCGCCACCCGCCTGGATGAAGTGGCCGCGCGGGCCGGCGTGTCGAAAGGCACGCTGTATCTGTATTTCGACAGCAAGGAAGCCCTCTTCAAGTCGGTGATCGAGGAGGGGGTGGTGCCCATTTTCGAGGAGTTCGAGGCTCGCCTGGAAATCCTTGGTGACGATCCCGAGCGTCTGCTGCGGGAAATCCTGCGGGGCTGGTGGACCAAGGTCGGGGCGACCGACCTCGGCGGGATCGGCAAGCTCATCATCGCCGAGGCCGGTAACTTTCCGGAGGTGGCGCGCTATCACCATGAGGCGGTGATCGTGCGCTGGATGACGCTGCTCAGGCGGGTCATCACGCTGGGCGTCGACAAGGGGATTTTCCGTTCCCTCGACGTGGAGCCTTTGAGTCAGTTGATGTTCTTTCCCCTGCTGATGCTGTCCGTGTGGAAAAACTCCATGGCCAGCTGCCTCGTCGGTTGCGAGGCGCCGCATCAGATATCCGACAGTTACTTCGATACCTATTTCGATCTGATTTTCCGCGGCCTGCTGGTCGCCCCCCGGCAGGAGCCCAAAGAATGAAGCGGAATCTTTTCCTCAGTGCAGTTGCCCTGGCAGTGCTTGCAGCCTGCTCCAAGCCCGCACCGGTCGTCGAGGCGCCACGGCCCGTGATGGTGCACAAGCTGGCCCTGTCGTCGGTGTCGGCAGGGGCTTTGTATTCCGGCGAGGTGCGCGCCCGTTATGAGTCGGATCTGGCTTTCCGCATCTCTGGCAAGGTCGTCGAACGCAAGGTGGATGTGGGGGCGGTGGTGAAGCCTGGTCAGGTGCTGGCCCGTCTCGATCCGGCGGATGTCGGCCTCAATGCCGAAGCGGCGCGCGCCCAGTTGGCCGCGGCCCGCAACGAGTACGCTTTTGCCAAGGCCGAGATGGAGCGTTATCGGGATCTGGTAGGCAAGAACTTCGTCAGCCGCAGTGTGCTGGATGCCAAGGAGTCCACCTTCACGTCGGCGGCGGCCCGCGTCGAACAGGCCCGCGCCCAGGCTACCGTGGCCGGTAACCAGACCGCCTACACGAGCCTGGTGGCCGATCAGGCTGGCGTGATCACCGCGGTGAGCGTTGAGGTCGGGCAGGTGGTGAAGGATTCGGCGGTGGTCATGAAGCTGGCCCGGGACGGAGAGCGCGAAGTGCTGATCGCCGTGCCGGAAAGCCGCATCTCCGCGTTGCGTGCGGTCAGGGACATCGATATCCGTCTGTGGAGCCAGCCGGATGTGGCGCTGCAGGGCAAGGTGCGCGAGATTGCGCCGAGCGCCGATGCGGCGACCCGAACCTACGCGGTGCGCGTGAGCATCATCAATCCGGGGCCGGCGGTGCAACTGGGCATGACCGCCAATGTGATCCTGCCCGATGCCGCGGCCGCAGCGGGCGCGCTGCTGGTGCCGATCAGTGCGGTTTTCGAGCATGAGGGCGGCAGCGCCGTGTGGGTGATGCAGGCCGAAGGCGCGCTGGTCAAGCCGGTGTTGCGCAAGGTGAACGTGCGCCAGTACCGGGAAGACGGGGTGCTGCTTGCCGGCGGTGTGCAGCCGGGGGAAACCATCGCGGTGGCTGGCGTGCATAAGATCGTCGCCGGGCAGTTGCTGCAGCCGGTCAGCTCCGCCACGCCGGCAACGGCGCCGGCAGCGCCGCTTGCCGTCAAGACAGGAGCCTGAGCGTGAAGCGTTTCAATCTGTCTGAATGGGCCTTGCGGCACCAGCCGCTGGTGCGCTACCTGATCGTCGCGCTGGCGCTGATCGGCGTCATGTCCTACCAGAAGCTCGGCCAGTCGGAAGATCCGCCCTTCACCTTCAAGGTGATGGTGGTGCGTACCGAATGGTCGGGCGCGTCGGCCCGCGAAGTGGAAGAGCAGGTTACCGACCGCATCGAGAAGAAGCTGCAGGAAGTGCCCTTCGTGGACATCCTGCGCAGCTATTCCCGTCCCGGCGAGTCGGTGGTGCTCTTCGTGGCCAAGGATTCGACCCCGACCAGGGAGGTGCCCGACGTCTTCTACCAGGTGCGCAAGAAGATCGGCGATATCAAGGGCACGCTGCCGACCGGCACCCGCGGGCCGTTCTTCAACGATGAATTCGGTGACGTCTTCGGCAACATCTACGCGCTGACTGGCGACGGCTTCGACTACGCCAGGCTCAAGGCCGAGAGCGAGAAAATCCGCGCCGAATTGCTGCGCGTGCCGAGCGTGGCCAAGGTGGAGCTGATCGGCGAGCAGGAACAGCGCATCTACGTGGAGCTGTCCAACACCAAGCTGGCGACCCTCGGCCTTGATGTGCAGACGGTGACCGACGCGCTGGCCCGCCAGAATGCGGTGGCGCCGGGCGGTTACTTCGAAACGAAGGGTGAGCGCATCTACCTGCGTCCCAGCGGTGCCTACGACACTGTCGAGGGCATCCGCGAGACGCGCATCCGGGCTGGCGGGCGGGAGTTCCGCATCGGCGACATCGCCACGGTGGCGCGTGGCTTCGTCGAGCCGCCGGCGCCGCGCTTCCGCTTCCAGGGGCAGGATGCCCTCGGTCTTGGCGTGTCGATGACCAAGGGTGGCGACATCATCGCCATGGGCGGCAGCCTCAAGGAAACCGTGGCGCGCCTCCAGGCGCAACTGCCGGTGGGTCTGGAGCTGACCGAGGTGTCCAGTCAGCCGGAGGCGGTGCAGCGTTCGGTGAGCGAGTTCATCCACTCGTTGGCCGAGGCGGTCATCATCGTGCTGCTGGTGTGCTTCTTCTCGCTGGGGCTGCGTACCGGGCTGGTGGTGGCCCTGTCGATTCCGCTGGTACTGGGCGTGACCTTCTTCGGCATGCGCCTCTTTGATGTGGGCCTGCACAAGATTTCGCTGGGTGCGCTGATCCTGGCCCTTGGCCTGCTGGTGGACGATGCCATCATCGCCGTCGAGATGATGCTGGTGAAGATGGAGCAGGGCTGGGAGCGCAGTCGTGCGGCGGCCTTCGCCTATACCAGCACGGCCGGGCCGATGCTCTCCGGCACGCTGGTGACAGTGGCCGGCTTTTTGCCGATCGCCACGGCGCAATCGTCTACCGGCGAGTACACCCGCTCGATCTTCCAGGTGAATGCCATCGCCTTGCTGGCCTCGTGGCTGGCGGCGGTGATCGTGGTGCCCTACCTGGGCTACGTGCTGCTGCCGGACCCCCGCGGGCCGAAGAAGCCGAGCTGGCTCGGCCGGCGCTTCCCGCGTCTGGACGCCTTCAAGGACCGCATTGGCCTGGGCGATCCGCACATCGATGGCGATGAGGATGCCGTCTTCCGCACGCCGTTTTACAACCGCTTTCGCGCCCTGGTGGACTGGTGCGTGGCAAAGCGCTGGGTGGTCATCGGCACCACGCTGGCGCTGTTTGCGACGGCGATGGTGGGATTCGGTTTTGTGCAGCAGCAGTTCTTCCCCAACTCGACCCGGCTGGAGGTACTGATTGATCTGCGTCTGCCGGAGGGCTCCAGTCTGCGCGCTACCCAGGCCGAGGTGGAGAAGCTCGAAGCCATCCTCAAGAAGGAGTCCGGCATCCAGAACTACGTGGCCTACGTGGGCTCCGGCAGCCCGCGTTTCTACCTGCCGCTGGACCAGCAACTGCCGGCACCCAACTTTGCCCAGTTCGTGATTCTCACCGACAGCATTCCGGCCCGGGAGGCCCTGCGAGAGCGGATGATCGAACTCTTCAAGCACGACTTTCCGAACCTGCGGGCCAACATTGCCCGGCTTGAAAACGGTCCGCCGGTGGGTTTTCCGGTGCAGTTCCGGGTGAACGGGCCGGACATTCCGACGGTGCGCAAGCTGGCCGCCGAAGTGGCGGCGGTGATGCGTGAAAACAACAACCTGTCCGACGTGCAACTCGACTGGGACGAGCAATCGAAGGTTCTGCGGGTCGAGGTGGATCAGCACAAGGCGCGCCTGCTCGGATTGTCGACGCAGGATGTGGCCAACTTTCTCAACACCTCGACGCGCGGCCTGACGGCGACCAGCTACCGGGAAGGTATCGAGTCGATTGACGTGGTGCTGCGCGGCGATGCGTTCGAGCGCGATCGTCTGTCGCTGGTCGCCGAGTTGTCGATTCCGACGCGGGCCGGCAAGTCGGTGCCGCTGGGCCAGGTGGCCACCGTCAGCTACGCCTTCGAGCAGGGCCTGGTGTGGCGACGCAACCGGGAACCGAGTATCACCGTGCGCGGCCAGATCTACGACAGCCGCATCCAGGCGCCGACCGTCACGGCCCAGATCGAGCCGCTGCTGGCGCCGATCAAGGCGAAGCTGCCGGCTGGCTATCGCATCGAAACCGGCGGTGCGGTGGAGGAGAGCGCCAAGGGGCAGAGTTCGGTGAATGCCGGCTTCCCGATTTTCTTTGCGGTGGTGTTTACGGTGCTGATGGTTCAGCTGGGCAGTTTCTCGCGGACCACCATGGTGGTCCTCACGGCGCCGCTGGGGCTGATCGGGGTGGTGTTGTTCCTGCTGCTCTTCAACCAGCCTTTCGGCTTTGTGGCCATGCTCGGGACCATCGCGCTGTTCGGCATGATCATGCGCAATTCGGTGATCCTGGTGGATCAGATCGAGCAGGACGTGGAGAAGGGCCTGTCGATCTGGAACGCCATCGTCGAGTCGGCGGTGCGTCGTTTGCGCCCCATTGCGCTGACGGCGGCGGCGGCAGTGCTGGCGATGATTCCGCTGACCCGCAGCGCCTTTTTCGGGCCGATGGCGGTGGCCATCATGGGGGGCTTGATGGTTGCCACGCTGTTGACGCTGCTCTTCGTGCCGGCCCTGTATGCCGCATGGTATCGCGTGAAGCGGGCCTGATCAGGGCCCCGGCTGATGTGGATGATCTGTGCGATGCACAAGTACGCTAAAATTCGAAAGTTTTTTCGCAACCATTCACGCGCGCAGATCATAAATATTAGCTTGTGCTAATATTAACCCGGGAGTCACATAATGAATTTCGAACAAGCACGGTTCAACATGGTCGAGCAGCAGGTCCGCCCCTGGGAGGTGCTGGATTTTGGCGTGCTCGATCTGCTGATGAGTGTCCGCCGCGAGGAGTTCGTGCCGGAGGCCTACAAGTCGCTGGCCCTGTCCGAGGGGCTGATTCCCCTGGGCCATGGCGCCAGCATGCTGGTCCCGGTGATCGAGGGGAAGATCCTGCAGGCCGTCCAGGTCAAGCGTTCCGACAAGGTGCTTGAAGTCGGCGCCGGTTCCGGCTATTTCGCCGCGCTGCTGGCGGCCAAGGCCGACTGGGTGCGTACCGTCGACATCGAGCCGGCGCTGGTCAACATGGCCCACGACAACCTCAAGCGCTACGGCGTCGAGAACGTCATCGTCGAAGAAGGCGATGCCGTGTGCGGCTGGCCGGGCAGCGCGCCCTACGACCTGATTGTCGTCTCCGGCGGTGTGCCGCAGATTCCCGAATCCCTGCTGCAGCAGGTCAAGGTCGGCGGTCGCCTGTTCGCCTTTGTCGGCGAAGCGCCCCTGATGACCGCCCAACTGGTGACCTGCGTGGCCGAAGGTGAATACCGCACCGAGTCCCTTTTCGAAAACCTGGTTCCGATGATGCGCAACGCACCGCGCAAGAGCCAGTTCACGTTCTGAGCCATTTCCGACGATGAAGCAAATCACCCCCCCGCAACTGGCCGAGTGGCTGAAGGACGACAGTCGTCCGGCGCCCTTTCTGCTCGACGTGCGCGAGCCGCAGGAATTCCAGTACTGCTCGATTCCGGGCTCCGTGCTGATGCCAATGGCCAGTGTGCCGGCGCGCATGCAGGAGCTCGAGCCCGATGCCGAGATCGTGGTGATCTGCCATCACGGCGGACGCAGCATGCAGGTGGCGATGTTCCTGCAGCATCAGGGCTTCGCCAACCTGATCAACCTGGCCGGCGGGGTGGCCCAGTGGGCCGCCCAGGTCGACCCGGCGATGCCCCAGTATTGATATACGTGCGACAGAACGGACGGAGAACGGAATGAGACGGCTGGCAGGACGTAGTGTGGTAGCGGTGGCGGTGAGCCTGATGGCGATGGGAGCGGGCGCAGCAGACCTGGAGCAGGTCTATCGCGATGCCTTGTCCTACGACGCCACTCTCGCGGCGGCCCGGGCGTCCCTCGAAGCCGGTCGCGAGAAGCTCCCGCAGGGGCGGGCTGGCCTGTTGCCGTCCCTCAGCCTGACGGGCAACTCCAACTGGAACGATGTCACCGTCAATACCGCCACGTCCAGCAACTCCCGCGCTTACAACAGCAATGGCTGGCTGGTGCAGCTCACCCAGCCCCTGTTCCGCTGGCAGAACTGGGTCCAGTACAAGCAGGGCGAGATGCAGGTGGCCCTCGCCGAGGCCCAGTATCAACTGGCCCGGCAGGATCTGACCCTGCGCGCCTCTCAGGCCTACTTCGACGTCCTCACTGCGCAGGACATCCTGGCCTCGGCAGCGGCCCTCAACCAGGCCAACGTCCAGCAACTGGCACTGGCCCGGAAGAGTTTCGAGGTCGGCACCGTTACCATCACCGATGTGCATGAAGCCCAGTCCCGTTCCGATCTGTCGTCGGCCCAGATGCTGGCTGCCGAGAGCGACCTGGCCGTCAAGCGCCATGCCCTGCTGGTTCTGACCGGCAAGGAAGCGGACGCGCTGAAGGGGCTGCGCAAGGGCGTTGCCCTGACCCGCCCCGAGCCGGCGGACATCCAGTCGTGGGTTACCGCCGCCGAAGGCGCCGGTCTGGCGGTGCAGGCGGCACAGATCAGCGCTGAAGTGGCCGGTCGTGAAGTGGAGCGCAATCGTGCGGCACATCTGCCGACGGTCGATATGGTGGCCACTTACGGCAACACGGCCACGGCCAACGCCCTGGCCAATTTTGCGGCCAACAATACCGACTCGGCGGTGGTCGGCGTGCAAGTGGCGCTGCCCCTGTTTCAGGGCGGTGCGGTGAGTTCCCGCGTTCGCGAAGCGTCGGCCCTGCGTGACAAGGCCAATGCCGATGTGGACTTCGCCCGCCGCACCTCGGCCCAGAACGCCCGCCAGGCTTATCTTGGCGTGACCAGCGGGTTGGCCCAGGTAAAGGCCTACGAGGCCGCGCAAGTGTCGTCCACCTCGGCCCTCGACGCCAACAAGCTCGGCTACGAAGTCGGCGTGCGCATCAATATCGACGTCCTGAACGCCCAGAGTCAGCTCTACGATACCCAGCAAAAGCTCTCCAAGGCCCGCTACGACACCCTGATGGCCCAGCTCAAGCTGAAGGCCGCGGCCGGTGCTTTGGGCGAGGAAGACATCAAGGCCATCAATACCCTGCTTGATTAAGACGCTCCGTCCCGCAATCATTAACGGCCGCTCACGCGGCCGTTGGTTTTTTCACCCACCCCTTACTTTCGTTTCCTGACCGCCATGCGCTACACCGACCTGCGTGACTTCATTGCCCAACTGGAAAAAATCGGCGAACTCAAGCGGATCAAGACCGAGGTCGATCCGCACCTGGAAATGACCGAGATCTGCGACCGGGTGCTGCGTGCCGGTGGCCCGGCGATTCTCTTCGAGAATCCCAGGGGGCATTCGGTGCCGGTGCTCGCCAACCTTTTCGGCACGCCCCGGCGGGTCGCGCTGGGCATGGGTGTCAGTGGCGACGACTGGCAGGGCGCGTTGCGTGAAGTGGGCAAGCTGCTGGCTTTTCTGAAGGAGCCGGAGCCGCCCAAGGGCCTCAAGGATGCGTGGGACAAGCTGCCGGTGTTTCGTCAGGTGCTCAACATGTCGCCGAAGACGGTGTCGTCGGCCCCGTGCCAGGCGGTGGTGAAGGAGGGCAAGGATGTGGATCTGGCCAGCCTGCCGATCCAGCACTGCTGGCCCGGCGATGTGGCGCCGCTGATTACTTGGGGCCTGGTGGTGACCCGCGGGCCGAACAAGAACCGCCAGAACCTCGGCATTTACCGTCAGCAGGTGCTCGGGCCGAACAAGGTCATCATGCGCTGGCTGGCCCACCGGGGTGGGGCACTCGACTTCCTCGAACATCAGAAGGCCAACCCGGGCAAGCCCTTCCCGGTGGCGGTGGTGCTCGGCTGCGACCCGGCAACCATCCTTGGTGCGGTGACGCCGGTGCCGGATTCCCTGTCCGAATACCAGTTCGCCGGCCTGCTGCGCGGTGCCAAGACCGAGCTGGTCAAGTGCATCGGCTCCGATCTGCAGGTGCCGGCCTCTGCCGAGATCGTGCTGGAAGGGGTGATGCATCCGGGCGAAATGGCCCTGGAAGGCCCTTACGGCGATCACACCGGCTACTACAATGAGCAGTCGGAGTTTCCGGTGTTCACCATCGAGCGCATCACCAGCCGGCGCGACCCGATCTACCACAGCACCTACACCGGCAAGCCGCCCGACGAACCGGCGATGCTGGGCGTGGCGCTCAACGAGGTCTTCGTGCCGTTGCTGCAGAAGCAGTTCACCGAGATCGTCGACTTCTACCTGCCGCCGGAGGGCTGCTCCTACCGGCTGGCCATCGTCAGCATCAAGAAACAGTACCCGGGCCACGCCAAGCGGGTGATGTTCGGTATCTGGAGCTTCCTGCGCCAGTTCATGTACACCAAGTTCATCATCGTGGTGGATGATGATGTGAACATCCGCGACTGGAAGGAAGTGATCTGGGCGCTGACCACCCGCATGGACGGCACCCGTGACACCACGCTGGTCGACAACACGCCCATCGATTACCTCGACTTTGCCAGCCCGGTGGCCGGTCTTGGGTCCAAGATGGGCCTCGACGCCACCAACAAGTGGCCGGGGGAAACCAACCGGGAATGGGGCACGCCGATCGTGATGGATGCCGCAGTGAAGGCACGGGTAGATGCCATGTGGGGTGAGCTGGGCCTGTAAGCTTTTCGGTATTCACCGCCATTTAGCGGGCAGGCCATGAAGCAACTTTTGATGATTTGAAAGTCGGATCGGGAAAGGAGCAGGCAGATGCTGTCGAACGATGTTCGAACGCCATGCAGCCCAGAGGAGTGCGCGGTGGAGTTGAAGGATTACAGGGCGCGAGAGTCTGAATGCCGCCGGACCGAAGATCTGCTGCGCCTGCTTCCCGGCGGTGGCGGAGCAGCCCTCGATGTGGGGGCACGGGAGGGGCATTTTTCCCGGCTCCTTGCCGACCGGTATGCCAGGGTTGTGGCCCTCGACCTGGAAAAACCGGCCTTCGAACATCCGAACGTGGACTGCGTGCAAGGGGATGCGTCGGCGCTGGAGTTTGCCGATGACAGCTTTGATCTGGTGTTCTGTGCCGAGGTGCTGGAACACATACCGACCCCGCTGCTCGGCAAGGCCTGCGCCGAGTTGGGACGGGTCAGCCGCAGCCATCTTCTCATCGGCGTTCCGTACCGGCAGGACACGCGGCTGGGGCGCTCCACCTGTTACTCCTGCGGTGGCAAGAACCCTCCCTGGGGGCACGTGAACAGCTTCGATGAACAGCGTCTGATGGTGCTGTTTCCCGGCTATGAAGTGGTCAACACCTCATTCGTCGGCGAATCCGACGAAACGACGAATTTCCTGGCTGCCTTCCTGATGGATCTGGCTGGCAACCCCTACGGCACCTACACGCAGGACGAACCCTGCGTGCATTGCGGCAAACTGCTGCTTGCGCCACCTGCCCGGAGCGTGTTTCAGAAGGTGTGCACCCGGCTCGGCTTTTATGCCAGCCAGGCTACCCGGGCCCTGAAGGGCCGCCATCCCAACTGGATTCACATGTTGCTCAGGAAGCGCGAGCGCTGACAGCGTCGCCCGCCAAAACAAGGCCAGCAAATCGCTGGCCTTGTTTTACTTACTGCCCTGTCGGAGTGGGCGGTACGCTGGGCCGTGCAGGCGGCGGTGCGGCGAGCACGGTCTCGGCGGCGATCTTCCATTGACCGTCCACCTTCACCCAGTCGAGCTGCTTGCGTACCGTGTCGCGGTAGTGGCCGGCCGTGTAGTGCTGGATGAAACGGGTGCTCAGGTGTCCATCGCCGTGGGCGCGGATCTTGAGGTTGGCGATGCGCACGCCGGGGTTGGTGGCCTGGGTGAGCCGCTGGCGGCGTTCGGTCTCCCAATCGGTTGTGCTGCGGCCCTTGCCGGGATTGAAATCGGCGACGTAGAAGGTGCGGTAGCGATTGAAGTCCTGAGCGGTCCAGGCGGAGGTCCAGGCTTCCAGCTGGCGACTGAGCTGCTCGTCCGGCGTACCGGTGCCGACCGCTGGCTCGACCAGTTCCATCACCGGGGCGGGTGAGGCTTCCAGCGTGGGCAATGGTGCGGCCACGAGGGCCGGCGAGAACGGCGCGGTGCCGAGCAGTTCGGCGGCAATCGGTGCCGGGCGGTAGCGGCTGCGCAGGGCGCTCCGCAGCTCGCCGGCGAGGCCGAGGAGCTGGGCTTGCAGGGTGGTTTGCTGGGCGCGGTTTTCGATCAGCGCGCGCTGGGCGTTGAAGAGGTCTTCCTGGGTGATCGACAGGTCGTTGAGGGAGCGCCGGCCGGCCTCGAAATGCAACTCGTAGGCGGCGGCGACGCGCTGGGCGGCGACTACCCGCTCTTCCATCAGCGGGGCGATTTCCCGCGCTTCGGCAAACTGGCGGTACAAGTCGGTGATCTCCTTCGAGACCTTCAGCAAGAGGTCGTCGGCGTCAGCCTGGGCGGCCTGGTGGCGTTCGACGGCTTCGGTATGGCGGCCGATGTTCTTGCCACCGAGGGGAATGTCGATGCTGACCTGCACCTGGGCCGAGCGGTCGGAGTCGGACACCGGCACCGGGATGGTGGTGTTGTCGAGGCGCTTGCTGTAGCTCAGGTCCACCGCCGGAAAGAAGCTGCCACGGGCTACCCCGATGTCGGCCTGGCGGGCGGCGGTGCGCTGCAGCGCGGCGCGCAGGCGCGGGTTGCGTTCGTGGATGCGCTCGACCAGTCCGTCGATGTCGCCATCCTTGTCGGCCGGCTGGATGGCGGGGGCGACGAGGCCTTCCGGCGCCTGGCCGGTGAGCAGGCGATAACGGTATTCGGCGGTGCCTAGCTGGGCGCGCAACTGGCCGAGCAGGGTCCGGCTCTGGATCAGGCGGACGTGCATCAGATCCAGTTCGGCCGAGGGTATGCGCCCGGCCTCGACCCGGCGCGCCACGTTGGCTTCGACCCGTTCCTGGCGGGCGATGGTGGCGTTGAGGCTGTCCATGGTCTGGCGCAGGCGCACCACGTCGGCGTAGTTTTCGGTGATGTCGTAGGCGACCCGCTCCAGCACTTCGTCGAGGTCGGCATCGGCCGCATCGCGGGCCAGGCCGATGGAGCGCAGACGGTTGGTGTCGGCACCGCCGTTGAAGATGTTCCAGCGCAGGCTGGCATCGCTGCGCCGAATGTTGCGGTTGAGCGGCTGGCCCTGGGTTTCGTCGCGGGCGTCGGAGTTGCGGTAGGTGAGGCCGAGGCTGGGCAGGAAGTCGGAGCGCACCTGCGTGATCTGGGCGTCGGCCGCCCGCAACAGGGCCTGGGCGGAGCGCACGCTGGGTTGCTGCAGGAGCACCTTGTCCACCACCGCCGGCAGGGCTTCGGCATGGGCGCCACAGGTGGCGAAGCCGATGCCGAGGGCGGCGAGCAGGCCGGCGAGGCGGCGCGGGGCAGGGAGGTGGCGGATCATCAGCGTTCGCGCAGGGATTTGTCGAGGGTCTTGACGATGGGTTTCAGCATGTATTCCATCATCGTGCGTTTGCCGGTCTGGATGCTGGCGTCGGCGGCCATGCCCGGGGAGATGGTCAGGTGCTCGGAGGCATCGCCAAGGAAGTTCTTCTGGGCTTCGAGGAAGACTTCGAAGAAGGTTTCCTTGCGTTCGGCGTCCACCACCGCGTCGGCGCCGACGCGCAGGACCTTGCCCGGCAGGGTCCCGAAAATCGATGAGTCGTAGGCGCTGATGCGGATTTTGGCGTCCTGGCCGGCCTTGATGAAGGCGATGTCGGAGGGCTTCACCTTGGCGGTAATGAGCAGTCGGCCGTCGGCCGGCACCACTTCCATGATGCTTTCGCCGGCCTTGACCACGCCACCGACCGTGGTGACGAGGACCCGGTTAACCACGCCGTCCATCGGGGCACGCAGTTCCCGGCGGGCGACCCGGTCGTTGCGGCCGGTGAGTTGTTCGGTGAGGGTGGCGGCCTTCAGTTCGGCTTCGTTCTTTTCCTTGCTGGTCTCGGTCTGGAAGCGCGAGCGGGTTTCGGTCAGGCGGGCCTGGGCTTCGGCAACGGCGGCCTGGATGCGCCCGATGGTGATGCGGGTGGTTTCCAGTTCGCCCTTCTGGCCGGTGTAGCGCTGCTGGGCAGCGAGCAGGTCGGCCCTGGCGCCCGCGCCGGCGGCGGCGAGCTTTTCCTCGATGGCCAGGGTTTCCCGTGCCGAGCCGATCGAGTCGGCCAGTGTCTGGTGGCGGCTGCGCGCCTCGGCCAGTTCCTGCTGACGCTGGGCGAGCTGGCGGGACAGGGTTTCGAGGGTGTTCTCGCGTTCCTGGCGCCGGGTTTGCAAAAGCGTGCGCTGCTCGCGGACCAGATCCGGCGCGCTGTTCTCCAGTTCGGCCGGAAACTGCGGGGCGCCATTGCGGGCTTCGGCATCGAGGCGGGCGATGCTTGCCTGGGCGCTCCACAGGGCTTGCCGGGATTCGCCTTGTTCGGCGTTGAACTGCAGGTTCTGGACGACGGCGAGCACCTCGCCCTTCTTCACGACGCTGCCTTCGCGGGTGTTGAGGGCCTGCAGGATGCCGCCTTCCATGCTCTGGATCTGCTGCACCCGGCTGGACGGAACGACGGCGCCGATGGCGGTCACCGAGATGTCGAGGCGTGCAAAGCTCATCCACGTAAAAAACAGAATGAAAAACAGGGCGGTGGTGCCGAGCAGGATCAGCACGGCCCGCTGCGGTCCGCGGTCGAGATCCGGGTGGCTGCTGAGCGCTTCGGCTTCGAGGCGGGGCTGGCTGGAGGCGATGTTCAGTTTCATGCGGCAAACTCCTTCGGTGCGCCCTGGGCCGGGCCGGTTTGCAGCTTGCGCAGGACGTCGTTGCGCGGTCCGTCGAGCACGACGCGGCCCTGGTCCAGTACCACCAGCCGGTCGACCAGCGGCAGCATGGCCATCCGGTGGGTGACCAGCAGCACGGTCATGCCCTTGACGGAGCGCAGGTTGTCGATGAGGCGGGATTCGGTGGCCGGGTCCATCATGCTGGTCGGTTCGTCGAGGAGCAGCATGCGCGGCTGCTGGACGAGGGCCCGGGCGATGGACACCGCCTGACGCTGGCCGCCGGACAGGCGTTCGCCCCGTTCGCCGACCTGGGTACCGAGGCCGTTGGGCATCTGGGCGAGGGTCTCGTCGAGGCACGACATGCGCAGCGCTTCGAGGACTTCCTCATCGCCGACCTGGGTGCTGCCGAGCAGAATGTTCTCGCGGATGTCGCCGTGGAAGAGCACCACGTCCTGGGGCACATAGCCGATTTGGCGGCGCAGGCTTTGCGGTTCGAGCTGGTTCACCGAGATGCCGTCCACCATTACCGCGCCCTGGTCAGGGCTGTAGAGGTTGAGGATCAGCTTGAAGAGGGTGCTCTTGCCGGAGCCGATGCGGCCGATGAAGCCGACCCGTTCGCCGGGCCGGATGTGCAGGTTGAGTCCTTTGAGCAGCGGCGCCGAGTTGGGGTAGGCAAAGTGCGCGTCGCGAAAGTCGATGCGCCCCGACAGGCGTGGCAGATGCAGGCTGTCGGCGGTTTCGTCGGTGGGCGCATCCATGATCTTGTCGAGGGCTTCGAGGGCCTGGCGGGTCTGCTCGTAGCGGACGATCAGGGAGGCGATCTGGGTGGCTGGCGTGATGGCCCGGCCGGCCAGCATCGACACGGCGATCAACTGGCCCATGGTCAGGTCGCCGGCGCTGATCATCATGGCGCCGAACATCACGATGAGGATCGAATCGAGGTTGGTGACCAGCAGCGAGATGTAGGTGCCGAAGGACGTCCACTCGCGCATCTTCACCGAGTTCTCGGAGATTTTGACGGTCAGCATTTCCCACTGGCGGCGGGCCCACGCTTCGGCGCCGAGGGACTTGAGCGTGTCCACCCCGTTCATCACTTCGAACAGGTGGGCCGTGCGCTGGGCCGATTCCTGCATGTTGCTGCCGAGGATGCGGGTGAGCGGGCGGCGGATCAGGAAGGACACCGCCACGGTGAGCGGGATCAGGAGCAGCGGAATGAACACCAGCCAGTGGCCGATGATGGCGATCAGGACCAGGAAGAACAGCATGAAGGGCACGTCGCCGAGCACCGTCAGGGTGGACGAGGTGACGAACTCCCGTACCGACTCGAAGTCGCGCACGATGTTGGCCAGCACACCGCCCGAGGCCGGGCGGGAGGCCGCGCGCAGGCGCAGGGCCTGGGCGAACACGTGGGATGACATCTGCACGTCGGCCTTGCGCGCCGCGGCCTCCAGCAGATAGCTGCGCAGCATCTTGATGACCAGGTCGAACAGGGCCACCACCACCACCGCGCCGGTCAGCACCCACAGGCTGTCGAGGGCGTTGTTGGGCACGACGCGGTCATATACCGACATGGTGTAGAAGGGGGTCACCGCCGCGAACACGTTGGTCAGCACGGTGGCCAGCAGGGCCCAGCCGTAGATGGCCTTGTTGGCCAGCAGGGTGTCCCAGAACCAGCGGCGCGGGCGGGGCAGGTGGTAGAGCAGGCTGCGCGTGTCGAAGAACACCATCGGCCGCACGAAGCACGCCATCCCCGTGTATTCGGCGGCCACCTGCGCGGCGCTCATCGTCACGCTGCCGCGGATACCTGCCTGCACGCATTCGAAGTTGTCGCCGTCGCGGCGCAAGAGGATCAGCGGGTCGCCACCGTCGGCCGCAAACACCAGCGCCGGTAGTTCGGAGGGCTTGAACGCCGTCACGTTTTTCTTTGCCCGGGACAAGGCCAGCCCCCCGCGATGGGCGCATTCCCTGATATGGGTTTCGCTGATCTGTCCGGCGACAACTGGTGTGTCTGCCAGCAACTGGACCGGATCTGCCCGCTTGCCGAAAAAATGCGCCAGAAATACCAACTGGTCGATGACTCCGTCGACCGAAGCTTCTCCGTTGGTGGAAGGGGATTTTTCGCGCATGGGCAGGTTGCTCTGTTGGACAGGCCGCGCGGACCCTTGTAATTCGGTGCCCGCATTGACTAGGGGGGCGATGTTGCCACAACAGGCCAAATGCCAAATGTTAAAAAGTCACGATTATTTTTTCCGGAAGATGCGATTTGCCTAAGTGGTGACGTTTCTCACGAAATGGCGATCGTTCGTAAAGCGTTTATTGCTGTTTTTAACAAATACAATGGGTTTTTGCGGCGGCTTTCGGCCTGCGCATGCTGCATTATTCCAGGTCTTTAATTCTGCAATAAAGTGTTAAATGGCCAGCTTGAAGTGTGGCGTATTTCCTGTCGGATATTTTCCCGGGTTTCAAAGCGGTTTCCGTGAATGGTGGACGGTGGTCCAGGCTCCCTGTTTTGAAGCCCTTTTTATGTATTAAAAGCTATATTAATCATTGGTTTATTTGTTTTTTCTGGATATGGCGAAACGAATTTCAAGGGGGTTGGTGTGCTTCTTGGCACCCTTTCTTTCAGTTTGCCGTGTCGGTTTTTTTTACACCGAATAGTGGTTTGTGTTTTTTTACACTTCTGAAAATGGCATTGGAATTCCTTAAGTGATTGAGGTGGATTCGAATTATTAATTTTGACGAATTTTGTTGTCGTGGTGGCCCGCAAATTGCAGTTAAGACTGTGATTTTCTTTCCTCTTCGTATTCCCCGTGGAATTCGAAGACACAACAAACAGAAAGATGGAGGTCGTTCATGGCAACTTCGCGGTACTCAACCAGCGTTTCCCTTTGCGAAGACACCAGCAAGAATTTCGAGTTGTTCGATCTGCTCAAGCAAGCCGATCCCAATTACGCCGCAACGGAACCTGCACGCATCAAGCTCTATGTTTTCGACGGCTCCAAGTACGTCGAGACCACCTCCGGCTATTTCACCGCCGTCGACAAGGACACCTTCACGGTGGACATGTCCTACCTGCCGAACTTCAACGGAGACCTGAAGGTCCGGGTTCTCGGCACGGACAGCACCGGCAACAGCTTTGTCCTGGATCTGACGATCAACGTGACGCCGGTGAATGACGCCCCCTCCGGCGCCGATGAGTCCCTCGTCCTCGCCAATGGCGACCTCTACGTGCTGGGCCTCAACGACTTCGGTTTCACCGATCCGGTCGAGGGCGACAGCCTCAAATCGGTGCTGATCACCACCGTCCCGGCGACGGGCTCCCTGTTGCTTGACGGCGTTGCCGTGATCGCCGGCCAGGAAATCCTGGCTGCCGACATCGTGGCAGGCAAGCTCACCTATACCGCACCGATGAATGCGGGCGGCGCCATCGGCTTCGACTTCCAGGTTCGCGACACCGGCGGTACCGACGGTTGTGGCGGCAATGATCTGGATCTCACCCCGAACACCATCACCTTCAATGTGCCGCAGCCGGCCCAGGCCGTTATCGGCGATCAGGTGTGGGAAGACATCAACGGCAACGGCGTGCAGGACACGGGTGAGGCCGGCATCGCCGGCGTCGCCGTGCAACTGAAGGATGCCTTGGGCAACGTGGTGCAAACCACCACCACGGACGCCAGCGGCAACTACAGCTTCAACGTGGATGCGGGCACCTACGCGGTCGCCATCGTGACTCCCGCAGGCTATGTCGTTACCGAGCCCGACATGGGCCCGAGCGATGCTACCGATAGCGATTTTGACGCTGCTGGCAGCAGCGCCCCGGTGACTGTGGCTGCTGGCGAAGTGAACAGCACCATCGATGCGGGCCTGTTCCGTACCGCTGAAATCGGCGATCGCGTGTGGCTCGACACCAACAAGAACGGTGTGCAGGACGACGGCGAAGCCGGTGTCCAGGGTGTCATCGTGCGTCTGCTCAACGCCAACGGCGAACTCGTTGATGGTCCGGTTGCCACTGATGCCAATGGCAACTACCTGTTTACCAACCTGCGTCCGGGCACCTACAGCGTCGCTTTCGACAAGACCACGCTGCCGACCGGCTACAGCTTCACGACCCGCGACGCGGGTTCGGACGCCGCTGACAGCGACGCCGACAGCGCCACCGGCACGACCATCCAGATCGTGCTCGACTCCGGCGAGTCGGACAAGAGCTGGGATGCCGGTATCGTCGCCAACCCGGGTTCCATCTCCGGCACGGTTCGCGAGGATCTGGACAACAACAACACCGGCGACACCCCGATTCCGGGCGTCACCGTTCAGCTGAAGGACAGCACCGGCAACGTGGTGCAGACCACCACCACCGACGCCAACGGCAACTACACGTTCAACAACGTGCCGGCTGGCACCTACACCGTTGTCGAAACCAACCAGCCGGGCTACCTGGATGTCTCCGACATCGACGGCGGCAACCCGAACAGCATCGCCGTGACGCTGACCCCGGGCGCGACCAGCACCGGTAACGACTTCGTCGACGAACGTCCCGCCACCTTGGGCGATACCGTCTTCGAAGACAAGAACGCCAATGGCGTGCAGGATGCCGGCGAAGCGGGCATTGCCAACGTCACCGTGCAACTGAAGGATGCCGGCGGCAACGTGGTGCAAAGCGCCACCACCGACGCCAACGGCAACTACAGCTTCAGCGTGACCCCGGGCACCTACTCGGTGGCCGTGGTGAAGCCGGTCGGCTACGAGATCACCGGTCAGGACCTGGGCGGCAACGAAGCGCTTGATTCCGACATCAACGCTGCCGGCCAGACCGCTCCCGTGACCCTCGTCTCCGGCGAGAACAACCCGAACGTCGACGCCGGCTTCTACAAGCTGGCTGAGCTGGGCGACAAGGTCTGGTACGACACCAACAAGAATGGCGTGCAGGACGGCGGCGAAGCCGGCGTCACCGGCGTCAAGGTGTCGCTGCTGGATGCCGCTGGCAACGTGGTCACCACCCAGACCACCGACACCGCCGGCAACTACCTGTTCACCAACCTCAAGCCGGGCACCTACAGCGTCGCTTTCGACAAGACCACGCTGCCGACCGGCTACGTGTTCACCTCGAAGGACGTGGGCTCCGACGCCGCTGACAGCGACGCCGACACGGCCACCGGCAAGACCATCCAGACCGTGCTCGACTCCGGCGAGTCGGACAAGAGCTGGGATGCCGGCATCGTCGCCAACCCGGGTTCCATCTCCGGCACGGTTCGCGAGGATCTGGACAACA
>ERZ724525.252-NODE-252-length-29298-cov-7.553329_pt1 | contig 29298 bp, 28 predicted proteins | sample MGYA00376058_ERZ724525 | MGnify/ENA primary metagenome ERZ724525 (study PRJEB28724, sample SAMN07190888) | wastewater metagenome | isolation source: influent of sewage treatment plant in Hong Hong | place: USA: Christiansburg, Virginia | collected 2016-03-01 ... | reverse complement strand
TGAGAGGTATCCCATAAATTTTACCGTCCGGTCCTAATACACCACCATACCACTTAGCGCTACCACTCAGTGACGCACCCATAGCAGATCGAGTTGCCGTACCTGCCACAGGATCAATAATTAATATATCTGCTGAATTGAGAGGTATCCCATAAATTTTACCGTCCGGTCCTAATACACCACCATACCACTTGTTGCTATCACTTAGTGACACACCCATAGCAGATCGAGTTGCCGTATCAAGAGGAATGGAACTATATTTTAAAATTTGATACTTCCAAAACGTATTCCAATCAGTTGCTAGCCCTCTCCACCAGGGAGGAGATACGCTGATCCCCATAGAATAATCTTTAGCTAATTGACCTTGAGTCAGGCATAATCTCTGTTCATCAGTCAATCCTGGCGGCAAGATAGCGCCTTCCTCAAATACAGGGCTTATCACAGGAGGATGCCCTTCGGTTATTGTCCTTCGGCAAAATTCAGGCATGAATATTACCTCCTCTGTCTATGTACATATTATACACTCTCCACGGTTATCGAAGATAAAGTTATCTTTTCATCAGGATCAACTGTAAGATTAGAGTTGAATGAGGCAATCATGATCCCGCCGCCTACAGCATAACAAGATATTATATCGTCTATTCCTTCAAAATTTCTTCGCGGTGTATTGTAATCTCTAAAGATAACTTTTATCATATCAGCGTATTCAAAATCAATCCCTATTATGAAGGAAGATACCCATGCCCTCAGAGACTGCTCTATCTTCCATTCTAGATCGGCTTCAAAGGATGCCTCTTTCTTGATCTTCAGGTAAATACTAAGAGGTACTTCTTTAGGCCTCAGGAATAGGTTAGGATATGTTCCATAGCCTACTAGAATATCATATGTCTCCGATCCTGAAGCGCTACTAATCTCTGTTGCATCAGGATATCCACTCTCCATAGTTGCTAAAACCCCTACTCCTCCTAAGGTATTATCAGGAACAACAGCACTAAAGTTATGAGACGTTCCCGAGGCATCCTTATATGTACCTGTTACAGTTTCCCCTGAAGCGATATAGTTCTTAGGCCTAACCCATATACGGCCTCCCTTAGTTGTATTTATCGAAGGCGTAGATGCTCCGGAGATTATAGTTGCAGCTATGCATCCACAGGAAATTACTCCTCCAGCAATATTATCATTGATGATTAATGATATACCATCAATAACCTCCTCATTGTCAGGAGCATCTACAACTATCATTACATCCCCAAAGCCAATAGTTGTAGCAACAGCTTGATCAGCATTCGGATGATCTTTGATATGCTGCTCTATAAGGAATGGAGTAGCCCTACCAGGCAGCCTTACTACGTAAATATATCTAGTTCTTAGATCTTCATCCGTCTCTTCATCTTCGCCGCCATTAAAGGCTAGAGGATTGCTTACGTAGTCAATTCCGCCTATAGGAGACGGCATATGAATTATCGTAAATGATGGGACATTTCCTTTTGTTCCAGGAATTATAGCTTCAGCAGCTACTACTCTTTGAGTTTCCCCTAAGTCCATAAGGCCTTCTTCTGTAGTCTGAAAGCTGATAGAGCCGTAAGTTGATGGAGCTGTACATATGGTTCCTTTTGGAATTACTATTGAATATGTAGCTGGAGTATTTCTATAGAATGTTATCTGTCCTAAAGCTTTAGATCCCAGCAATCGGCCTTCAGGAAGTCTATCGCTAACAAGATAATCTAAATCCTGCCCTGTAGCGCTATATAAGTTTGCGGCATCAAGTCCCTGCTGCAATGCCAGCTCTAATTTTCGTATCTGGTTAGCTACGCTTTCATTCAGCATTGTAATGACCGAAGTAGGAGTATAGTTGGTCATTCTAGGATGCCTTCCTCTCTGGAAAGCCTCCAGTTCATCCATTATACTTGTTATTGATCTGACTATCATAGAATATCACCAACTAAATATATCAGCCATTACTAATGAATTCTTCATTACATTCTGAAAATCCGCTATAACTTCTAGTAACTTGCCTGTAGGAAGTATTATAGTTACAAAGATATCAGTAGAGCTATTAGGTACAGCATGACATAGAACTTGCACTCCCTTAAACTGAGGAAAGAATTTATTAATATCCCTGCTGATCGCGGCATTTAGTCTCTTCATAACGCCGCGAGTTCTCTTATCATGCATTATCTCTGGCAGGATACAGCCAGCCATAGGCAGCCCAGGCCTAGTATTCTTCTCTGTGAACAGATAGAACATCAACTCCTGAATTAGTACAGTCTCATCATCAGGAGTTAGTGCTATGTCTCCTGAGGAATCTAATGCTAAATCTATGTCTTTCCTGCATTCTAATTTTCCGCTATCAAACCTCCCTGTAGTCAGTAAATCAGCCATATCTATTCCTTATCCTTATCTTCTTTTCTCTTTATTTATTGTTTCCCATACTACCCTTTCCCTTCCTCCTATTTCCCTTTCTCCTCCTTGAACTTCCTCCCCTACCATCTCTCCTTCTTCGTCTTCTCCATCTTCCTCTTCTCCCTCTTCCTCTTCATCTATATCCATGAAAGTAATTCCATGATCCCCAGGGTAAGGTTCTAGATGCAGATTGCGGCCAAAGAAGATTTCCTCAGGTATCCCCTCCGGGAAAGCATCACATGCTGAAGGCTCATTGAACCTCTCACTCTCTTCATCATCGTCGTCAAAGTAATGCTTGCAATGAAGGCATGGGCTATAGTCGAAGAACTCCTCTGCTGCCGCCAGGAGATTTCTATCTTGTTCCTTAGTTAGTTTCATCTCTTCTCCTCTTTCTTTCTTAGCTCCATGTAATAGATGTTCGGTCTATCGAACTTTTTATGATTCCATCCATCTGGTTTATATTTTGGTTCCCATCTATCTACCTTTGTAACTTTAAAACCTTTATTTTTATAGAATTTCCTCAGTTTGGGACCCATGCAATCCAAGACTGTTGCACCTAAAGCCATTGCATGTTCTACCATGTCTTCTCCCATATGAGCCCCTGGAAGAGAGAATGCTGAGACAAGTTCATTGCCCCTAAGTCCAAAGCCTGCCTTTCCGCTATTCTCAAGATAAAGCTTTATTCCACTCTTTTGATACTGCTCTTCAGTATATGGAGTGAGGAAAGCTTTTAGCTCTGTAGGCAACTTGTCCCTCTGAGCAATGAAATCCTTGCCAGATACTTGCTTAACGTTGGTTTTTGTTACTCTTGTTCTCTTAACCTCTTCAGGCTTTACTTTTTTAGGCTCGCGTCCCTTCTTTTCTTCTTCCTTCCGGCCCCTCCCTCTCGTATCCCAGGCCTTCATCACTCCCTCGGAAGTCCCATAGTGGCCTTTAAGGGCTTGAGCCTTTTCTGCTTGGAAAGCCTCATACGCTTCAGCAAGATCAGCGTAAATTTTCATCTTTATCCCTGAGGAAGCTCCTAACTACATTCCTGATCTTTTCGCTAGCATTCTTGCCATTCAAAGTAGATAGCTTTTGCTCATCCTCTAGGAATAGCCTTACCATGTAAGGCTTCCCAAATTGTTTATGCTTCATCGACCATAACCACCCTCTTACTTATCTCTCCTGATAATATATATAGATTACTGTAATTCTTTTTATTCTGATTGAGCAGGAGTACAAGTCCCTCCCATATCATCAGATGCCGAAGGACAATTCTTGCATGCACATGCACAACATGTATTATAGAGATTATGAGATCCAGCACCAGCAGCTCTAATAGTTAAAGTCCCATTTCCATTTAGAGCTATGTAGCTCCCCGCCTTATCTTTTATAAGAATCCCACCTTCACTTTCTCCTTTCAAGCAAATAAATGACCCTGTATTATCTCGGATAAGAATAGAGCCGTCCCTCTCCATTTGAATAAATTGCCCCTTTTTGTGAGACCACCTTACCCTATCAGGATGAGATTTGTGAATTGAAGGATACCATTTGAATGATTTACTATTATTGCTAATATCATCCAAATCCTTGCAAACCTCACAAGAGGGTACAGATTCTCCTAGAGGGCATTCAGAGACATTAATAAAACTTCTATCCTTTCCAAAGAACTTGAGACATACCGGCCAATGAGGTTCAGGAAACTTTCCTGTTATATCTCCACATTCATCTAACTGATTAGGCAGCTCATGCTGACACATTTTTATTACAATATCGCTATCATTTTGCCTGCATACTGGCAGTTGTTCCCATGAAGGACATTGACCTAAAATAATGCCTTTCTCATTTTGGTAGAAAAGCACCCATACTAGATCTCCTATCCTGGGGTGGATGGGATTCCCATAGTGATGCCCCATGTAGCCCTGTACTTGATAGACTCTCTGCCTGTCCACTTCAGGGCAAGGAGTATAGTAGCCTATCAAATCCCTCACTTTTACAGTTACAGTATTAGTAAGAAGATCATCTTCATAGGCATGTCTCTGTACAGCAAGAACCGTACAGATCTCTACTCTTAGATAGAGTCTCATCTGCCTCTCTATTTCATTTGCAATGGCTTCTCTTAAAGACATAATAAGCTACCTCTAATTAGCATCATTGGCCTCCACAAAATCAAGTGACCACAAAAAGACTATATCTCCTTCTGCAGAAGCTTGAACTTCGCCCTTTTTTACGATATAAACGCACATAGCAGAAGTTGCTCCTGCTGTTATAAGCAAGTGAGGCCCTGGATGTATATCCGGTTCCCCTAGATCCCATAAAAAGCGCCTTTCAGCGCTCTTTAAGCTCCTTATAGTTAGTGAACATCTCCAGAGCTTAGACCCCATACTCTGAGTTTTGTTCTTGTAGTATGGGATATCAAACTCCACAATTTTGAACTCTTTACTCCACTCTATCTGCCTAGGGTTTACTTTGAATTCCTGCCCGTCTATAGAGACTTTTATGTACCCCTGAGTGGCCTCATTATCTTCAATTTGTCCCAGGAGACCATTAGTATTAATTAATGCTGCAATATCATCAGGAGTTATATCATTAGGACCTGGAGTTATATACCCATCTACCATCTTTTAGACCTCCGACTGATCCATCAACGATTTTGCATCTTCTCCACTCAATAATGAGATTGGCCCTATCAATTTCCTCAACGCAAAAGCTCCAGAAGGCCTATCTCCTACTTTTCCCCATGATTGCCCCGTATCTGTAATAAGTTCTAAAGTTTTTCCATCTGCAGAAGGTCTAACCCATAAATGATATCCATCGCTATTCTCAGGATTCCACATAGGATCTAAAGGAGTTGGTCCAGAGCTCCCTACTCCTACAGTAGACATTCTATTCCAATCATCTTGATTTTGAGCTTCCAGTTGATCATAAAGTTCCGGAGTGGCAAAGGCATAATCTCCAGCAGTAACAAAAGGTTTCATCATTGATCCTGTCCCTGAGCTACTATCTTCTCCTTCTGTACTTACATCAAGATTTACCTGCCAGCCTGCAGTTGAATAATCTAAGACTACTTTGCTAACCCTGCCAGAGACTACGGCCATGATAGCCGTTGAACCAAATTGGCATTCTTCTGTATCCATCTGAGGGCCAATCGGCACCTTCCATTGCACTTTCTGATAGATCTTCGGGCATATGCCTATGGCATCCGTCTCAGCTTTGTCGTCGTCCCCCTTGTAGAATTCTATGAGGTTCTTTGCCAGCTCTTCTACCTGGGATTGCTTTGGCAGGTAATGTACGTCCACTTCTGCAGCATGAATGGTTCCATGCCTTTGAATAGAATCTACATTCTCATGCAAATAGCCAATAACCTTATGCCTCTCCCTCTCTACAGGGCTAGCTCCAGGTTCTGTTATCCCTGAGCCATAGACAACGACTATATTAGCATGGCCCATAGCGCTTTTAGCTAAGCCCTGTCTGGTCACAAGATGAGTAATATCTATAGCAGTTTCAGTTGATGGAACAACATAGTTAGGCGGGATGAATTTAGCCTGGCATTCTTCATTAATGAAGAATTGGCCTCCTGTGCTTCGCTGTACAGCTCTGATAATGTCAGCATATTTAACTCCCTTTACACCTTGAACCTGATCTTTCACAATAGGCGGATTCCAGAAGTCTACATAGACCATCTCATCAGGATTGCCTGAAGACTGATTTTCTTCATCTTCATCAACAGGCTTTTCCTTGAACTGACTCAGCCTATCCAGATCGGTCTTAGACTTCATTACATCTTGCATTGCCTTCTGTATAGCTACGCTGGCATTCCTTTTCTGCAATGAGGTCTCAGCCTGATCATAGGCACTCTGAGCTTCAGTCAATCTATTTGAAGCCTGATCATAAGCGCTTTGAGCATTATCAAGGGCAGCATTTATTGCTTTATTGCTTGAAGACCCTGTTCCTCCACATTGAGAGCAGACAGCACCATTGGCAGCAGAACCAGAACCTCCACAGGTAGAGCACTCAGCAAGATCTGTTGACATAGAGTCTATACAGTCCCCGGTATCATAAGGACAGATCGTATAGCATACTCTCCTTTTCTCTATGTCATATGGGCACCTAACCTGTCTGCAGAGAGTTCCTTTTCTCTTGTAGGCGCACTCTGTAGACTTGCAGCATTTCAGGAGCTCTTTGTACCTGCAAACCTGCTGGCATCTCCTGGGGTCCTCATCTCTAGGGGAATCATCTGGAGGCCTATACCAGCCATCTCCATAGACTCCAGTCCCAGGCTTCCAGCCATCAGGCCTTCCACTGTCATTAGGGTAGCGCCTTTCATATTCTGAATCTGACAGGTACTCATAGTTAGATGGAAATTTGGCTTCTGATCCACCAGGAGGAACAGGAGGTTTGTATCCTGGCAATTTTCTCCTAGGAACCTGCAGAACAGGATAGCCCTTAGACCCTGCCTCTCCAGCGTTTAGGATCGTTATGCCTATTGGAGGGTCCTTATGCTGAGAGATTACATCTAAAATGATCTCTGCAGGTGGAGTGGCTATATAAGCAGTTCCGCCCTTTGGTTTTACACCATCAGGCATTGCCTCTTCTTCTAAGAATTCGTCTGCTGTATTGGCTTTTAATTTGACAAACTGCTCATCATAATCTACTTTTGAAACATAGCCGCAAAAGGCATGATAGATCTTCGAATTAGACTCAATCTCAATATTTAGTTCTGCTCCCTCTTGCCTGAAATCGCCATCTCCAATGCAGTTATGCCTTTCATTTTCAAGAAGGAGAACTACCTTAGCTGTCTCATCGCCCTCATCCCTCCACCGGCCTGTAAACATGCCGTAAATATTTGCTATGACAAATTCAGCAGTAGCACCGCTATCATAACGCTCTATACGGACTGATTGCATATAGCCGCTTACATCTTCGCCGCCTATAGTGAGGTAATGTCTAAGCATATCATCCTTTAATAGCAGATCTTACTTCGTCTCTGATAAACCTAACCATAGCAGTTTGTGCTCTGCTAAAGTCAACTTCACCTACCACCTTTTCTATTCTCATTAATGGAGAATAGAAATTCAAATTAATTACTTTATCTCCTGATTTAACGGCAACGGAAGCTTCAGCTCCTTTTATTTGCCTTGTAATAGAATCAATACTTCTGAGAATAGTTGGTACTTCTCCAGTATTGTACATCAACTTATCTTCTTCAGAAATTACTTCTTCTCCCTTATGGAGAGTTCCCCGGCCTGTCCGGGAAATTATGCCTCCCTCTTCAGCCCTGTTCCAGCGTGATTCATATGCCGCCCTGGTAGATTCTTTAGATTCCCCTGCAGAAGGTTTTTTGCTTTCAGAGCTACTAGCAGCGCTTGTATCACTTTCTCCACTACTGCTGCTCTCTTTAGGCTTTGAAGGTTCTGGCTCTTCTTCTGTTTTATCCTCTTCCTTTCGCCCTAGAGGATTAACTATTGCATTCCATACTTTATCTATGATGCTTTCTTCTTTTTTCTCTTCTTTCTTCCCTTCTTCTGTTGGCAGGAAAGGTACATCTCTTTGAATTACTGTTTGAGTTATACTTGCCTCTTTTAGCGCTTCTTCTGGAGTAGGCTCTCCAGTCTTCATAGATAGCTCCCCGCTAGATGGAGGTACAGAAATATCCTCTAAGATTTCTTCTTTAGATTTGCCAGATGAGATTTCATGAGGAGGAATAATATTAATTGGTTCAGCCTTGGGCTCCTCTTTTTCTATAACAATTGGCTGCTGCTCTTTTGCTGCAGCTATAGCATCATAGAACATCTGAATTTGCTCATCAGTCAGAGGCATCATATTAAATGACTTTGGAGTCCATTCTCCTGTCATGAGCTGTTCTTTAGTCAGCTCTTCACCTGTCCTTGAGACATTTGGATATCTGGTGGATTCAAATCCATATTCTTTGAACTTACCTTCAAATGCTGGCTGCCAGGCTTCAACTTCTCCAGCCCCTACTGCAGGAGTCCCAAATTTTGAACCTGCTGCTTCTGAAATATTATAAGCGGTTAAGTTCTCTCTCAGAATTCTATCTTTCTCTGCTGCAGATAGGCCTTCCTCTGTAAGTCCTCTTTTTGGAGCGCCTTCAATTGGATTCAATCCTAATGATGTTAAGAAGCTATTGATGCCTTCAATTAATCTGTCCCAGGCTGTCTTTAGCCATTCTGTAAAATCGTCCACTCCCTGAAAGATGCTCTGTAGCCAGCCAGGGATTAAAGACTCCAGCAAGTCTATAGCCTTGCCAAACTTATCTTTTAAAGAGCCTGAGATATCCTGTAAAAACTGCAGGTTTCCACCGGACAACTGAAGAAGATATTTTAAAGATGCATTCATCATCTTCAGAGTGCTAACCATTATTCCTATACCGGGGATAGCTAGCATTATTCCGCCTAAACCTACATTTCCCCCTCCAATCTTTTTCAGAATATCAGTTCCGCCGCTAACCAGGTTCTTTAGCCATGTTGCTTTTCCAATAAGGCCATCAAATAAGCCAGAAAGATACTTTACTCCTTCAGCCCATTTTTCCGCCCAATTGACTTTATCTAAGCCTTTGAATAGATTTGAGAAGATATGAAATTTAGCTTCTAAAAGAAGCAATACAGCCAGTAATATAACTAATGCTGCCGTGACAGGGTTAGATAGCATTGCCACTTTCAAAGCTGTCAAAGAGCTTATCAGAACTCCAATAGCTCCAGATGTTAGAGTTGCAGCTCTTGCGGCTCCCACCTGGGATAGTGTCCACAGGTGAGTAGCCCCTGTAGAGAGCCATATAGCTGCAGTTGCCGCCTTATGAGAGACAGAATGAGCATAAGTAGAGATCGTTGCTCCTTTCATAGCCAATGATGTTATACCTAATTGTCCGGCTAATTTTGCTAAAGCAAGATAGCTTTGCGCCAGCACTCCTAAAAGAAATATTAATGATATTGACAAGAACGTTGCTGCTGCAGCAATTACTACAAAGCCTGGTGCTCCTGGTATATTTTGAATCAGCATGATAAGTTTAGTAAGGCCCAAATAAATTTTTTGAACTACTGGAAGAAGGGTCATTCCTGCATCTTCTAGGAACTCATTCCAAACCTCTGCAAAATCAGCCTGAGCAGAAGTTGTATCATCCACAGTATCTGCAGTCTTCTCCAGATCTTTCCTCATCAAGGAAAGTACCTTTTTAGCTCCATGCCCATTTTCAATCAGGCTTTCAAGGGCCTCTTTGCCCCAAACTTGCCGGAGACCAAATGCTCTGCCCCCACCGATTTCTATATTCTTGATCTGCTCTGCAAAGCTCTCCTTAGAGCTGATCCCGGCCTCCTGCAGCTTCGCCCTTAGAGCTTTGTTCTTCCAATATTTTTCTACTAACTCAGATGTTTCCATAATCTCTTTATTACCCATCTTAGCTTGATTGAACATCTGAGCCATTGCTAATCTAGAATCGTTCGTTACTGAGGTTAATTTTGATCCAGCTTCGGCCCATTCAAGTATTTCATCTGCTCTATCTCCAAATGCCCCTTTTGTAATTGTAGCCCATCGCTCTGTCTTCATCGCGGCATTTATCGATGAATACATGAACATAGTAGCCGCGCCTTGCACAACTAAAAGTTGATATTGTACGCTTTCAATAGCATTAGATAGCTCTTTGGCCTTTTGAGCCATAGGACCCATCTTTTTTGTAGTATCTTCTAACTTCTCCGAAGCCTTTTCAGAAGCTTCTGCAAGTTCATAAAAAGATTGTGTTGCAGGGTCCCAAATTTTCTGTATTTGAGATCCTGCAAGAGCCATCTTCTCTCCGGCTCCTTTTAGTCCCTCCCCCATTTTATTACCAAGATCGGTAAGCTTTCCTACTGATCCCTGAAGCTTCCCCATCTTGTTTTGAGAATCAGCATAACCTTCAACCCCTACCTCTAAGGTAGTTTTCCGGTTATCTGTTTGATCAGCTATCGCTACAATGTTCTTGAGTGGCTTTGTAGCTCGATCTATCAGATCGATTACATACGATAGCTTTCTAACTTCTCCACCTTCGGGCATGTACCACCTTAGCTTTCAGGAGTAATTACCTCTCCTATACGGTAACTCTCAGGGTCATTAGCTCTCTCTTGCTTCCTCATAGCAATATAGTCCTTCACGCTCATCTTTTTCCTGTAGAATGGCTTATCTACAGGAATGCCTCCAGCAGTTTCATAGAAAGGTCCTTCCCGGCCTTCATCATCTACTCTTATAGGCTGCTGCTTCTTTAAGACTTTTTGCCTCGGAGAGGAAGATATCATTCCGCTAGATCTTAATGACATCTCCATTTTTTCTCTAAAGCATAGAGCTATGAAATTAGATTGTATAGGCGTAAGATCCCTGATATCTCCTAATTTATAACCATCCCAAATTAAAACTTTCAAGATAGTTGCTTCGGTGGTTCCATAAAACCCTCAAGTTGCTCCAGAGGTTTTAAGGTATCCATCAAGATTTCTACACCTATAGACACTGTAGCAAATCTTCCCATCTCTTTGAAGATATCCCTCTTTTCCTCCTTCGTAAGCTCTTTACGATCTACTTCTTCTTCCTCTCCCTTGTAGATTATAGTTCCCCGAGAGCATATTTCTACCATCAATGGTATAGCTTCAGAAATGACAGAAATATCTTCTTTCATCTTATTTCCTCCGGAAACCATGTTAAAGGATTCAAGCCAATTATTCTTCTTAGCTATACCGATAACTTCAGCAAGTTCTAAGTCTGTTAAGCTTCGAATTCTAACTTCAAAATCATATCCAGGTACAGGTATAAGTCTGAAGGCTTCCTTACCTTTCATGACTAATTCTTTACTTATCTCTACCAATTTTTATCCTCTCCTGCTAAAAACTTTTATGAGAAGGAATTACTTAGGATTCCTTCTCATCGCGACAAACGGATACGCCCTTGTAACCGTTGTACCAGGTTCTCCAATATCTATGCCATCACCTGATAGCATACATCCGGTAAACTGCTCAATTAGAGCATCAGCTTCCCCGGCTTCTCCTCCAGCCCCCACTTTCCTATCATGGATCTCAATAGAGAAATAGAGGGGGAGACCTTCATCACCCTGATCAGTTAGATACTTTACTATCTGCTCTTTCTGATCTCCAGCTATCTTATGATTGGTTCCGTCCGTTGCCGCTGTTCCTTTTCCAACAAACGTTCCTATCCTAAATGAGCCAGAGAATCCTATCTTACCAGGAGTTAGCTGGTAAGATAGATGGCTTCCTGTTCCATACTCAGGGGTGATATCTATCGTTTTATCAACGGTTAGAGCCTTAACCGGGAATTGAAGCATTGTAGCTCCCTGGGGAGGTTTCACTACTACCACAATATCCCCAGGATCTTGAGCTTCAATCTCATATGATTCCGTAACACTTAATGCCATTTATCATCACTCCTAAACCGTGAATCCCCCACCAGGCATTACCCCTACCTGCATTAAGACTCTGAATCTCTCTATGTGACCAATATTCTCCATCTTAATGTCTATGTCCACTCTGCCCGTATCTATAGCGTGAGCGCTAACACTAAGAGCGTAAGCCCTTATGTTCTCTAGCTCAATCTGCTCTTCGAATACGCTGGCTAGGCTAGCCTTCAAGGAAGTAAGGACTACCTTCGTTCTTCGCTCATGGTAAAACTGATCAGTTATATACTTGATCGCCAGGATTACCCAATTGATTGTACGATTATCCACCGTACGCATAAACTGCCAGTCTGTAGCAGTGGAAATGCCGATATATGGCCTAATGCCTCTCTTCAAGATGATAACATCGGCACCACTTCTTGATAGAACATCTACATCCTCATCAGAATGTATCTGCAGCAGGCCATTGAGCCCATTCATGGAGTTGTAGGACCTTGCAGCACTTTCTCCAAGAGCACAAGCTGCCTCTTTGCCAGCCCTGGCAACAGCTATATTCTGCTTGGTGGTAGGATCTGCATCCCATGCATTCGCGACAATTGACAGAAGCCTATTGTTATAACCCGCGCATAGATCCATAACGTTTGCCTTTGTCTCATTCATCTTGCAGGGAATAAATCCTAAACATGGCCTAAACTTATTAGCCATGTACATAAGCCAGCCATCCAGGATAGGCACAAGATCATACGAATCTCCAGCTACTTCATAGCTAGTTAAGACTACAGTTGTAGGAGTAACTACCTCAGACATAGCGTTTAAAGCCGTCTCCCAATCATCAGTTGTAGGAGTTGCCCCCTCCAGCCCACCAGATAAAGCAGTTGGCGTATATGTCTTTGGCAGATGAGTCTTGTTAGCGGATGGAGTAAACACTATGAGCGCCGATTCTGCTATCTTTGCTTGCATATCCTCTAGGCTTCGTATGTTGTTAAATACGTAAGAATATTCACCATCATACAAGGTTAGCTTTCTGCTCTTGAATTTGATTGATACTCTTACCTGATCGGAAACGGTAGGTCCCTCTCCGGCGAAGAATGTTAGACTACCATTAGCTTGATTACAATATACTGTTCCTGCAATTAGTCCTACTGCACTATAGACTATCGTCTTCACTACGTTATTAACTTTAACATAGTTTGCAGCATCAGCAACCAGATCATCTCTATCTAGAGCATACGGGCCTTCTGTACCATCTCCAGAGAATATTTCTACATCAGTCCCATAGTAGTCTCCATCCTCGATCTTGAAGATAAGGCCATTACCCCAATTTCCAGGGCTCATAGCATCGACAACTCCAATAGTAGTTCCTGTACTATCGGTTAGAGTTGCCGTTGCTGTTGCATATCCAGCACCCATTACTCTACCTAGATATACGTTTGGTGCGCCCTGATTAAATGCAAGTTCTCCACCTTCTTTCAAATCTCCGCTATCATATAGCGTTTTGATTTGGGAGACACTTCGCAATCCTGTAGGAGTAACAGGGCCTCTATTTGATTCCCCAATTATAGCCACTATACCTGTTCCTATGGTAACAGGCACCGGACCCATCGCACGAATCTCTAATGTTATTCCTACAAGAGAATTCGGATTACCATATAATACCATATTTTGCCTCCTAATCCTCTTCTTTTTCCTTTATCTCTAGGGAATAAATCGACTTTGGATTTAACCCTGTAAGATAAAGCCTGTCAGCTTCTTCAGGGGTCATTTGCTCCCTGCAAACCAAATCCCTTATTCTGCCTCTTACAACGGTCATAGCTACCTCACAATTTTTAGAGACATGCCATATGAATTTTTTGCATATGTCTCTATATCCATTCTTGCTAATTCATCCTTCTCCAATGAGTAATTAAATCTTCTTATTAGAGCATTTGTCTCCATCCAGGAGAATTCATACTCCACATAGAAATCAATAACCAAACGAGATATATTTTTCCCTGTCCTTTCATCATAGATCTCAGGAAGATAAACAGGTTCAAAAATTTTTGCTAATCTCATTCTCGGTACTTCAGATGAATACCAAGAAAGTCCTAGCTCTTTTGACCACAGATAAAGATATAGATCTCTTCCAATGTTACCTAAATCGTCTTTATCATAAGCTTCAAGTACAATAGAAAAGGAAGCCCTATCTACTTGACCGTACCAATAATCAGCTTGCTTGTCACTTCCCACTAGCTTTTTTTGATATCGAATTCTATCTTTGTAGAAATGGACTCTCACCCCTTCAGAAAGAACAGACACTATCATCTTTGGAAATGCTGATTCTGCCTGTATCTCTCCATCACGATTTTTAAAAACGTGAAAGCCTGCTAACTCTGTGGGGATAGCTTCAAATATGTAATCTCTTTGTCCTTGAGATAACATTATCCATTCACCTGATAGTGCCAAAGATAGGCACGGTATATGGTTTCCCTATATCATCTTGATCTATTCCTATTTCCTTCAGAGCCTTTGTTGCTGCTCTTTCCATAGCCGCCAATTTTTCCCTTGTCTCTCTCCATATTGCCTGCCCGATAGAATTCCATTCTCCAGTTCTACTATGAGATCCTGGCAGATCATTAAATATTCTATCGGAGTAAGATAAATAAGCATAATATGCAGATAATCGTAACTTCGCCAGCCATATCAAGGCTGGTGGTGCGGTAGAGGAAGCCTTAGAATCTATAAGAGCATCTGCCTGCTGTATCGCGATGAGAATTACATCATCCTGCAGCTCCGAAGTTTTAAATATATTTATAACACTTCGTACCTGGCTAATCCTGATACCGGAAGTTGCTCCAAGAACTAACCTAATCCCCATTCCATAGCCATATATCTTAGTAGCCATGCTCATCTATCCTTTGCTTCGTTATATCCTGTCTTAGCACATAATTGATATTCTCTATCTCCAAAGAGAAGGCCTGAGGGAAAGCCAGCATTACATCTCGTTTTAGAGGCAATCTATAATCGCCTACTAGATTAATTCCCATGCCATAATCTTGTGAGATAGTCTTTCTTTTCAAGCAAGACATTCTATAATATGAATGCTCTATCTTCTTAAAAATAGAACTCATACTATAAGTTTTTTGTTTCCGATCAGCTATAAGCAGATCAAACGAACATGAGATTTCTATATCTCTCTTTTCAACTCTTATATTCGGTTTATAGCTCTTTGCTACAGTCTTGCTTAAAAGCATATTCATATCTAATGTATTGGTCCTTAGCTTTCGAATATGGATATTTGCCGTATAAGCTTTAGTAGGTATTGTTTTAAGAGTGATACCCATATTTAGATTTTTAGAACGTTGCTTCTTAAGAATGATATCCATCTCATATGTAGATGGTTCATGGACCCATCCACAGATAGCTATAATAGAAAATGTCTTTCCAAAAGTAGAGCTTACTACTTCTGTAAATGAGACTCCATTATTCTTTGAATACATCAGAGCTGGAGTAAATCTATCTAGCCAGGTCCCAGGGGGATAAGGTTCCATATATCGAGTATGTCCTACAAGGATCAAATCTAATGGAGCAATATATTCTATCTGATGCTCCCATGTCACATCCTGATTAAATTTTTCAACGAATGAATGACAATTATCCTGACTCACCATAATACTATTTACTTCATCCCCTCCGATTTTTCTTATCTTCAGGATGAAGGTATTACCTCTCGTAAAATGAAGTTCTCTTGGAATATACCAGGTGCTCCACTCGATAATTTTAGTCCACGAATTCCCAAAGTTCGTTGTCAGCCATAACGATGCTCCTAAAGAAGCTATGACATAATTATGACTTTTCCCTGCTATGGCAAATGAAGGGCTCCCTGAGGCGGCTAGAGTATCAAACCAGGGGATAGGCGAACCTCTGGTAGGACTGTATATCTGTTGCCAGTTATCCCCGTTATTATAGCTCCTATAAAGCTTATCGCCCTTGTGAGCCATAATATAACCGCCAGGAAAAACTGCGAAGTTTTGCGTGCTCCCAGGGCTCCCTGAGAGAAGAGTCCAATTGTAACCATCAATTGACCTATAGATTCCTGATCCACCAGAAATAAATGCATATCCATTTCCTACCTCTAAGGTGATAGGTTGATCTGAGTAGAATCGATAAGCTACGCTCCAATTGTGACCCTGATCATGAGTAATCAAAACATATCCTGTAGATGCTGCATCATGCACTATCGCCAGGAATGTATCCCCATTGAGATGCTTTATCCTATTGCAGATATAGCCAGGGTATTCCTGAGGAGTGGTAGTATTCCACCAATCATAAGGATTAATGTCCTCTACATTATTAGTTCCACAGATAAGCCTGGGAGGCCCTAACACCGATATAAGAATAACACTCATGGAACAGCAGCCTCCAGCATAATTCCCATCCCGTATTGCTTTGCGTAGTCTTTTTTAACCATTAAATTCATAATATATTTGCTAGATCCTTTCTGCATAAGATAGATATCAATTGCATAAGATTTAACTAACTTTTTCATCAACAATGTATCTACTCTATAGCTCTTCTCATTCCATAGAGATCTAACTCTCAATCCCATGCTATAGGACTTGATAATATCGTCTCTCTTTAACAATAGATCAGCATAATAAATCTTCTTATCTTCCTTCTTTATCTGCAGATCCATAGTATAAGAATTATATCTCCTTGCTTTAAGATAAATATCTGTAAGATATGTCTTGCTCCTTATACTTTTTAATCTCAGATCCATTGAATAATCAAATTGAAGGGGTTTTGCAATCATGATATGTACCGTATAGATTTTACCAACAGATTTTCTTAATACAATATCTGTATCTAAGGATACTGATCTCTCGTTAGCTAACAAGATATCCATTTTATAAGGAGTAATCAAGTCTAATGGGAATGGATTATCTCCATATCCGATATAGACATTATACGATAATTGACCATCATAATAGAGGTTAGTAATCTCCTCTGCCTCTCCTATCATTTCTAAATCAGTAACATTATAATTATCAGTTCCCTCAGGAGTATAATCGCATAGATTCGCCTCTATAGGGGTGTACATGTCCGTTCCTGCAGGTACAAGAACGTTAAAGGCATGGCTATTTTCATCTATGTCTTTATAAATACCCCATATCCGTTCTTGAGTAGGGACAAAATCACAAGGCATAACCCATATTTTGCCATTACCTAATGCTAAGGAGACCTCAGGAACTCCATCCGTTATCTTAGCAGCTAAAGGTTCCCTTATGCCTCCTTCCTTCTTAAGAAGCATATCCAAATTATAATTTTTGTGGATTCTATTAATCAACAATGTATCCATACTATAGTTTTTCTTGTTTACCTTCTTTAGTTGAAGATCCATAGTATACGATATCAGTCTCCTCTGCATAAGATAGATATCCATTGCATAAGATTCAGTTAATTCCTTCATTAACAGCATATCTACCTTATAGTTCTTCTCATTCCATAGAGATCTAACTCTCAGCCCCATACTATAAGACTTAAGGATATCATTTTTCTTTAATAATAGATCAGCATAATAAGTCTTCTTGTCTTCTTTTTTTATCTGCAGATCCATAGTATATGATACTAGCTTCTTCTGCATAAGATAGATATCTACTGCATAAGATTTAGTTAGCTCCTTCATTAACAGCATATCTACCCTATAGCTCTTCTCATTCCATAGATACCTGATTTTCAATCCCATGCTATAGGACTTGATAATATCGTCTCTCTTTAACAATAGATCAACATAATAAATCTTCTTGTCTTCTTTCTTTATCTGCAGATCCATAGTGTAGGAATTGTATCTCCTTGCTTTAAGATAAATATCTATAAGATATGTCTTACTCCTTATACTTTTTAATCTCAAGTCCATTGCATATTCAGCTTGAAGAGTCTTCATAATCATAATGTCCATTGTGTAGACTCTTTCAACAGATTTCTTTAATATGATATCTGCATCTAAGGATACTGATCTCTCGTTAGCTAGCAAAATATCCATCTTGTAAGGAGTAATCAAGTCTAATGGGAATGGATTATCTCCATACCCAATATATACGTTGTATGACAATGAACCATCATAATAGAGGTTAGTAATCTCCTCTGCTTCTCCTAACATTTCTAAATCAGTAACATTATAATTATCAGTTCCCTCAGGAGTATAATCGCATAGATTCGCCTCTATAGGGGTGTACATGTCCGTTCCTGCAGGTACAAGAACGTTAAAGGCATGGCTATTTTCATCTATGTCTTTATAAATACCCCATATCCGTTCTTGAGTAGGGACAAAATCACAAGGCATAACCCATATTTTGCCATTACCTAATGCTAAGGAGACCTCAGGAACTCCATCCGTTATCTTAGCAGCTAAAGGTTCCCTTATGCCTCCTTCCTTCTTAAGAAGCATATCTAGATCATAGTTCTTATGAATCTCATTCGCCAGCAAAACATCCATAGTATAAGCTTTCTGCCTTCCTGAAGCTACAAGCAGATCCATAGCATATGATATATCAAACTTCTTTTTGAGTATGACAGCCACTTTATAAAGCTTATAATCTGTCTTAGTAAGCCTCATATCCATAATATACTTCTTCTCAATATTGAATTTTTCCAATATCATCTTCATATAATAAAGCTTACTACAATGTTTCATCAGCAATGAATTAATAATATAAGATACTGTAATAGATTTTCTTATAAGCTTCATATCCATTTCATAAGGCTCTAATCCTATACGCTTGAGCCGCATGAACATTCTATAATTCTTGTCGCATGTTTTTTCAAGTAGCATATCTGCTGTATACGACTTTTGGCGAACGCTGCAGATAACTAGATCCATAGCATATTCAATCTGAAGCGCTTTCTTCTGAAGAAGCATATTAACATCATAACTTTTATCTAGCCTCTCTTTTCTAAGTAATATGCTCATGTAATAGTCTTTAAAAGGCAAATACAAGATCCATTGTATACCTGCAGCTACAGAGAAGTTTAAGATTTTTTCTATAGCTGATTTCCTTTCAGAAGCAGCTCTTCTTTGATAATCAGAGTCAAAATTAACTCTAACCAATCCAGGATAAGAATCCACCCTAGCACTAGATCCTCCAGTTGCTACATCTAATGCAGCTTTTATAGCCGATCTAGTTCCGCATCCAACTACAGAAGACATGTAAGACATCAATCGAGACCTATATTGAGTATCTGTCTCTCCAGGGTCCCTAGGAAGGTCAAAAGCCCTACCCCATCTTCTCTCTAAATCATATCCTGAAGCACTCTCAATCTTCAAGCTTATCTTCGAAGATTCAACGGTCTGCAGGAATTTATTATATTGGCTTATGAAACTATCTTGCAATGTGTCTATAACTGAATATCGAGGAATAGCTTCAGGATTGATAAGCCTAATTCCCATCTCGTATTTTTTGCCCTTTAAAAACAGAGGAGCTAAGCCCATCTGATAACTAAGGGACATGTTTTTCCTTTTAAGAACTATATCAGCATCATAGCTTTTAGAGCCCTTTATGAGAAGCTTCATATCCATGCTGATGCTTTTTGTCAAACCACCCTTCTGCAGAAAGATCCCCATATTATAATATTTATTGCCGGGTTTAAAGAACCTAATATCCATGCCATAGCTCTTAGGTAAATTCTTCTTCTGAAGGAGAGTCTTCATACTGTAAGCTTTAGTTTTAGTTTGCTGAGTTAAGATGCTAGCTTTTACTCTAACTGCTGCAAGATATACATATGGAGGTTTATGATCTACATCAGTAGAATTAATATATATAGTAAGATTATGAACATGATCTCTCGATATAGCTCTACTAGAGCCGTAACTTTTAGCTCCTCCCCATGTTCTATCACTTATGTCAGAAGCTCCTGATGTAGAAGTTCCATGATTATGTATATCAGAACCTACCTGAGTAGGATCGCTATCTGCCGACTCTATAAATCTATCGTTCCATGCAGCTATAGTCTCAAAATAATTTGTATAGCCAGTTATAGAGCCATCCACAAATAAAACTGTATTAATTGGTATTAAAGAAGTATAAGGATCTGCAGTAACTTCATAAAGTCTTGTCTGAATTCTGGAAGGTAGCAAAGTCTGACTTGATGTAGAGAGAGACGAAACTCCATGAGTATGAGTATCACCTATAGCGCCAAAAAGAACTGCTATAGTTTCCTGTAGCGTTTGACCAGCAGAACTTTGATAATATGAAAGGGAACCTGTGAAACCATGAGTATGAGTTGTATTCTCATAACTACTTCCTGGAGTATCTGTAAGTTTAATCAGCTTTCCATCTGCAGCACTAAGTCTGCTATAACCCGATTCTGAAATAGATGCTGTTGATGCTACAACAGCTCCCTTCGGAAGTCTTCTTTGGGAATTTATAAACTCATACAGATCTATTGCAATTAGAGACAAAGTATAGTATGATGGACTATTAGATGCAGCAGCAATTGCTACTGTACCTATGCTATGGTTATGGCCTGTTCCATAGCTTTGCAAAATTGAAGTACCTGGAGTAAGATAAACATTAGTTAAATCATTAGTTGTAGAGACTGTATGACCGCTACCTAAACTATGTGTATGAGTAAGATTTCCGCCAGTCGATAAAGCGCTACTAGTATTGCTAGTACTACGGACAAATTTATCATTATAAGTTGCAACCTTATACCAAGGAGAGGGAGGATTCCCCGACAATTCCCAAAAGGCATAAAGTTTAGTAGCGGCCATATAATCTCTTCTACAAAGATCTTATGATTATTCTATCGTCCCCTATTTCAACTTCAAACTTACCATCCACTATACCTATATAATGAATCCTCTTTTGCAACCCTTCCTTCAAAATCAAATTCTTTACCTTTGAGCACCCTCTAGGGATTCCTGTTTTTTCGCATTCCGGGCACCTATTCTCTCCATTTGCCATATGGATAGGATTAGTTTCCCCATGTATGTCGCATACCCAAATATTATGCATCCCACAATTCGGACATACAGCTATCTTATCGTCGTCTTCTTCCACCCATTTAAATGTAGTTCCACAAGCGCTACACTCGTAATAATCAAAGTATTCTATAAAACCTCTTCTAGTAACCCTTGATAATTCTCCCTTCTTAGGTATAACCTGAAGAAGAGGCATTTGAGAGGACTCTACATAAGATGGAGAATCAAACTCATCCTGTAAAGCATTTATCTTCTCTACCCAATCCGGTTCTCTAAATGGGACCCAAACAAAAGAATTCCATGCTGCAAAGTCAGCATTAGGTATCTTATTCTCTTGTCCATTTTCAAGATCATACTGGACCATTACATTTCCGTCTTGGTCTTCTAGCCCCCAAAAAAAGTTGAGGGGTGCTGGATTTTCTCCACTCGTTTTTGGATCTAATATAATTTCTTGCTTCATGTATTATCTCCTTCCTTTAATGCGACTCTCAGATAGATTATAATCTAATCCAATCTCTTTAGCTTTAAGCTTTTGGGCTTCAACAGCTTCCTCCTCAGTTTTAAAGCATCCAACATAAACTACAGCACCCTTAGGAAAGATTCTTGCAATATATCTTTTATCCTTTTTTCTATAAGTAATGCCAGGAAGTTTAGAAGTATAAACCCTAACTGTAGCCTCAGGATCATACCCTCCAGCAAGAATAGACTTATATTCCTTCATATTTTCAGGAAAATTAAGTACTGTATTATTTCCAAAGTATTTAACAGCTAAAATATCTCTTTCCCTTGCTGCTTCTTCAGGAGTATTATATCCCTCAGGAAGGTGAATATTCTTGCCATCAAACATCAGCTTACCTCTATAAGGCTTAGAATACCTCTTGTTATAATGAACGCCTACAAAGTCAGACTTTGAATCTTTGTGTCTTCTCTGATTACTTTGATTCTGAGATCTAGTAACAAGCCGTAAATTGCTTAATTGATTATTCAATCCGTTATGATCAATATGATCTATTTCTTCTTTATGTGACAATAATCTTTCTAGTTCCGTCTCCATTACTAATCGATGCATATAAAGAGTGTGAGGTTCTACAGATTGCCTTATTCCAGCATACTTTACATTCTTTACTTCTGAAATATACCACCTAAACCTAGATAATTCACTAAAAAATTTGTCGTCTACCAAAGCAACTTCAACGCTTCTCTCTCCTCTGCAAACCCGAGGAATATAGATTTGTCTCATGTCACTTTGGTAAACGGTAATCATATATCAGACTTTTGCTCAACCTCCATCTAAATACAGTACTAGATTAGTATTAACGCTTTAATCATCGTACTGGAATTAAATTTCATCATACTGAAATGTCAAAGTGACATTCGATTTGTCGCCCTGAGTTGCATCAGTATCAATGACAGCCTGAGTGACTACATGTTTGCTAGCTGTATTTGTAGTATATACAGTAGAGTCTACTAAAAGGCTAGCTCCTGATGTATAGTCGTCAGCATCTGCAGGATCAACAGTTTGGCCTAGGTAATAAGCATGACCTACAGAGGCAACCTTAATCTTATTGCCTGTAGTTCCCTGAGTACCTGTAGCCTGCTGATAATTGGCAGTCGGGCAGCCATTATCTCCAGTATCCCTAATACCGACAGACAGCATTCCCAAAGTTCCAAGTCCCCAGGTAGTTGCTATGTTACCTGGTCCGTACCACTTGATATTAGAGATTTGTGTTCCTATACCTGTCCATGCAATTCTGTGACTCTTCCAGAAAGAGTAATTCAATCCGGCAGCAGGCACCACGCAAGGATAGTTATCCCCAGGATTGTATGCGTCAGTTGTACAATACCTTCCTGTGGTAATAACCGTCCAAGTCGGGCTAGCCCCATTTCCCTCTTCAACGTTTACCGTTGCAGCCATAAATTCACCTTCTTCCTTTGAAGACCAAAGTCATATGCTCTTGAACAGATGCTCCAAGAGCAGCTTCAGCTTCGTTTATTTTGTTATCCCAGGCTCTTCTGAGAAAAGATCTGGTAGGCACCCTTTGCCCTGCAAATCCTGTCAAATCAGATTCGCCAACTGCAGGATAACCATATTCTTGAACTGCAGCATACTTAGCAATATCAGGATCAAAAATACCTATCTCGGATGATAAACGGTCTCCATCTTCGGTAATTTTAATACCCTCTTCCAATGCGCCAAGCAGCCAACCATCATCTATCAAAGTCTTTGAAGAGCCCTTATTTTTAATTGTCTTTTTAGATAAAGGAGGAGGTATAGATCCCTCTTGGACTAACCGTATAGACTCCTGATGTATTATATCAGTAGCTTTTTTTAATCCTTTTAGTAGATCTTCCGCCATAACAATTCCTCAAGGACCCTAAGTATAAGAAAAACTTATTAGTATATTGCTTTTGTGCTTAACTTAATCATTTTTATTCTATAGTTATATCATATGTTTCTTTTCCTTCGCAATTGTTCAATCATTGGATCGAATATATATCGATCAAAACCTTTGCTAATAGCTATTAATTGCTTAACATCGTCTCCTAAATCATTCTTTTTCTTCAATTGATCTAGTATAGGATCTGAGACGTATTTACTAAACTCCTTTTGTATTGTAATTTTTGGCTGTATATCATCTAAACTTATCTGTCTTCTCTTGCGATATAAGCCATAAGATATGATCTTCATACCTAAACTATAGCGGATACTAGAAGATTTACATAATAATAAATTAGTCTGATAACTCTTAATGCAAATCCTATAAAGAAGCATATTCATTTGATATGTTTTATCAATATCCTTATTGTGTAATAGCAAATCCATATGATATATTTTATTGATATTATTTCTTCGTAAAATCATATCCATTTGATATGTTTTGCTAATAATATTTCTTATTAGCAAATCAATCTCGTAAGTAGATTTTAAACGATTTACAATTAAAATATCTAATACATAATTCTTTATTATTTCTCTTTTTAAGATAACAATATCTGACAAATACGTTTTATTTATATTATATTTCTTAATTAAGATATCTGCATGATATAATATTTTTGTTAAATTAGTTAATAAAATATCCATATTATAGCTCTTCGTTATTCCTCCCTTAAAAATTACCATATCCATTTGATAAACCTTAGAATAACGATTCGCTAGAAGAATATCTAATTGATAAGTTTTATCATTTGTTCCTCTCAATAAGATATCGATATTATAAGTACTTACAAAAGATTTCTTAATTAATATATCTACATTAATTGACTTAATAACATTATCCTTCTTAATCAATACATCTGTTAAATAGCTCCTTTCAATATTTAGCTTCTTTATAAGAAGATCAGATGTATAAGACTTAGCATAGATACTCTTTAAAAGAAGATCCATGCTATATTCTTTTGTTGCCCCTCCTCCCAAAAGCAATATGTCCATCTGATAGTCTTTAGAATAGCGTTTAGCTAAAAGAACATCTAGCTGATAATCTTCATTTATATTCAATCTCTTCAACAACAGATCAATATAGAAAGGTTCTATGCAAACCTTTTTAACTAATATATCTGTATTAATTGACTTAGTAAGCCCTTCCTTCTTAACCAGCACATCCATTAAATAGCTTTTCTCAATGTTCAACTTTTTTACAAGAAGATCAGATGTATAAGATTTAGTATAGATCTTCTTTAAAAGAAGATCCATGCTATATGTCTTAGTTCTTGTCTGTATTGGAGCTAATGTTTCATCTATTGATGCTAACCTCAGGACAAAATTAGATGGAATAGGTAATACAGATTCAAATACACCTCCGGTAATGGTGTGAGTATGAGCAAAGAGGACCCCTGCAGAAGACCCTCCTCTTGCAGCCTGGCTTGTCCCTGAGGATACGCCTCCGCTATCTCCTGTAACATCATGAGTATGAGTGCTATCCGTTCCTCCTTGTCCTACTGTTCTATCAGCACTTCCTCGATTCTTACAAAAATAACCATTGTAAGAAGAAGATACTGCTGTCCATGAAGACGGAACACTACCATCAAACCAAGCATAAGATCCAGCAGGAAATCCCATTGTCTCTTCACTAACCTTACAAACCCCAGCCCCCCACCATTTGTATGTATGATCCGCTCCCTGGGATGTTATCCCTGTTGAAGTATGACCATGAATAGTAGACCCTTTTACAAAACTAACGCCGCCAGTACCTTTTTGAACTGTAGATAAAACCTGAGTGTTCCATGCAAGAGTTGCAGGATGAGTATGATTATCAGCCCCTCCAGTACCTCCATAAGATGCAGCTATTTTAATATAGCAATCAGCATTCTCATCCCATGACCAATGATCATAATCAGGTTCTGAGTTTGATGGTAAAGATCCCCTTAAACAAGCTACATTAGCAGGAACTACACCATTAAAATCATCTAAATTTTTGTAAATCATCCGATAATTTTTGTAAAATGGCATACTAGTTTCAGTTCCAGCATCTAAGGATTGCGCTGCAGAAGATGCTGTATGATTATGATTTGTATATGCAATATTTACGGAGGTTCCACTACTAACTGAAGACGACGTAGCTCCACCAGAAGCTAAAGACGTTTTTGTTGTTGCAGTATGAGTATGAGTATCTGATCCTGCAGTATCCAAAAAGCTATATGTACCTAACTTTATCAGTCGATTATGATAACTGGAAGAAATTTCAGTCCATCCAGTAGGCACGCTACCATCGCTGCAAAAAAGTAGATATATATTAACCATTAGATTTACCTTCGTCTATCATCTTACGACGAAAGTCTATCAGATCTTTCTCATAATTCCTCCGCTGCTGGAATAATACATCTGGAGGAATATTAGGATTGCCAGCCTGAGCCTGCAAATAATCATGATATGCCTTGATACAGATATCTAATTCCCAGGGCTTAAAAATATCCTTCAAGACTAAAAGATCTATTATTGCATTTATGTAAGAAAGATAAATATCTGCAGTATGAGATAACTCCTTTTCTGTTACTACCCCCTTCAAAACCAAAAGGTCAATAAGACCTTCCAATTTTGCACTATCTATATCAGGGCACGCAATAGGTATAGGCTTCTTCTCTTCTCTCCTCAATCCTTTCTTTGTCATAGTACTACCTCTATCTCTTAAGATAAAAAGGTTAAGCCAAAGAAAGAAAAGCCTTTCTTCAGCTAGCAGTAACTTCTACAAGAACATAAACTTGCTTTGATGCTGTCGCAGGACCTGTATTAACTTTCGCCTCTAAGACATCTCCAGCAGCAACTGCAGTTGTCCAAGTAGTAAGCGTAGCATTAGCCTGTTGAGCATTACTCAATGCAGGACCAGCAGATGCAGATATTTTCGCAAATGAAGTCCCTGCAACAGTCTTCTTGTTTATATCCAGCGCTATAGTTGCCGAAGCTTGGACACTAAACAGTTGCACTTTAGTTATTGTTCCTGCAAATGGGACTACTCCATAGCCTACGTCTCCAGTAGTCAATAATCTAGGGCCTATATCTGCTACGTCTTCTGCTGCATCTGCAGCTATAGTTCCTACCACCATTACTACGTAAGCTACTTTGTCCGTATTAGGCAGAGGCCCCTCAATCCGAAGTTGACCTACCTGATCAGGCCCAGGACTTTTTGTAAGGGTTAATTCTGTCATTCCTTACCACCTCTTTTCAGGAACCAAAGTTTAAACTTTGGTTCCTGTCCCATCATAGTAGACCCCAGCATACGGCTCCTTTACCATAGTGCCGTATTCCAACCACAGTTGGAAGACAGTATCATGAGAATCATCATCATCATACTTGTGCAGATGGAAGCCAATATTATTCTCTGTTGTCTGAGGATACTTCGGATTCTTTGAGTAGTAATAAGTTGCAGGACTGAATCTCCTATCAAGTCCCAGCACCTTTCCCTCTTCAACAGAAAATCTCATCCTATGAGCTGTTATGCCCAGGACTGGCAACTCAATAGCTGCCTCCTTAAAGTTAGGAGTACCCCATATGAACTGCCGCTCTCCCTGGTTGACATTTATGTTCATGAGATAGTTAAGCACCTCATCATAATTGTCCTTATGAAGGTAGACATCTGTCAACTCATACGGATATCCATCTCTCTCCATATCAGAGAGAAGGAGCTGCAGATCAGAGACCGGCCTACGATTAGTGATATCACTCCATGCAGGAGTAGATTTACTATAGAATTTATCTGATCCTGTCTCAGTATAAACTCCAGCTACAAGGGCATCTCCAATGACCATGTTGACTTCCTGAGCCAACCAGTATGCAGCTCTGGTATATGCTCTGTTGATCATATCAAGCCCTTCTGCATACCTTACAGCATCTTCATCAATCCTGATCTCCAGGCCAAAAGATGCCATAGTCGTTGAGACCTCTTCAAGATTGCTAACCTCAATCTTTACGAATCGAGATCCAGCAGTCCTAAGGCGCGGCCTCCTTCTCTTAGAATCAGTTGCTGCAGTAGTCGGCTCTTTGGTTCCCCAAACCGCCTTAGAATCTACCTGCACCTTTGGCATGAAATTCATCCATTCCAATTCAGGTAGAATCATGCTTACGATTCTGCTCTCCACAAAATCAGTCTGCAGATATCTATCATTTGGAAGAGTAATCTTTCCAGACATTTACGCCACCACCCTTACAGCGTGCATCCCGTATCCGATCAGACAGGGTTTAGTCACTGCAACGCTTGTAGATCCCTCGATGTGATGGAAAGGAACTACTCCCTCTCCGGCATATGAGCCAACAGCCTCAAAGACATATCCGCCTTCAGATATATCCCATTTCAGAGTTGTCACTAAGCCAACATCGATAGAATCAGCTCCTCCACCATTTGCAGGAACCTTTACCTCTACCACTTTGATCTTCATCAACCCATCAAATTCAATAGTAGCTTTTCTCAGAAGTCCCTGAGAGATCTGATCTGCTAGAGCAGTAACAGGAGTACTATTTGCGGGGATATTAGGAGCCCTATCAGGCTGAGATATAACCTCTCCACCATAAGTTGCTCCTGCAGTCTGAGCCTTTCTAACAATAGGCAGCCCCTTCAACGTATCATAATCTATATCGGTGCTATCCCATAGCTCTACCCTATCTCCAGGAACCAAAGGAGCAGACCTCACCACCGTTACCATATCTAATCCTGTTCGTCCTTCTGCCGTCCCGCGAGTTATATTTCCTTCATACAACCACGCAGTAATTGGCAGGCCTATACTGGCATCGCCAGCAACTTTACCAGCAAGTGACATTTGATTACCTCTTTAATCCTAATGCAGCATCGAACTCTGCATTTAATTGTTCTACAGAAGGCTTCTTACTTCCGCCTCCTTCAGGCATCATGAACTTTGTCTTATCTCCTTCATTAGAAGAATGAACTTTGATCTTTGCCATATTGGAAGATACAACTCTCAGTTGATCAAGAGGCATTACTTCATATACTTTTGCCTCTTCTTCTGTAAGGTCTCCTCCACTATGAGCCTTGATAGTAGAGATATGTTCGCTCCTCACAGTATCCTCGATAACATTTTTCTCTTCATGAAGCTTTGCATTCTCATCTTGAAGCTTTTTAATAAGAGCCTCCTTTTCAGCAACAGTCTTCATGGCTTCTCCATAAAGATCTGTTATTGCTCCTTTTGATTCTTCAATGTCTATAGACGATTCAAAATCAAGAGTCAGAGAATCGCTATCCTGAGCTTTAATAAGCTTCGGCTTAGGGTAAGATGGAGACTCAATCTTTGGTTGAACAAAGATCCCTGTCTTATCTTTTATCTGATTGCCTAATAGGGATAGCAATCCTGTAGTTCTCTCCTTAAACTCCGGAAGGTCTTCAATCTTAGAGATATCATCTGATATCTTCATGAAATCCTCCGGAGTTTCTAATTTAATGTCTTCCATATTCATTCCTTCTTCCTTATCATTTATATTTGTTTTGTTATCTTCATGTAATTTTATTTCTGAACCAACATGAGAACCAAATCCACAACCATCCCCTGTAGTGCATGCACCAACAGGAACAATAGCTAGATGATCGAAGAACAATGATTTTTCAATCTCAGAATATTCCTGATCTCTCCATTTACCAGGAGCCTTTTCTTGATATGAGAAATATCCTGTTGATACATCTACAGGCTCTCCTGCTTCTATTCTCTTAATCAAATCCGGAGGGCATTTCTCCGGCCACATCTCACAATCTGCAAAGACACTATTTTGGTCTTCATCCCATTCAACATCAATAACTTGACCAATAGCTAATGAAGGATCGTAAACTCCCTCAGGAGGATGATTTAATGTAACAGGAGCACCCTTCAACCACCTATAATTAGATTTTAGCAATTCTGCAGGTCTGAAGACTCCTTTCCAAACTCCTTCTTTAGTAGCTATTGCCTTAGCTCTGACTATGTTATCATGAAATTGAAGGTCTAACTTCTGATTAGCAGGAAAATTACCTTCTTGCAATTCTTTTCTTCTACACGTAGATGATCCCATAGAACATAACCTCTATTTTTTGTAAATGTAATTTTCCTTTTTCCACAATCCTATTGCAAAGGTACTTCTATATATCTTTTCCTTTAC
>ERZ724525.250-NODE-250-length-29352-cov-12.875175_pt1 | contig 29352 bp, 29 predicted proteins | sample MGYA00376058_ERZ724525 | MGnify/ENA primary metagenome ERZ724525 (study PRJEB28724, sample SAMN07190888) | wastewater metagenome | isolation source: influent of sewage treatment plant in Hong Hong | place: USA: Christiansburg, Virginia | collected 2016-03-01 ... | reverse complement strand
GGATGAAGGCGATGCGGTCGCGGTGCTTCGGGTCCATGTTGGCCTGGATCTTGAAGACGAAACCGGAGAACTTGTCTTCGTCGGGTTGCACCTGGCGGGTCTTGGACGGGCGGGCCAGCGGCGCGGGGGAGAGGTCCACCACGGCGTCGAGCAGGCTCTGCACGCCGAAGTTGTTCACCGCCGAGCCGAAGAACACCGGGCACTGCTTGCCGGCCAGATAGGCTTCGCGGTCGAAGGTGTGGGAGGCGCCGCGCACCAGTTCGATGTCCATGCGCAGCTCGTCGGCCTGGTCGCCGATGACTTCGTCGAGGCGCGGGTTGTCGAGGCCCTTGATGATCTCGGAGGTGCCCTTTTCGGCCTGCGGGTCGAAGAACTGGATGCTGTCGTTGTAGAGGTGATAGACGCCGCGGAAGCGTTTGCCCATGCCGATCGGCCAGGTCATCGGGGCACACTGGATGCCCAGCACCGATTCGATTTCATCGAGCAGCTCGATGGGTTCGCGGCCTTCGCGGTCGAGCTTGTTGATGAAGGTGACGATGGGCGTGTCGCGCAGGCGGCACACGGCGAGCAGCTTGATGGTTTGCGCTTCGACGCCGTTCACCGAGTCGATCACCATGACCGCCGAGTCGACGGCGGTGAGGGTGCGGTAGGTGTCTTCGGAGAAGTCTTCGTGGCCCGGGGTGTCGAGCAGATTGATGACGCAGTCGCGGTAGGGGAACTGCATCACCGACGAGGTGACCGAGATGCCGCGCTGCTTTTCCAGTTCCATCCAGTCGGAGGTGGCGTGGCGGGCGGCCTTGCGGGCGCGGATTTCACCGGCCACCTGGATGGCGCCGCCGAACCACAGGAGCTTTTCGGTCAGCGTGGTTTTGCCCGCGTCGGGGTGGGAGATGATCGCAAAGGTGCGACGGCGGGCGATTTCTTGTACGGCGGACATGGTGTGGGGGCGGAAAAGCAGAGAAGCCCGCGATTATACAAGGCCTTGGCGCAGCACCGGAATTGGCTGTGCGGGCTAGAACTCCAGCAGCATCAGGCGGCGTCCGCCGGCTTCCCGTTTGCCCATCAGCCGGAAGCCGAGCCGGGAGAAGCGTCGCGGCCGCGCGGTGGACACCAGCAGGCGGCCGTGGGGGAAGTTCTCCATGGCCCAGGCGATGCGTGCGGCGATCAGGGCGCGGGCGATGCCCTGGCCGCGGGCGTGTTCGGTGACCGCCGAGAGATACAGGATGTGGGTGTCGCTGGCCCAGTCGGCAGCCTTGATGCCGCCGATGCCGACGACCTCGTCACCGTGGCGGGCGATGAGGAAGTGGCGGTAGAAGGGCTGCGCGGCAGGCGTCAGTTGCTCGGTGATGCGCGCCCGGCTGTAGCGTTCCGGGTTGGCGAAGGCGAGGAACAGGATGTTGGTGGCCGCATCCCGGCTGATGTCGTCGTCGGCTTCCAGCGCGGTGATGGTTAATTCGTGCGTGATGGCATCTCCCTTTCGGCGCAGGTGGCCGAGTGTCGGTGCCATTGAATCTCCGTTTTGTTGCAGGCCTGTTGCCAGGCGCAAATGCGGCTGCCCGGCGCGTGTCAGGGAACGACGAAGAAACGGTATTTGTAGGGGAGGTTGCTGCGCAGCTCGATGGTGCCGGTTGCGGTGCGGATGGCGGCTGCCGGATCGCGGGTGAAAACCTTGACCTGGGGCGACGGTTGGGTGAGGAGATCGTTCGCGTCGCAGCGAATCAGGCCGCCTTCTATCTGCCGGCTGATGCACAGGGACAGCCATGCCGGCCCGCGAAACGGGGGCTCGGGGGCGTCTTCCTCGCTGACGACATCGGGGCGGCTGCCCGGTTTGTCCGTTCGTGGGGGCTTGTCCTTGTCGCTGCGCGCAGGTTTGGCCTTGGAAGGGACGCTCGGGGGCGGACGGCTGGAGGGCGCGCCAGCGCTTGCCGGTTCTTCAGGGGGCCGCTGCGCGGGCACGCTGTGCGGTGCGGTGGACACCGGGGTGGTGGTGCATGCGCCAGCGGCACAGGTTGCCGCGAAGGCAATCAGGGTGGGGCGGAGTCTGGAAAGAGGCATGGAAGTGGAACCGAACTTCCGGCGATCTTAACATGCGCCTCAGGGGCGGCTGCTCCCTAGAAGGCTCGTCCCAGTTTCACGGAGTTCTTCGGGTCACGGAAAACCAGCGGCTTCACAAGGATGGGCCGCTCGGCTTCGGCCAGTGCCTTTTCGATCAGGGCGTGATCCGGCGACTTGGGGCACACCGGGTCGGTGGCGCCCGCATCGCCGGTGAGCATGAAGGCCTGACAGCGGCAGCCGCCGTGGTCCTTCTCCTTGTCCTCGCAGCTCTGGCAGGTTTCCGGCAGCCAGGCGGTGCCGCGGAAGCGGTTGAAGAGCGGGGATTCATGCCAGATCCAGTCGATGTCGTGCTCGCGCACGTCGGGGAATTCCAGCCCCGGCAGCATGCGGGCGGTGTGGCAGGGCAGGGCCAGGCCGTCGGGGGTGATGGACAGGAAGACTTCACCCCAGCCGTTCATGCACTTCTTGGGTTTCTTTGTCTGGTAGTCGGGGGTGACGAAGAGGATGCGCATCTTCTTGCCCAGTTTGGCCTTCCAGCGTTCGGTGACGGCTTCGGCTTCGGCCAGCTGGGCTTCGGTGGGCATCAGGGACTGGCGGTTGAGGAAGGCCCAGCCGTGGTACTGGGTGTTGGCCAGTTCGAGGTATTCGGCGCCGATCTCCACCGCCATCTCGATGATGCGGTCGAGGTGGTCGATGTTAGTCCGGTGCAGCACGCAGTTGATCACCGTGGGGTAGCCGGCGGCCTTGGTCATGGCGGCCACCTTGCGCTTCAGGTCGAAGGTGCGGGTGTTGGTGATGAGGTCGTTGGCTTCCTTGGTCGCATCCTGGAAGGACAGCTGGATGTGGTCGAGCCCGGCTTCCTTCAGGGCCGCGAGGCGGGCTTCGGTGAGGCCGACGCCGGAGGTGATGAGGTTGGTGTAGAAGCCGAGCTGGCGGGCTTCGGCGACGAGGATCTCGATGTCGTCCCGCACCAGCGGTTCGCCGCCGGAGATACCGAACTGGGCGGCGCCGAGTGCGCGGGCCTGGCGGATCACCTTGAGCCAGTCTTCGGTGCTCAGTTCCGGCCCGGCCTGGGCGAAGTCCACCGGGTTGTAGCAGAAGGCGCAGTGCAGCGGGCAGCGGTAGGTGACTTCGGCCAGCAGCCACAGGGGGCCGGCGCGCTTCAGGGCTTGGGGCGGGACGAGCAGCGGGGCGTTCATGTCAGCTTGGGTTCCAGTCGATCCAGTTCTGGGCTTCGGCCATGAGCAGGAAGGCGTCCACCTCGGCGGCCAGGCCGCTGGCGTTGAAGGCGGCTTCCAGGTCGGCGACGATGTCGGTGACGCTGCGAATGCCGTCGCAGCGTTTGAGGATTTCGCCGGCGCTCTGGTTGAGCTTGACCATGCCTTCCGGGTAGAGCAGCACGTGGGCCTGCTGGGCCGGTTCCCACTGGAAGCGGAACAGGCGGTTGATGCGCGGGCGGGCGAGGGTCGGGATCATTCAAGACTCCGGAGTGGTGTGTGTGTGGGTCGGACTGAAGTCCGACCCACAGAGGGCTTATTTGACGCCGCCTTCGAGGCCGTAGCGCAGCATCATCGCGTCGTTCATCGACCACAGGATGTCGAGCTTGAACTTGAGAATGTCGAGGGCCTTGAGCTGCAGCGGGCGGGTGTCGAAGTAGCCCAGCGTGACGGCCAGGCCTTGCTCGACATCGCGCCGGGCTTGGGTGACGCGGTTGCGGAAGTACTGGAGGCCGTCGGACTCGATCCACGGATAGTGCTCGGGCCAGTTGGCGAGGCGCTGCTTGTGGATGGTGGGGGCGAAGAGTTCGGTGAGGCTGGAGCACACCGATTCCTGCCAGGGGCGTTGGCGGCAGAAGTTGAGGTAGGCGTCACAGGCAAAGCGCACGGCGGGAATCACGTGGCGCTGGTCGACGATTTCCTCGCGGGTCAGGCCGACGGCCTGGCCGAGCTGCAGCCAGGCTTCGATGCCGCCGGCGTCGTCGCCATGGCCGTCATGATCGAGGATGCGCTGGATCCATTCGCGGCGCACTTCCCGGTCGGGGCAGTTGGAGAGCACCGCGCCGTCCTTCTGGGGAATGATGATCTGGTAGTAATAGCGGTTCGCCACCCAGCCCTGGATCTGTTCCCGCGTTGCCTTGCCGGTGTTGAGCATGACGTTGAAGGGGTGGTGGATGTGGTAGGCGGCGCCCTTGTCGCGCAGCTGGGCTTCGAACTCTTCGGGCGTCCACGGACGCAGGGTGCTGGCGTTGCTCACAGATCGATCTCCATGCCGTCGAAGGCGACTTCGATCCCGGCGGCGTTGAGCATGGCCCGTTCGGGCGAGCTTTCGTCGAGGATCGGGTTGGTGTTGTTGATGTGGATGAGGATGCGGCGGACGTGCTTCGGCAGGCGGTTTAGCTGTTCGATCATGCCGCCGGGGCCGCTCTGGGCCAAGTGGCCGATATCGCGGGCGCGCTTTTTCGACAGGCCGAGGGTGATCATCTCGTCGTCGGTCCAGAAGGTGCCGTCCACCATCACGCAGTCGGCGCCGGCCATGGCGTCGAAGACGGCGTCGTCCACTTCGGCAAGGCCGGGGGAGTAGAAAACGCGCTTGCCGGTGGCCGGGTCGCGGATGGTGAGGCCGATGTTGTCGCCGGGCACCGGATTGCCCCGGTGGGGCGAGTAGGGTGGGGCGGCGGACAGCAAGGGCATGGCGTGCCAGTCGAGCAGGGCGGAGCCTTCCGGGTGGAATCTGTGGCCATCGAGGGGCAGGGCGCGACGGGCTACGCCGCAGTAGTGTTCGAGCAGGTGCAGGATCGGGTTGCCGCGGGTCAGGTCTTCAAAGACCGGATCGGTGGTCCAGATGGGCCACGGGCTGCCTTTTTCGCGCAGCATGTAGAGGCCGGTGGTGTGGTCGATCTGGGCGTCTACGAGCACCACGGATTCGATGCCGCAGCCGCGCAGGCCGCCCGTGGGCCAGGTGCCGGGGAAGGACTGGAACTGCTGGAGGATGTCGGGCGAGGCGTTGACCAGGGTCCAGCGGGCGCCGTCGGCGCTCACGGCAATCGACGATTGGGTACGGCGACGGTAGTTGGCGCTGCCTTCGCGCACCCCCTGACAGTTGCGGCAGTTGCAGTTCCACTGGGGGAAACCACCGCCGGCGGCGGAACCGAGAACGCGGATTTTCATGGGGCGGGGCAGGCAGGCTGAAGGGGAGCAGGGGCGGCCGTTCAGGGGGTCTGAAGCCGGCCGCCGTCGCGGCGCAGAAATTACTTGGCGGCGATGTACATGGTGATTTCGAAGCCGAAACGCAGATCGCAAGCTTGCGGGGTGGTCCAGGTCATGGTTGATCTCCAGATTATTGGTTGGTGATTTCCGGCCTGCCGGTTGGCAGTACCGTGGCGCACAGTGTGGCAAAGGGCGGCATACTCCCGCCTCACGAAAATCATGATTCGGGATGCCTGTCGTCCTGCTGCGTGCCATGCCTAGCCTGTCCTCCTTCCTGCTGCCTGTTGGCGATGGTCATCAGTTGTACGTCGAAATCTGGGGTAAGCCGGCAGGTGAGCCGGTGCTGGTGCTGCATGGCGGGCCGGGGAGCGGCTGCACTCCGCGCTTCAGGGAGCTGTACGACCCGACGCGGCATTACGTGGTTTTCTTCGATCAGCGTGGCGCCGGGCGTTCGCTGCCGGCAGGTGAGATCCGCGCCAATACGACGGCCGAGCTGATCGCCGACATCGAGCGCCTGCGCCACCATCTGGGCATTGTCCGCTGGCGGGTGACGGGCGGGTCGTGGGGGGCGACGCTGGCGCTGGCCTATGCGGCGGCCCACCGGGAGGCGACGTCCGGCGTGGTGGTGCGCAGCGTGTTCATGCCGGGGGCGGGGAATCTGGCGTGGTTCTTTCAGGGGCTGGCGGCGGTGCGTCCGGATGGGTGGCGTGTGTTTTCGGCCGCGTTGCCCGAGGCCGGCGGTGGCGATCTGCTCGCGGCCTTGCAGGCCCGCCTGAACGGCACGGATGTGGCCGAAGCCCGTGAGGCAGCGTTGGCCTGGAGGCGCTACGAGCTGGCGATCGCCGAGCCATCAGCGCCGGACGTGCTGCTGACCGCCGCCGAGCTCGACCGCCTGGTCCTCAAGTACCGCGTGCAGGCTCACTACCTCGTTGCTGGCTGCTTTGTCGACGAAGCCGCTTTTCTCGACGCCTGCGCTTCCCTCTCAAACCTGCCGGTGACGCTGATCCACGGTCGCCTCGATCTGGTTTGCCCGCCGGCCAACGTCGAGCGTATCCATGCCCGCATCGCTCACAGCGATCTCGTCTGGATAGACGGCTGCGGTCACGAAGCCTTTCATCCGGCCATGGTTGCGGCCTGGCAGGATGCCCTGAATACCGTACCAACCTGAGCCGCCCATGCCCCGACATCTGCTCTACCTGATCGTCTTCATCGAGGGTTTCTGCTCCCTCGGCGCCGAGGTTATCGCCCTGCGCCGGCTGGTGCCCCACGTAGGCAGTGCCATCGTGGTGACGGCGCCGACCATCGGCTTCTTTTTGTTGGCGCTGGCCCTTGGCTACGCCTCGGGGGCCAGGGTGGCCGAACGCTTCACGGCGGTGGTGGCGCGCAACTTTTTGATTTCGGCTTTGCTCGCCGGCATCGGGCTGGCGCGGGTGACGGTGGATGGCTTGTTTGCCCATGTGCAGCCGGTGGGGCTGGCCTATCTGTTCTTCATTGGCGGCGTGCTGTGCCCGCTGGCCTGGTTGCTCGGGCAGACAGTGCCGGTGCTCACCAACCTGATGAAGCACGCCCGGGCCGGCGAGGCCAGCGGTTATGCGCTGTACTGGTCCACGCTGGGCTCATTCCTCGGTTCCCTGAGTTTGTCGCTGGGGGTGATGCAGTGGCTTGGTGTGTCGGCGGCGGTGCTGATCTGCGCGATCCTGCTGGTGCTGGGCAGCCTGCGCCTGGCCGAGCGGAACTGGCGTGCCTGGGGGGCGGCGGCGCTGGCCGGGCTGGCTGGCGCGGCCATCAACCTGCTGCCGGCCTCGGACGTGCTCGATACGGCCTACGCCGATTACGCCGTGACGCCGGTCAGTTTGCCGGGGCATGTCAGCCCGCGTGCCTTCTTCGTGAACAACTCGCTGGCCTCGTTGATGGACGACAGCGAGCCGACCCACTATGCCCGCTACGTGCAGCACCTGCGCCACATTCTGCTGGAGGAACTGGCCTTCACGGACAAGGATGTCCTGGTGCTCGGTGCCGGTGGTTTTACCCTGTCGCACCGGGAGCCGGTCAACCGCTACACCTTCGTCGATATCGACCCGAAGATCCGCGACATCGCCGAGCAGCGTTTTCTGAAGGCGCCGATCCGTGGTGAGTTCATCGTGGACGACGCCCGCCGCTACGTGAAGAGCACCGACAAGCGTTACGCCGCGGTGGTGGTGGATGTGTTCAGCAGCCACACCTCGATCCCCGGCCATCTGGTGACGCGAGAGTTTTGGCAGGATGCGCGCCGGGCGCTGGCGCCCGATGGGGTGCTGCTGGCCAACCTGATTCTCGACGGCAAGCTTGAAACACCCTACGCCCGCAACCTGCTGGCGACCATCGAGGGTGTCTTCGGGCGCTGTGCGGTGGAGGTGCTGCACAAGACCAAACCAATCAGCAACGTGATCGTCAGCTGCTATGCCAGCAGCCAGGCGGGGCGTCTGACGCCGTACTCCGACGAGAAGAACGGGGCGGATGTGGATCTGGCCCGTTCGCGTTGACGGTGCCGACAGCGTGTTTTCAGGGCTCTGTTTTCTCAATTGATTCGGGTCAATGAGGGGAGGCAGGGGGAAGGAATAGCATCGTCTCCATAAACCGACCTGCGGGTCCCGGCCCCAATAACAGACCACAGAGAGCCCCATGCGTACTACAACACTCCTTCCCCTCGTCCTGGTTGCCCTGCTTGCCGCCTGTGGCAAGTCCGAGGCGCCGAAGACCGAAGCTCCCGCACCGGCACCTGTCGCTGCCGCACCGGCCCCCGTTGCTGCAGCCGATGGCGGCAAGGGCGCCGATGTTTTCAAGAAGACCTGCGCCATGTGCCACCAGACCGGTGTGGCCGGCGCCCCCAAGCTGGGCGACAAGGCCGACTGGGGCCCGCGCATCGCCCAGGGCAAGGACACCCTCTACAAGCACGCCATCGAAGGCTTCAATGGCAACAAGGGCGCCATGCCGGCCAAGGGCGGCAGCCCGTCCCTCAGCGATGACGACGTGAAGGTTGCGGTCGACTTCATCGTCAGCAAGGCCGAATAAGCACGCCAGCGGATCATTTCTCCTCCGCGCGCACCCCCGCGCGCCAAGGCCCGGCCACAATTTTCGGCCGGGCTTTTTTTCGTCTGGCGCCCGGGATGACAGACCCCTGCGATGAACTATGCTGGAACACAGGGGGCGGTGTCGCGACACCCGCGAAGCATCGGCGCTTCCGAAGGAGACGATGATGGAAATCGGTGCATCGGTAGGCGCGTGGGAGAAGGGCGCCAGGAACCTGAAGGACGATGTTGTGACCGTCCAGCAACTGCTGACCCGGGCGGCAGGGCAACTGGGGCGGCCCGAGCTTGATCCCCGCGGCATTGATGGCGGCATCGCCAAGCCGCCCACCAAATCGGATACGGTCAAGGCGATCAAGGCTTTCCAGAGCCTGGTCGGGATCGGGCCGGACGGGGTCATTGATCCGGGCGGGCGAACCTGGCAAAAGCTCGCTGGTGCAGAGAATGGTGTCGTCGAACCACCGTCGGCCAGGGAGGCCTGCTTTCCGTTTGCGAAGGCGGCTGTTGCCGACTGGATCCATGCGCCGCGCGCCTTTGGTTCCAACCGCAGCGGCGGCCAGCGGGCCCATGCCGGTTGCGATCTGTATGCTCCGGTCGGGCGCACGATCTACGCGGTGCGCGATGGCGTGGTGATGCGCGACCCCTACCTTTTTTACGCGGAAACCGACGCCCTGGAGGTCGACCACGGCGATTTCGTGATTCGCTACGGGGAGATCAAGCGGGGTTGCGCCCTGCGCAAGGGCGACAAGGTAAGGCTGGGGCAGCCCATCGCCCAGGTCGGGCTGCTGGTCGGCATCAAGGTGCCAAGCGCCATGCTCCACTTCGAGATGTACAAGGGCAGCGGCAGTGGGCCGCTGTCTGTCGCCAGGGAGATTTCCGCCCGGCGGGCCGACGGCGTGGCCTTCATGCGGCGCAGTGATCTGATCGATCCGACCCCTTTTCTGAACGACTGGAAGACCCGGCTGGCCATGCCATGAGGGTTTTCGTACGATTTCTGGCAGGCGTGCTGCTCACGGGGGGCGCTTTGTGCATGGGCGCGGCAACGGCCGATTCGGCTCCTTGTACGCTCGGTCCGCCAGCGCAGGACACGCGGGTGTGGACTGGGGATTTCAATGGTGATGGAGTCATCGACCGGCTATGGACTCTTCCGCCAGCCGCTGCCCGGCCTGCGGCGGGGAGGGAATGGGCGCGCGATCCGTGGCGCGATCGCCAGCGGCCCTTCGATCGGGCTGCCATGGCGCTGGTGCTGGCCCTCGGCGGCGGGACACCGTCTGCCGCCTGCACCGTGATCCAGAACCGTCGCTTTTTTGCGACCCCGATCTGGGAAGAGGGTGACAAGCCCGTCCATATTCTGTCGCGCAACGACCCGGCGGCGCTGGCATGGCGGCAATTTGCGCGGCGCTGGCGGGGCGATGGCATCCTGCTCGGTACCGAGGCGGGCGTCGATGTGCTGCTGTACTGGGACGGGCGGCGCTACCGGATTGCCTACGCCAGCGAGGCACCGTGAGCGTTTGGGCTCAGTGCTGGTGCCCCCCGCTGTTAAGGCTCTTGATCACATCCCGCGTCACTTCACCAAAGGCCAGCACCTTGCCGCCCTGGGCCTTGGCGAAGGCCTCGGCGGTCGGCCGCGTGGCGAAGGCCGGCAGGTTCGGGTCGTTCATCGGGCCGAGGGCCTTGGAGCCGAGGACGAAGAAGGCCTTCTTTGCGTCGGTCCACGCCTTGGTGTTGTAGTCGGCCACGTAGATGGCGCCGATGTCGGCGACCTTGTGCTGCTTGTCAAAGAGCGCCATGTTGCCCATGAAACGGAACAGGTCGACCGGCGAGTCGAAGCTGCTGGCGCTCTGGTCGTTGAAGACGATCTGCGCCGTCCATTGGGGGGTGCGGGAGGGGTACATGCCGCACACCGGGCAGCGGGTGGCGCGCTGCACTTGCTGGGGCGACAGATCGGCGGCGCTGGCGGCGACCGGCTGGCCGAGCATGAGTGCGGCCAGAAGAGCGGGTAGCAGGCGGCGGATCATGATCTGGCGCTCGCGGTGCTGACGCGGTCTTCAAGCAGCGGGTCATTGAGCACACAGTCGATGACAGCGCGCAGGTTGTCCCACGGAGCGGCGCCGCAGCGGGTCAGCGGATCGTGGTACAGCTTGCCGTCCGCGGCATGCAAGTGGTTCGGGAAGGTCGCCAGATCCTTGTGAACGGGCGCGGTGTCGATGCGCAGTTCGGCCTCGCCCCAGGCCCAGGCGATGGCGTAGGCATTGGGGGCGGCGATGCGCGCTTCGAGGGTTACGCCATTGTCCAGGCGCACGACGAGGGCATCGAGCTTGACCTCGGCAGGGCCTTCGAGGCGCTCGCCATAGGTTTCGTCGATGCGTGTTGCAAGATCGAAATGCAGGCTCATTTTCCCTGGACCTCCTGGGTGCGGGTGGCCAGCTCGGCCCGTACCTGGCCGTGCAGATCGGTGAGGATGCGTGCCGACAGGTAGTACTCGTAGTTGGGGTGTTCGGATAGCTCGCCGCTGACGATGCATTGAAGGGCTTGCGCTTCGTCGGCAGCACCGAGGCGGCACAGCACTTCGTCGCGCGCCGTGCGTACGTCGTACATCAGCCTGGCGATCCGTTCGATTTCTGCTGCATCTTCGACGGCAAGGTTCTTGTAGAAGGATTCCATGTTCACATCCTCTGGTCTTGGAGGGCGCCACCGTCGAGGCGGGCCATGTCGGGGGTGATCTCGGCGAAGGGGTAAACCTTGCCGCCTTCGCTGTCGGCAAACTTCTGGGCGCCTTCGCGGGTGCCGAAGGACGGGATCGTCGGGCCCATGGCGCCGCGCTTCTTGGAGCCGACCACGTAGAAGGCGGTTTTCGCGTCGGTCCAGGCGCCCTTGGGGGCATCCCAGCTGGTCTTGTCCAGATCCTGCACATAGGCCGCGGTCACCTTGCGGGCCTGTTCGGGCTTGAGGAGCAGGGAGAACATTTCCGTGGTGTCGCAGAAGAGTTCGGGCTCGGGCTGGCCAGCGTAATGGATCTGGGCCTTGGGGCCGGGATAGTCGCCGAGGAGCATGCCGTCGAGGGAGCAGTAGCTGTCCTTGGCAATTTCAACGGGCGCCACGGCCTTGTCGGTGCTCTTGCCGCAGGCGGCCAGCAGGGTGGCGACAACCAGAAGGACGACGGTGTGGGTGACGAGGGCAGGGACTTTCATCGTTCGAATCTCCAGATGGCCACCGCGAGGGGGCCGACAATCCAGGCGAGCATCACGCCGCCGAGGGTGGCGGGGTTGCTCAGGGCTTCGGGGAAGACGGTGGCAAGGCCATACAGGGTGCGTACTTCGTCGAGGCTGAACACGTTGAGAACACGGAACACGTCAGCCGGATTGAGCAGCAGCAGGTAGGGGAAGATGTCGCCGCCGTAGTCGCCGGCCGTGACCACCAGCGCGCCGAGCAGCAGCAGGTCGAAGACCAGCACGAAGAAGAACCACATGCCGATGGCGAGGCCCGAGGCGCGGGTGCGGTCGGCGGCAAACACCGACAGCATCACCGCCAGGCTCAGGAAGGAGAAGCCGAGCAAAATGGCCGAGCCCATGAAGCCGGCGTAGTGGAAGAGGGCGTTGAGGTTGAGCTGTGGTGACAGGATCAGCCCCACCGCACCGAAACCGGCAATGGTCGAGAAGGCCAGCGCGCCGGCGAGGCCCGCGTACTTGCCGAGGATGAGTTCCTTGCGGGTGATCGGCAACGTGAGCAGCAGATCCAGCGAGCCCCGTTCGCGCTCGCCGACGATGGCGTCGAAGCCGAGAATCAGGGCGATCAGCGGGATCAGGTAGATCACCAGGCTGACCAGTGAGGCGATGGTCACGTCGATGGAGCGGAAACCCACCGCGCCCTGCTGGGCCGCGCCGAAGTAGGCGATGACCAGTGCAAACACGGTGAACACGATGCCGACCGCCAGCACCCAGCGGTTGCGGATGCGGTCCCAGAATTCCTTGCCGGCAATGATGCCGATCTGTCTGAAGTCGATGGAAAACATGGGCTCAGTTCCGGTAGCCGAAGAACACGTCTTCGAGGGACGGCTCGCGCACGTGCAGGTCGCGCATGGTGTCGCCGAGGGTGGCGAGGCGGGTCAGGGCGGGCATCTTGGCGTCGCGGGGCAGGCGGATGTGCAGGGTGTTGCCGGTTTCTTCGATGCTTTCGATGGCTAGCCCTTCGAGCACACGGCCGACTTGTTCGCGCAGGCCGGCGCCGCCGGCAATCTCGAGTGTCAGCGGCAGGTTCATGCCTTCGCGCAGTTCCTGCACGGTGCCGGTGGCGCGGATGCGGCCGTCTTCCATGATGGCGAGGCGATCGACCCGTTCCTGGATTTCGGCCAGGATGTGGGAGGTCAGGACCATCGTGACGCCTTCGCCCTTCAGTTCGCGCAGGATGCGGTAGAAGTCGCGGATGGCGCCGGGGTCGAGGCCGGTGGTCGGTTCGTCGAGAAAAAGCAGGCGCGGCGTGCCGAGCAGGGCCTGGGCAAAGCCGAGGCGCTGGCGCATGCCCTTGGAGTATTCCCGCACGCGCCGGCCGGCGGCATTCGAGAGGCCGACCTTTTCCAGCAGCGCAGGGCATTCCTTGCGCGCCACGGCCTTCAGGTCGGCGAAGAAGTGCAGGGTCTCGAGGCCGGTGAGGTTGTCGTAGAGCACCACGTTTTCGGGCAGGTAGCCGATCTTGCGACGGGTCTCGCGGAAGCGCGGGCCGTTCACCAGATCGCCGTCGAGGCGGATTTCGCCTGCGGTGATGGGGATCAGGCCGAGCATCATCTTGAACAGGGTGCTCTTGCCGGCGCCGTTATGGCCGATCAGGCCGAAAAGTTCGCCGGGGGCGATGGACAGGTCGACACCTTTTACTGCCTGTACGGTGCCGAAATCCTTGGTCACCCCGCGGGCTTCAACGATATTGCTTGCCAAGCCAGTTTCTCCAATCGGAATGTTCGGGGCGCATGCGCGGGTTCTTGTCCACGATGCTGGGGGCGCGCATCAGCGGAAACTGCTGGGCGATGAGGCGCAGGGTCTGGATGGCCGGGCTGGCCAGCAGCAGCTTGACCATCGGGTGCCGCCACGACAGCCGGTCGACCATGTCGTTGGCCTCGTAGGGCACGTCACCGTGGCCGTCGCCGTTGCGGTCCCAGCCCACGTAGTTGCTCCAGTGGTTGCCTTCCTTGACGCCCCAGGGCTCGTCCCGGGCGGCGACATATTTCACCTGCTCCCGGTTGGAGATGAAGTCGTTCTTCTCGACCGCGTTGCGCACCGAGCCGGCCCACACGTGCATGCCGACCTGGTTATCCACCACCAGGTTACCGCGCAGGGTGTTGTATTCGGCGTCGTAGATGAAAAAGCCGCGGGTGTTGCCGGCCACCACGTTGTTCTCGACCAGCGAGTCCTGGATGGTGCGCAGCATGATGCCGTGATCGGTGTTGCCCCATGCCCGGTTGTTGCGCACCACCTGGTTGCGCACTTCCATCAGCGCCAGGCCGCCGCGGTTGAAATAGCTGTCGTTGCCCTCCCACAGGTTGTAGTGGGAGTTCATGTAGTGGGTGCCGTAGCGGCTGTGGTGCATCCGGTTGCCGCGGAACACCGCATGGTGCGACACATCCACGTAGATCGCATCGCGCACGAAGCTGATGTTGTTGCCGATGATCTGCGCGCCGGTGGTGTTGTAGATCTGGATGCCGTTGCCGCGCTGGGAGGAGTCGAGGTCGCGCTTGCCGGTGATGAGGTTGTGCTCGATGCGCACATCGTCCACCTTTTCGATCCATAGGCCGAACAGGGTGTAGCTGAAATCACAGTGCGCGACCCTGGCCCGGTGGGCGCCGGGCTGAATGTAGATGCCCGCGTTCTGCCCGCCGAGGCTGGCCCCCGAGTCGCTGATGATGAAGCCTTCGATGCTCACGTCCGGCGCCACCACGCGGATCGTGTCGCCCTTCAAGCCGCCCGAAACAGTTGGCCGGTCCATGCCAATGAGCTTGAGGGGTTTCTCGATGCGCAGGTTTTCCGTATAACGGGCCCGGGCTACGCGAACCGTGTCGCCGGCGGCAGCCTTGACGATGGCCGCCTGGATCGACTCTCCCGGCTGCACCAGCCATTCGGCGCCGCAGGCCGGCCAGGCCAGCCCTGCCAGCAGCAGGGCTGCGATGCAGGAATGGACGAGACAAAAGGGTTTGAGGGCTGGTCGCATGAGCGCAAAGGTATCCTGAACGGCTGCCAGTGTGCGACGCAATGCCGCACTCAGCCTTGATTTGTGTGAATTTGACAAGCTTCCCGCCGTACCCCGAACCCGGGCATGGCGCTGGCAGCTATGCTCCGGCTGCAACCAATGAGCCTGTCTTATCGGGTGGAGTGGCAAGTGAGAGACGAGAAAGTTGATCTGCTGAGATTCGTGGGCCTGGCCATGGTTGTCATGGCCCATGTGGGCGCGCCGACGCTGTTGTTTCAGTTCAGGAATTTCGATGTGCCGTTGATGGTCCTGCTGTCGGGGATTTCCTTTGGGCTGTCTTGGCGTGACGAGCCTTACACAGCCTATGTCTGGAAGCGCATCAAGCGACTGGTGTTTCCGGTGTGGATCTTTCTGAGTGCCTATTTTGCCTTTGTCGGTGTGACCGGCTTGCTGATTCACGTGCCGGACACCGACGTTCTTGTGTCGAGCTATCTGCTGCGCTCGGGCATCGGCTACGTATGGATCATCCGCATCTTTTTGCTGGTGGCCCTGGTGTCGCCGCTGATTCTGCACTTCCATCGCCGGACGCCGGGGCAGGGACGCTATTTCGCGACGCTGGGCCTCGTGTACGCGGCCTACGAAGCGCTGGTTTTCGTGCTCAAGCCGCCCTTGCAGGGCCTTGCCGGAGCGCTGTTCGAGGAAATGTTCCTGTATCTGGTGCCTTTCGCCATCCTGTTTGCCATCGGCCTGCGCTTCAACACGTTGCGCCGTAGCCAGATTGCCCTGCTGGCCGGGGGCGGGTTGCTGATCTGTGCGGCCTTTGGCGTCGGCTTGTACCTTGTCGAAGGGCGCTTCGTGCCGACCCAGGCGTTCAAATACCCGCCCTTGCTTTACTACCTTTCCTACGCGCTGGGCGTGTCGTCGCTGCTCTGGCTGCTGTCCGGGCGCCTGCTGGCCTTGGTACAGGTCTCGCCCTTTTACGTGGCGGTGCGCTTCATGGCGCAGAACAGCATCTGGGCCTACCTGTGGCACATTCCGCTGGTCGAAGCCGTTCGCGTCGATTTTTACCTGAAGTACCCGCTGGTGTTTGTCCTGGCCGGCGTCCTGACCTATCTGCAGGTCACCTTTTTGCAGCGGCTCATCCTGCCGCAGATCCCCAGTCCGGCCATGAGAAAAAACCTCAACCTGGTGCTGACAGGCTAGTTTTGCCTGTGCCCCGGAGAAGGGGCGAGCATGTCGGAAATGTCCTACAGGGAGGTTGTCAAATTCCGTCACGGATTTGGCCGGGTGCCGACAGACGGCCAGGGGAATCAATGTGATCATTAACTCCGTCGATAGATCACGACTTTCCCTACAGGGCTTCACAGAAAGTCCGCCGGGATCAACTTGTTTATTTCGAGCGTGATTCACGTCCGGAAATGTAATGAGTGGAGGAGACAGCTTTGCATACAACACTCAGCCAGGTCGTCAGGATGTCGAAAGGGGAAATGCATGCATTGCACGACGCCAATCAATGTCCTGACGACGACAGGCTTCATCGTTATTACTTCCTGTTGCGGCAAAAACACAGAAAGTCGGGGCGTAAAACCCCCGTGCTGAATACCTTGTGTGCGTTCGGTCCTTACCGCAGTCCGTATGCGGCAAGTTTCATCCAGATCAGCGCCCGTGCGCTGGGCTTGCTGGAGCCGGATGGCGTTGCTTGAAAACATGCCTCACAGGCCGCACACCACCGTTCCGGTGGGTGCGCTGTGGTGAATTTCAATTTTTACTTGAGAGAACTTCCTACATGAATTCGATTACCCATCTGCAAAAAATTGCCGAAGCGGCGTCCGCCAACGGGGACGCTTTCAAGTCCATTTACGATGTCACCCTCAAGGCCAGCGAGCAACTCTTTACGCTGAACAACGACTTTTTCCGTTCGCTTCTCGAAGGCAGCACGACCGCCAAGACCTCCCTGGAGCCTCACGAACTGTTCAATGCGTACGCCAAGCAGCTGGAGCGTGTCAGCGAGTATTTCCGCGAAGCCAGCGACATCGGCAGCCAGACCCAGGTCGAAGTCTTCAAGGTCGGTACGCAGAGTGCCGAGGAAGTGACGCGGGTCTTTTTCGCCCAGCTGGAGGCCTTGTTCAAGTCGTTTCCTGCGGATCAGGCCCACTTTTCGGATGCGTTGAAGTCGGTGGTGAATAGCGTCACTACGACCAGGAAGGCCGCGTAGTAAAGTTTTCGCCTGGGGTATGTCCGGGTAACGCGCCGTAATGCACGAGACGCTTGAATTGCAGGGCTGGCTGGTGAAAATCGCCGCGACGGTGCCGGGCGTGATCTGCTCGTTCAGGTTGCGCCCGGACGGTTCCGTCTGCATGCCTTATGCCAGTGCCGCGCTCGACAAGCTTTACGGACTGCGTCCGGAAGATGTGCGCGAGAACGCGGCTTCGCTGCTGTCGCGGGTGCACTCCGGAGACCTCGGCTACGTCAACGAAACCATTGCCGCCTCGGCCAGAACCATGACGGCCTGGCGGGCCGAGTTCCGCGTGAACCATCCGCGCAAGGGCGAGCTGTGGGTTGAAGGTCATTCGATGCCGCAGCGCGAACAGGACGGCAGCATCCTGTGGCACGGCTTCATCATGGAGATCACCGAGAGAAAGCGCATGGAGGCAGCGCTGCGTGACAGCGAGCGGCTTCATCGCGCCATCGGTGAGTCAATCAGATACGGTGTCTGGGTGTCGGCCCCGGACGGCCGCAACCTGTACACCAGCGATTCCTTTCTCAAGCTGGTCGGGCTGACCCAGGAGAAATGCGCCGATTTCGGCTGGTTCTCCGTGCTCCATCCCGACGATGCCGAGCGCTCCCTCGGTGCCTGGCTGGCGTGCATTGAAAGTGGCGCGGTGTGGGATGTCGAGCATCGCGTCCGTGGCGTCGATGGGGGCTGGCACGACGTGCTGACGCGCGGGGTGGCGGTACGCAACGAGCGCGGCGAGATCACCCACTGGACAGGCATCAACCTCGACATCAGTCGCCTGAAGAAGGTCGAGCAGTCGTTGCGCACCAGCGAGGCGGATCTTCAGCGTGCCCAGGCTGTTGCCCGGACCGGCAGCTGGCGGCTGGATGTACAGCGCAACGAACTGCACTGGTCGGATGAAAACCACCGCATCTTCGGCGTACCGAAGGGGGGCGTGCTGACCTACCAGACTTTCCTGGACACCATTCATCCCGAGGACAGGGCTTTCGTGGATGAATCCTGGCGCGCCGCCCTGCGTGGCGAGCCCTACTGTATCGAGCACCGCATCGTGGTGGGCAGCGAGATCCGCTGGGTGAGGGAGCGGGTCGAGCTCGAGTTCGATTCGCAGGGCAAACTGCTCGCCGGTCTGGGCTGCACCCAGGACATTACCGAACTCAAACAGTCCGATGTGGCCCGCGCGGCCAGCGAGTCACGCTTCCGGCTGGCCATGGAAGCCGTTTCCGGCATGGTCTACGACTGGGATCGGGATGCCGATTCGGCCTATTGTTCCGTCGGTCTCAGCCGTGTTTTCGGAATCCGCGATGTGGAGTCGCAGGTCAGCAGAAGCTGGTGGCGGGCCCGGGTCAATCCGGACGATCTGCGCCTGATCCGTGCCGAGGTCGTGCGCTGCATGCGGGCGCGTCGCGACCGGATTCACGTGGAATACCGCATGCGCCACGCCGACGGCCGGTGGATGTATCTCTCCGACAGCGCCCGTCTTGTCCGTGATGCCAGCGGGCGGGTGTTGCGCGTGGTCGGCAGCCTCACCGACATCAGTGCCCGCAAGGATGCGGAGGCGGCGCTGCTGCGCCTGAACGACACCCTCGAAGAAAAAGTGGCCGCCCGCACCTTCGAGGCCGAGACACGCAGCCGCGCCTTGCTGGAGTCCGAACGCCTCACGCGGGCCACCATCGATGCCCTCAATTCATCGCTGTGCGTCCTCGATGCCGACGGTTTCATCATCGCGGTGAACCGCGCCTGGCGCGACTTTGCGTCGGCCAACGATGGCGATCCGGAGAATATGAGCGAGGGCGCCAACTATCTGGTGATCTGCGATGCGGCGGCGCGGGCTGGCTGCGCCATTGCCACGCAGGTGGCAGAAGCCATTCGCCATGCCATCGCCGGGCGGCGCGAAGATTTTTCAATCGAATATGAATGTGACTCCCCGGACCAGCGCCGCTGGTTCATCCTGACCCTGAGCTGTTTTCAGGGCATCGGGCCGCTGCGCATGGTTGTTCTGCACAAAAACATCACCGAACGCAAGCTGGCGGTGGAGGCCGAGGCCGAGAGCGCCAGGCGTCTCAAGCGGCTGGCGGCCCACCTCGAAACCGTGCGCGAGGAACAGAACGCGACAATTGCCCGCGAAGTGCACGATGAACTCGGTGGCACGCTGACCATGCTCAAGCTCGGTCTGGCCACCACGGTCGACAGCCTGGCCCTCGATTCGCCGATGCAGGCCCGCTTCGATCAACTGCTGGGGCAGGTGGATGCCGCGCTCAAGACCGTCAAGCGCATCTCTGCCGGTTTGCGCCCGGCCATGCTCGACACCCTCGGCCTGGTGGCGACGGTAAACTGGCACGCCGCCGGTTTTTCACGCATGACCGGTATTGCCACCAAGGTGCATATGCCCAAATACCTCAGTCTCTCGCCAGTGCGTGACACCGCGGTTTTTCGCATCGTGCAGGAGGCCCTGACCAACATCGCCCGCCACGCCAGTGCCACGCAGGTCAACATCACCATGCACAAGCACCTGGGCATGCTGACCGTCGAAGTCTGTGACAACGGCGTGGGCCTGAGCGAGAGTGACCGCCACAAGAGCGACTCCTTCGGCTTGATCGGCATGCACGAACGCGCCCAGTATCTGGGAGGGTGGCTGTCGATCGTCGGCACCCCGGGCAAGGGCACCTGCCTGAGCCTGCACCTGCCGCTCGAAGACTGGGTAAACAACATGGGAACGGATGATGGCGACAGTATTGATCGTCGATGACCACGCGGTAGTGCGCTGTGGCCTGCGCCAGTTTCTGGCCGATACCGAAGACCTCGCCATTACGGCCGAGGCCGCCAGCGGGCAGGAGGCGATTGCCCTGGTCCAGACTGGCGAGTGGAGCCTGGTGCTGCTGGATATTGCCCTGCCGGACCTGAGTGGCCTGGAGGTACTCAAGCAGATCAAGCGCCTGCGCCCGAATCTGCCGGTGCTGATCTTCAGCATGTTCTCGGAGGACGAGTTCGCCATGCCGTCCCTCGAGGCCGGCGCCTCCGGCTATCTCAACAAGGACAGCCCGCCCAACCAGATCCTCACCGCCATTCGCACGGCGGTGACCGGGGCGCGCTATCTGAGCCCGACCCTGGCCGAGAAACTGCTGGCGGGCGTTGCGCCCACCGGCCGCAAGATGGCCCACGAAGCCCTGTCACGGCGGGAGGCTGAGGTGCTGCTGATGCTCAGCAAGGGCACCTCGCTGACGAAGATCGGCAAGATGCTCCAGGTGAGCGTGAAAACCGTGAGCACCTACCGGACGCGCATCGTGGAAAAGCTCGGCCTCCAGTGGAACGCCGAGCTGACCCGTTATGTCATCGAGCACCGCCTGGGGTAAGCAGGCAGGATCTCAGGCCGCCTCGCGGGAGCGCTTGGCTTCGGCCAGCAGGAAGCGCTGGTAGTCGTCCAGGTCGCCATCGAAGGGCTCGATGCCGCCGCGGGTCACCAGCCAGAACTCGTCGCACACGGCGCGCAGCAGGGCGCGGTCGTGGCTGACCAGCATCACGGTGCCTTCGAACTCGTTGAGGGCCACGCTGAGGGCTTCGCGGGTGGCCAAGTCCAGGTGGTTGGTCGGCTCATCGAGCAGCAGCAGGTTGGGGCGCTGCCAGACGATCATGCACAGCACCAGCCGGGCCTTTTCGCCGCCGCTCATGGTGCCCACCGGCTGTTTGACCATCTCGCCGCTGAAATTGAAGGTGCCCAGGAAGCTGCGCAAGTCCTGCTCGCGGCCGGCTACGGCGCGGCCACCGGCAGCGATGGTGTCCTTGGCCAGACGGATCATGTGCTCCATCGGGTTGTCGAGCGGACGCAGCACGTCGAGTTCCTGCTGGGCGAAGTAGCCGATGTTGAGGCCCTTGCCTTCGGTGATCTCGCCGGTGATCGGGGCCAGCGCGCGGGCCACCGTCTTCACCAGCGTCGATTTACCCTGGCCGTTGGCGCCCAGGATGCCCAGGCGCTGGCCGGCATGCACCGAGCGGTTGATGTTCTTGACGATGACGGTGGGCGGCGTGCCGGCGGGGGCGTCGTCGAGGGGCGGGTAGCCGAAGCTCACGTCCGTCATGGCCAGCATGGGGTTGGGCAGGTTGGCGGGTTCCTGGAATTCGAAGGTGAAGTCGGCATCGGCGAGCACCGGGGCGATCTTCTCCATGCGTTCGAGCGCCTTGACCCGGCTCTGGGCCTGCTTGGCCTTGCTGGCCTTGGCCTTGAAGCGGTCGATGAACTTCTGCAGGTGGGCGATCTTGTCGGCCTGCTTCGAAACGGCAGCCTGCTGCAATTCGAGCTGCTCGGCGCGCATGTCCTCGAACTTGCTGTAGTTGCCGCCATAGCGCACCAGCTTGGCGTTGTCGATGTGCAGCGTGACAGTGGTGATGGCGTCGAGGAATTCCCGGTCGTGACTGATCACGATGAGGGTGCCGTTGTAGCGCTTGAGCCAGGCTTCCAGCCACACCAGGGCGTCGAGGTCCAAGTGGTTGGTCGGCTCGTCGAGGAGCAGCAGATCCGACGGGCACATCAGCGCGCGGGCCAGTTGCAGGCGCATGCGCCAGCCGCCCGAGAAGCTGTTCACCGGGTTGTTGAGTTCCGACACCTTGAAGCCGAGGCCGAGGATCAGGGCCTGGGCGCGGGCTTCGGCGTCGTGGGCGCCGGCGTCGTGCAGGTCCATGTAGGCATGGGCCATGCGCATGCCGTCGTCGGTGGCCTCGGAAGCGGTGACTTCGTTCTGGGCGGCGAGCAGCACGGTGTCGCCCTCGATCACGAAGGCGGTGGCGCTTTGCTCGGTCTCGGGCATGTCCTGGGCAACCTGGGCCATGCGCCACTGGGTCGGAATCGAGTAATCGCCGCCGTCTTCATGCAGCGTGCCGTTGAGCAGGCCGAACAGGGTGGACTTGCCGGCGCCGTTGCGGCCTACCAGGCCGACCTTTTCGCCGGGGTTGAGGGTGACGGACGTGCTGTCGAGCAGCACCTTGGCGCCGCGGCGCAAGGTGACGTTTTTGAGGGTGATCATGGGTGGGGAATGCACAGAGAAGTCGCGCATGATAGCGACCGCAGCAGGCCGGGCCTATGAATATTTGGGCTTTCCGGTCAAGTGGGGCGTGACATCGTTTCGATGGATGTTGCGTTTGCGCATACCCGGGCGGCCCTGCCGGTGCAAGAATGACCGGCACAATCAACGGGAGGACCACGCCATGAGCCACAAACACCGGAATGTTCTCGAAGCGATCTTTCGCGACCCCATCAGCAGCAACATCCAGTGGCGCGAGGTCGAATCCCTGCTCAATCACCTCGGCGCGAGCATCGATCCCAGCCACGGGGCGCGCTTTCGCATTGTTTTGAACCGCCACGAGTTCTTCGTGCATCACCCGCATCACGGCAACGAGTTTCTCAAGACCGAAGTGAAGCACCTGCGGGAATGTCTGGCGGCTGCGGGAGTGAGTTTGTCGGCCTACGATGCAGAACGGGGCTGAATGATATGTCTTGTGCCCGGCCAGAACTGTCTTCCGACTGGCCGTATAAACGTTCCGATAGTCCGGAACTGTCTTGAGCGTCGTCGGAATAATGTTTTGGGCTATCGGAAAGGTCTTTCGATAGTCTGGATAAGTGTTTCGACCCGTCGGAAGTGTGTTCCGATTAATCGTGAGACGCTTTGGGCCAGTCGGGAAAGGATTTGCAGGGGCGACTGAGTTTGCCCCTGCACGTCGCCTCTATACCTGCAGGGCGCCGATGCTCTTCAGGCCGATGAACAGCACTGCGCCGATGAGCAGATTCTTGAAACTCACGTAGCAGAGCATGTCCATCACCGTCGCGCGGCGGTACAGGTGGCCCCACCAGGGGCCTTCCTTGACGTAGGGCTTGGCGTCGAGGCGGACGAAGACTTCCAGCACGCTCCAGCCAAACCACCAGCCGATGATGGCGCCGGCTTCGAGGCGGCCCATGGCGGCCAGCACCCACGCCACCGTGGCGGCGATGGCCAGCGCAAAGCCTGCACCCTGAATGAGCTTGCGCGCCGGCTGGCCGCGGCCGGCCCACGGCCACAGGTGGTCCCAGGCTTCGGCAGCCAACCATTTGAGGCCGTGGGCATTGCCGTAAGCGGGCTGACGGAGTTCGGTCTTGTCGGCGATGGTCATGCTGCGGCACCTTCCTGCTTCTTGTCGGCGGGAACCGGGTGGATCGGGATGTAGTAGCCCTTGCCATTGATCGGGGTGAGGGGCTGGCCGGCCTTGGTGCGGCGCTTGCGTTCCTGGGCCAGCGGCGGGCAGGCGTGGTCGTCGTAGTAGAGAACCATGCAGTCGAGGCACAGCATGCATTCACGCTGGTCGATGTTGCCCTTGGTGTCGATGGCCAGCGAGCCGCAGCCCTTGGCGCAGGCCTTGCACGAGGTGCATTCGTCCTTCCGCTTGAGTCCGAACCAGCGGAAGGTGGTCGGCATGGCCAGCGCGGCGCCCAGCGGGCACAGGTATTTGCAGAAGGGCCGCTCGGTGAAGATCGACAGGCCCAGCAAACCGGCGGCGAACAGGCTGTAGGGCCAGCTGCGGTTCATGATGCCGACCAGGAAGGTGGTCTTGAAGGGTTCGACTTCGGCGAGCTTTTCGGCCAGGCCCATGTTGAAGAAGGACACCGCCAGCAGGCCGAAGAAGACGGCGTACTTCACCCACTTGAGCTTGTCGTGCAGCTTTTGCGGCAGGTGGAACTGGAAGCGCTTGAGGCCGACGGCCTGGCCGATCTTGTAGAGCAGCTCCGACAGGGACCCGAAGGGGCACAGCCAGCCGCAGAAGAAGCCGCGGCCCCACACGAAGACCGTGACGATGATGAAAATCCAGAAGACGAAGATCAGCGGGTCGGACAGGAACAGCTCCCATTTCCACTGGAAGAGCAGGGAGTGGAACCAGGTGAGCACCTGGGTGATGGAGGGCTGGGCCATGGCGGTGAAGCCGACGAAGCCGATGGACACCACCCAGGCGCTGTATTTGAAGGCATTCACCGGCCACTTGTTCTTGTGGGTGGAGCGGCGCACCAGCTTGTCGCGGCTGGCGTAGGCGGCCGAAATCAGCAGCAGGAAGACGGTGAAGGCGCCAATCTCGACGGCGCGCTCCTTCCACACCTTGAGCCAGGTGGGGTCGGGCTTGATGACGAGCGGGCGGCCGCCTTCGAGGTATTTGGCGTCGAGCCAGTATTCCTTGTCGAAGTTGGCGAAGGTCTTGGCGGAGGTTTCCTTGTCGATCTTGTTGCCGAGGAAGACCAGCTTCCAGGGGTAGGCAGCCGAGAAGCTCTTGCCGCGGATGATGAAGATGGCCGATTCGTCGAAGGCCGGTGCGCCGGGGGCGGACACGCCCCACAGGTTCACGTAATCGAGGTCGCGGAAGGTGAAGCTGTCCTTGTCCTGGCGCACCTGGACCCGGTCGTAGAGGCCGCCGCGCACGAAGCCGGAGCCCTTGAAGGAGTCCATGCCGGCCGTCTTGACGATGAAGATGGCGTGTTCGCCGGGCAACAGGCGGCTCATCAGGCCGTCGTAGGCATACTTGCCGAGGATGGCCCGGCCGATGGTGGGCTCGTTGAGGTAGCCGAACCACAAGTCCATGTAGGGGCGGCCGTCGCTCTTGAGGCCAACCTCTTCGGCCTTGACGACGAGGCGCTGGACGCTGCCGTCTTCCACCAGATCGGCCCAGCTGGGGGTGGCGGTGGAGGCGATGAATCTGGCCTGCGGGCGATTCACCGGTTTGAGGATGCCGACCTGCCGGGCGACTTCGTTGCCGGAGGTCATCATCACCTGGTTCTGGGCGATGACGGTGACGGTGGCGCCGGTGATGGCGTCGAGGCCGATGAGGTGCTCGTCGGGGCGGGATTTGCCGATCTCGATGTTGTCGCCGACGAACTTGCCGAGGTACTGGTTGTTGAACTTGACCAGCGCAGTTTCGGGGATGCCGAGCAGCAGGATCGGTTCGGAGTGCTTGAGGATCTTGACGCCGGTGAAGTGGCCGGTGGTGTCCATGCCGATCAGTGTGACGACCGGCTTGCCTGAGTAGGCCGGAATGTCGGTGATGTCGGTGGACAGCATGACGTAGCCGAGGAGCTTTTTCTGCCCGGCTTCGTCCTTGTAGGCTTCGACGAAGGGCGGCTGGCCGCGGCGCTCGGAAAACGAGGTGGCGCCGGGCATGACGTCCTTGCACGGGGTGTAGTCGCACATCTTCGGTGCGGTGGACAGCTCCGGCGGGAGCTTGACTTCGTAGGTGTCGGCGAGCGCGGTGCCGCTCAGCAGGACAGAGGCGAAACAGGGGAGGAGACGGCGCAGGGCGCGCAGGGAGAGCATCGAGTGACTCCGCTAATCAGTATGTCAACGGATTCTGATGTTCGGTGACGCGGGGCGCCTTAAGCTGGGTCAATTTGCCGCAGAGGCCGGGCTGGAACGAAAAAAGGGGAGACGCGGACGTCTCCCCAAATTACAGCTTCGATAAGGAACTCTTGCTTACTTCTCGACGATCATCCGCGAGCGCATTTCGAGGTGCAGCGCGTGGCAGAAGTTGGTGCAGTAGCACCAGTAGACGCCGAGCTTGTCGACCTTGAAGGTGACCGACTTGGTTTCCTGCGGATTGACGAGGAAGTTGATGTCGTACTTCGGAATCGCGAAGCCGTGGGTCAAGTCCTCGACCTTGTCGAGGTTGGTGAGGATGAGGGTGACTTCATCGCCCTTCTTGACGGTGAATTCCGGCAGGCTGAACGACGGTGCCTGCGACACCATCTTGACGGTGACCTTGTTGCCATTGCGGAAGACGCCCGATTCCTTCGCGTCCTTCACGGCGTTCGGGAATTCGTCGAGGTTGTAGACCTGGCGGGTCTTGACGAGGTCGCGACGGACGATGATGGAGTCGTGCGGCTCGGAATACACGGCGTGATCGGCCACGACCTTCATCTTGTCGCCGCTGATGTCGATCAGCTGGGCGGTTTCGGGGTGCAGCGGGCCGACCGGCAGGAAACGATCCTTGGAGAACTTGTTGTCGGACAGGAAGTACTTGCCGTCCGGCGCCTTGGTTTCGCCCATGGAGGTGAAGCCGTGGCCCGGCTGGTATTGCACGTCCACCCGGTCAAGCACGACTTTGGCGTTCTTGTCGCCCTTGAAGGACTGGATTGCCGCTTCGACGTTCCACTTCACGATCTGGCTGTCGAGGAACAGGGTGGTGAAGGCGTTGCCCTTGTTGTCGAAGCCGGTGTGCAGGGGGCCGAGGCCGATTTCGGGTTCGGCGACGACGGCTTCGCGGGCTTCCTTCAGCTCGCCGTTGAACCACTTCAGCACGAGGTCGTGCTGGATGACGCTGGCGGTGGGGGAGAGCTTGCCGGAGCACACGAAGTACTTGCCGTCCGGGCTGGCGTTGACGCCGTGCGGGTTCTTCGGAATCGGCACCGAGCAGGTCAGCGCGGTTTTCGGATCCTGGTTGGCGGCCTTGGTGCCATCGACGACGGGCACCTTGGAGCTGCCGTAGGTGCGGGTCTTGCCGGCCTTGACCGCTTCTTCGATGCGGGCAATGTTGAAGAACAGGCAGGCGTCGTGCTCGGACGACATCATGTCCTGGTAGTGCGCGCCCATCTCGGTGTTGTACTGGTTGGTGGCGGCCAGCTTGCCGTCATAGGACGTGGCCACCAGGTCGCAGTTGCCGTCGATCAGTACCTGCCAGCGCACTTCCATGGATTCGGAATCCACGCAGGTGAACAGCGAGTGGTACTTGGTCGGGTCGTTCATGTCGTTGCCGTCGTTGGGCAGCGGAATGGAGAACTCGGCGCCGCAGAACACGCGGGTGGTGTGGTTGATCTTTTCATCGACCGGATCGCGCTTGTCCGGGAAGGTGCCGTGGAAGCCCTGGATGTTGGGCAACTCGGTGATCTTGTCGCATTCCATGGTGTCCATGCGGATGCGCGCCAGACGGCTATGGATCTTGTCGTTCACGAACATGTACTTGCAGTCGTACATGCCGTCCACGTAGGTCTGGTGAACGTGGTGGGTGTCGCCGGTGTGGTACTTCAGGCTGCCGTCGGCCTTGGTGCCGAGGATCGCCTTGGATTCGTTGGTGATGCCCCAGCCGACCAGGCAGTCCATGTTGAACACCGGAATGCGCTTGAACAGGCGGCCGGAAGGCAGGCCGTAGATGCGCACTTCGCCGGAGTGACCGCCGCTGGAGAAGGAATAGTATTCATCGAGCTGGCCGGGGGCGACTTCGTACTTGCCGAACTCCCCTGCTGCATGTGCGGCCGGAGCGGCACCGGCAGGTGCGCCGGCGGCGGGTGCAGCCGCTTCCTGTTTGCAGGCGGACAGGCCAACGGAAAGGCCTGCACCGGCGAGGCCGGCGAGGGCGGCGGTGTTCAGGAATTTGCGGCGTGCCGGAACGGCGGTTTGATCGTCGTGCTTGATGTCTTCGGTGCTCATTGTTGGTCTCCGTAATCCCTGGGCCTGAAGCGAACTTGCCGCACTGGCGGCGTTGGTAGACGAAGCAGGGAGCGGAGAGGTCGGGCTGCGACACGCTGTCCCTGCGGCAATCTGTCGCAGCGAACTTTAGGTGCGTGGCCCGGGAAAAAAATTGACCGTGGGCAAGAATCACCGAAGACGACGGGAAAATGCGCGGAAAAGGAGTGTGGTGTCTACAGCGTATTCTAATACGCTGATGGAGAAGGGCTTTTTGGGGCGAGGGGACGCTGCTCTAGCCACGCAGGGCGGAGCCGGCCTGCAGCAGCACCAGCAGTGCACCGTCGCCACCGTCGTGAGGGCGGGCCTGGCAGAAGGCGAGGATGTCTTCCCGCTGGGCGAGCCAGCCGCGCGACAGGTGCTTGAGCACCGGGATGCGTCCCGGTGAGCCGTGGCCCTTGCCGTGGATGACGCGCAGGCAGCGGCGACCCTGCTGGAGGGAGGCGGCGATGAAGTGGGCCAAGCTGGCGCGGGCTTCGTCGCGGGTCAGGCCGTGGAGGTCGAGTTCGCCCTGCACGACCCAGCGTCCGCGGCGCAGGTCGGTGAGAACCCGGCGCGGCAGGCCGCTACGCAGGTAGGCCGCTTCGTCGCCGGTGTCGAGGCGGTCCTCGAAGGTGAGGGGCGCTTCAAGGGCTTCACGCAGCACTTCGCGTTCGTCTTCTTCGCGCTTGAGGGGCCGTGGTGCGGGCACGGGGCGGGCGACGTCGGCGAGGTTCTTGTCCTTGAGGGGGGCTACTTCGCCGGCGATGTGGCGGAAGAGCTTGGTTGGATCACGGAGGATGCGTTCGTCGATGGCCTGGACGGGCGGCGCTTCCCATTGGTCCACGGCACGCACCTGGGCATTGATCTGCTGGCGCTGCAGGCTCAGGTCGGCGCGGTTGAAGTCCTTGATCGGGGCAATGTCGCCGAGGGCGGCACGGAACACGGCCAGCGGGTCGTTCTCGTCGATGCGCGGGGCACGGCGCGGGGTGTCTGCTTCGGCTTCGACGATCTGTGGACGCGGCACCGGTGCGGGCTTCGGGATGCCGAGTTCGGCCTGCCCCGCGCTGCGCAGGGGCTGAATGCGGCCGACCTCGCTGCGAAACAGCGTGCTGTCGTCGGGTTCGGCTGGAACTGCCTTGACGGCCGGCTTCGGTCGCGGGCTGATTGCCGAGGGAACGCGGTTCCTGAGGGCCTTGAGGGCGTCGAGTCCGGTGCTGCGCTTGTCCTTGCCCATGGCGTGCGAAAGGTGATGTCCAATGAAAAACGGACCGGGATGCCCGGTCCGTTGGGGGGCGAGAGCCGGTTTTAGCCGGCGAGACCCAGGCTGTCGAGGTAGCGTTCGGCGTCGAGCGCGGCCATGCAGCCGGTGCCGGCGCTGGTGACGGCCTGGCGGTAGATGTGGTCCTGCACGTCGCCGGCGGCGAAGACGCCCGGTACGCTGGTGGCCGTGGCGTTGCCCTTGCGGCCGCCGTGGGTGACGATGTAGCCGCCTTCCATCTCGAGCTGACCTTCGAAGATGTCGGTGTTGGGCTTGTGGCCGATGGCGATGAAGACACCCTTCAGGGTGACGTCCTTGGCCTCGCCGCTCTTCACGTTCTTGATGCGCATGCCGGTCACGCCGGTCTGGTCACCCAGCACTTCTTCTAGGGTCGAGTCGAGTTCGAGGACGATTTTGCCGGCGGCGACCCGCTCGTTGACCTTGTCGATCAGGATGCGCTCGGCCTTGAACTTGTCGCGGCGGTGCACGAGGGTGACCTTGCTGGCGATGTTGGCCAGGTACAGGGCTTCTTCGACAGCCGTGTTGCCACCGCCGACCACGGCGACTTCCTGGTTGCGGTAGAAGAAGCCGTCGCAGGTGGCGCAGGCCGAGACGCCCTTGCCGGCAAAGGTTTCTTCGGAGGGCAGGCCGAGGTACTGGGCGCTGGCGCCGGTGGCGATGATCAGCGCGTCGCAGGTGTATTCGCCCGCATCGCCCACCAGGCGGATCGGCTTTTCAGCCAGATGCGTGGTGTGGATGTGGTCGAAGATCATTTCGGTGTTGAAGCGCAGGGCGTGCTTTTCGAAGCGCGCCATCAGCTCGGGGCCTTGCACGCCGTCGGCGTCGGCGGGCCAGTTGTCGACCTCGGTGGTGGTCATCAACTGGCCGCCCTGGGCGATGCCGGTGATGAGCACGGGGT
>ERZ724525.249-NODE-249-length-29449-cov-5.765939_pt1 | contig 29449 bp, 37 predicted proteins | sample MGYA00376058_ERZ724525 | MGnify/ENA primary metagenome ERZ724525 (study PRJEB28724, sample SAMN07190888) | wastewater metagenome | isolation source: influent of sewage treatment plant in Hong Hong | place: USA: Christiansburg, Virginia | collected 2016-03-01 ... | reverse complement strand
GAGCGAATCATTGGGACGCAAAAAAAGAACCATGAACACGTGGTTCATAGTTCTGTTTTTTGGGGTGCCATTGCGTCCTTACTACGAACCAAAACATGCACTTTTGAGCTGCCTGAAAAATTACAATTAAAAAAAGCGGCTTAAGCTGTATTGCCCTATATAACTGGGGTTTATAGGTTTTTCCCCCCGTGAAAACATCAGGCTTGTCAGATTTAATGACAGCATGCCACCAAAACGCGATTTATCTGCCCCCCTCAAAAAAGTTACATTTAAATGTCTTGCTTGCCGATCAAACTTTGACGGTGAGCCGTCTCGCGTTGAGCCTGCGCCGGACTTAGAGCATCACCCGTTTGAGTATTACGATGTGTGCCCCACTTGCGGACTCGAATCCGGGCAAGCGCCGCATGAAAAAGCCCTATTAAAAGCATGGGCCAACTCGACGGGGCCGCGCACGAGCGAGGGCAAGGCGGCGGTGACTCGCAACCTTGAGGGGCATCCGACCAAAGAGGAGGCTCTGCGGACGCGTTTTAACGCCCTGAAGCACGGCATGTCGGCACAAACGGCTCAATATTTCCCCGCCCGACCCGGTAAGTACCCAGCGTGCTCGACGTGCGATGTTGATCATTACTATTGCTCTGAGCAGCCTGCATGTGTCAAACAAACCCAATTGTTTATGGTGCATCACGCGGCTTTTGAGCAGCGCGATCCAAAAATGTTACAGCCGATTTACGCCAACATGCAGGCGGCTGTGATGGCATTGATCCAGCAGATATTACAAACGATCATTGCCGATGGGGTCAAGATTGAGACCCCCGCGTGGGCGATTGATCGTAAAGGTTTTGTCGTGATTGGCGCGTATGAGGACTGGGAGACCGGTGATAAAAAAATCATCATGGAAGTCAAAGCACACCCATTGCTCAAGCCTTTGCAAGAGTTTTTGAGCCGCAACAACATGTCGTTGTCGGACATGGGCATGACACCCAAGGTGATCGAGCAAGAGGAGCAAGCAATGGGCCGCCTGAAAGGGGTGTCCGGCGAGATGCAAACCTTGTCGCTTGAGGATTATGCGGCCAAACAGGCGGAGTCAATGGCTGCGCTAAAGGCATTGGCGGATCGTGCCAATGCGCGCAAACAGAACGACCCGGTGCTGGTCGAGTACAAACAGCAAAACGGCGGTGAGGCAACATGAGCACCGCTCAACGCATCAAAGTCCAGCATCGCGCCGAGATTGAGGTGATGCGCTTTGCCCTGCCCGATCCCACCACGGGCATCAAACCGCATGCATTGTGGGCCAAGCATGTGCACAACGTTGACCTTGACCCCATGCAGGTGCTCAAAATGCTGGAGATGGACGCCAACCCCAACACGGTGGATTTTTCGTGCCGCCGTACGGGCAAAACGGCGGTCAAAGAGATGTATGCGCTGGAGTTTTTGGCGACCACAGCCCACCAAGAGGAGGGCATTGTTGCGCCGCGCTTGCAGCAGAGTCAAACCAACATCACGTATCACCTCGATGCCATCCGCCGCTCGGACATTTTGACGGGCTGGATTGCCTACAAATCGGGGCGGCGACAAATCGCTGACCTTAAATACCAGTTCCACAACCAATCCAAAGCCAGTTGCTACGGGATCATGTCGCAAATCGACGGTGATGGCATCTCATTTGCATCGCTCGAGGAGACCGACGACATGCCCGCCGACCGATTGTTTTCGCGGTTTTTGCCCATGTTGGGCTCGGCGCGACGGCTTGGCGTGGATAAAGGTGTGTCATTTAAACCACAAATCCGCATCACGGGGGTGCACAAGGGTGCCGATGTGCTGGACGAGTTGATTAAATCGGGGGGATACCACATCCTGCCGCCCGTCGACGTGTACATGGGCATTGAGCTGGGCATCCTCAACGAGGCTTTTGTGCTGGAGATGCAAAACCAGCTGCCCGAGGCGGAGTACATCCGCCAGTTTTTGTGCATCAACGCCGCCGCTCAAAATTGGATTTGGGAAAAGTTTATCCGTGTGGCGATGGCGGTGGGTTTGTCTGCGGGTTTGGAGGCAGCCAGCCCTCTGCCCGGTGCCCGTTATAAAAAACGCGGCCTGCTGTCCTTTGGTTATGACCACTCGGGGCACGGCGAGTCTGCCCACGCCTCAAAGTCTGCACTGGTGGTGTGTGAGCAAATCGGCAACCACATCACTTTTCCTTTTGTCAAAACATGGCCTGCGGGCACGGATGATGCGGTGGTCATGCGGGATTTAACTGGTTTTTGGCAATATTTCAGGCCTGACTATGCAATGGGCGACGCATACGGCGTCGGCATGTTGACCACACTCAACGATGTGTTGTTTAACAACGGCTTGACGGACATTGACCGTCGCACCATCGGTGACGGGCAATCAACCGCCAGTACGTGGACGCATTGGCCATTTGCGCCAATCCGTTTTGAGGGCATGACCAAGCATTCGATGGCGTCGGCTTTGCGTGCGGCGTTTCATCATCGGCAAGCGGCCATCCCTTATGTGGATGATGGCACCGATGCCCTCAAAGCCAAAAACACCGCCAACACCCACTGGGGACCGCCCCAGCTTGAGATGGTGCAGGCGGACGCGTCGGACTGGGGCTTATTTATCCGCCAACTCGGCAACATTAAATCCAAACCCGCACAAGGCGCGGCATACAACACATACAAGATGGCCAACCCAAAGGTGGGCGATGACTTGTTTGACGCGGCGTGCGCGGGTGTGTGGGCTTTGGTGACGCGCGGCGAGGCTGCATGCGCACAGGCCGTGGTCACGCATCGGGCGATGACCGAGGCGCAACTGCTGGGGATGAGCTCATGACTGCAAAAAAACCACTAAAACCACTGACCGCTGAACAGCTCGCCCGTGCCAAGCGTGCGCAGCGGGACTTTAAAAACTATTTTGGTGAGTCAACATTGATTAAAGATTTGGTCGATGCCTGCCTGATCACGGGATGGCGTGATGTGACCGTGACATCCGATGACATAAAGGACAATACCCCATGATTTTTATCCCTCAAATCGTGCGCAATTTTTTTGGCGCGCGCTCACAGGTCGACATCGCAACATCAGCATCGCCGTCAGAAGCCGCCAGCGGGGCGACAAGCCCGAGCACAGAACAAGGCCGCCGCCCGACCCCCGAAAATCAAACCAAGGCGCTGTACTCAGCCCTCACGATTGATTACTCCTTGCGGGCGACGATCAATGACATCCGCACAATGGATCGAGCCGATGGCCGCGTCAAACGCGTCCATGCACGGGTGGCGCGCGATGTGACGCGCGGCGGTTTGGTGATGTTGCAATCCGACCCAGCGAGCAAAATCGCCAAAGAATGGGGCGCATTTGTCAAACGCCTGCAACTGGACAACTCGGCCAAATTGCGCAGCGACGCGCGCGGCCTGCTGATGGAGGGCAACCTGCCCCTGCAGTGGGTGATCGACGCCGACCTTAAAAGCGTGGTGGCGTGCGTGCGCATGCCAACCGAAACCATGCGCCCAAATGTGGGCGTGCATGGCCGATTTAATGATGTGGCGGCGGCCTATAGTCAAATGGATTTAAACACGGGCATGGACTTGTGCAGCTTTGCGCTTTGGCAGTTGACGATGGCGCGGCTCGATCCTGATAATTTTGACGACATGATGAGCATGGGGCGGCCGTTTATTGACGCGTCGCGCGAGGTGTGGCGCAAATTGCGCATGACCGACACCGACCTCGTGATCCGTCGCAAGCATCGATCACCCTTGCGCCTGTCGCACATTTTGGAAAATGCAAGCGAAGAGGAGCTCGGACAATACCAGCAGCGCATTGAGCTCAACAAAGACCTGATCACCACAGATTTTTACAGTAACAAAAAGGGCGCGGTCACCGCCGTACAGGGGGACGCGTCGCTGGGGGATGTGCAGGACGTGTTGTATTTGCTTGACACCTTTTTTGCAGGCACGGCCTTGCCCAAGGGCATGATGGGTTACACCGACGGCATGGCCCGCGACATCCTCGAGGACCTCAAGCGTGACTATTTCGACGAGGTGGATCAACTGCAGGACATTTTGGCGTGGGTGTACAACCAAGGTTTTAGGTTGCATTTGTTGTTGCGCGGCATCAACCCAGACGCAGAAACCTACACCCTCACCTTTAAAGAGCGGCGCACGGAAACATTGAGCCAAACCACCGATCGCGCCCTCAAGCTCAAAGCGGTGGGCTTGCCGCAATCAATGGTGTGGGAGGAGTTGGGCTACAACCCCGCCAGTGTGGAGGAGCGGCGCACCGCCGATGCGGCGAACTACGACCCCTACCCCGATGCCACGCAAACGAGCAAGGTTAAGATCACCCCAGGCAATGCACCCAAAGGGGACTCAGCCACCAGTGTGAGCCACCCATGACACCACAAGAGCGCGCCGCCAAAATCCGAGCGGCCACGTTGGCGACGGTCGAGCACCGCAACCACTTGGTGCGTGAGGCAGAGGCCGAAGTCCTCGAAGTTTACAAGCAGGCCGCCGAAGCGATCGTGCAGCACATCGAGGCCGCTGGTGACGGCGACGGGCGCGTGAGTTTGTCCAACTTACAAGCCGTGCTCACCGCCGTACAGGCACAAATCAAGGCCATGTCCACCAAGCGCGACACCTTGTTGTTTGACCGCATTGCACAGGCTGCCAAACTGGGGACATCCCCCTTTAAAACACACCTCAATGCCGATGCGGTGTTTGCGGTCAATCACAACGCGGTGGCCTTTGTCCGTGGTTTCTCAGCTGCTGACGGTTTGCAGCTGTCAGACCGACTGTGGCGGATCAATCGGGGGGCGGTGGAAACCTTGAGCGAACACATCCAGCACGCTGTCATCCACGGCGAGAACGGCTTTGAGGCCATGATGCGCAGCATGGGCAAAGGCGATGGTGTGCCGCACGATGTGGCGCAAGCCTACAATGCAGCCAAAACAGGCGCGATCGGACGCAGTGTGCGTGAGCTCATGACGGGTGCACCCGATCCCCGTAATGGCAAGGGTGTGGTGTATCAGGCACAGCGCGTATTTAACACCGAGATCATGCGGGCACACGGCGAGGCGTACATGTCAAGCGCCTTTGACACCGACGGCGTGGCGGGCGTTAAATTTAACCTGTCGCCCAATCACCCCAAAAAAGACATCTGTGACACGCATGCCAGCGCGGACCTGTACAACCTTGGTGCGGGCGTATACCCATCACGGGCAGCCTGCCCGTGGCCCGCACACCCGAACACGTTTAGCTATGTCACCGCAGTGTTTGATTTTGAGATTGAGGGGCATCCACAAAAAGACAACCCCTCTGATGCCGCCCCCGCCCCCGAAGAGCGCGCCTCAGACATTGGCCCCCACGGCTTGGATGAGCTCATCTCACGCGGGGCTGTTGTACGAATCACGCCGCACCAGCGGGCGTGTGTTTACACTGTGCGAGTCTTGTCGGCGCGGGCCTTGTGTGATATGCGGCAACCCCATCCCAAAAGAATACGGCGGCGCTCAAACCAATACATGCTCTGATGCGTGTAAGTCGTTAAAAGTAAAAAAAGTACAGCTCAAGCATTATGCCAAGCAGATGGCGTTAGACCCTGATCACGCAAAAAAAGGACACGCCCGCCAAAATCAACGCCGTGAGGCTGACTTGCAAAAAAAACAGGATTATTTGGAGCGGGAACGCGAGCGTGGCAGATTGCGTAGAAAATCACCTGAGTATCAAAAACAACGGGCTGAGTACCATGCGCGGCATTATCAAGCCAACAAAGACCGCATCATTGAATCACGTGCCGCCTTTTGGGACAGTCTAAGCCCTGAGCAAAAACAACTGAGACTGAACAAGATGCACGCCTCATCGCAAGCTTATATGCAAAGATATTACAAGATGATTTATGGGGATCCAAGCCTTATGGCCGAGCACCAGGAACGAAAACGGACGCATCGGATTAAGGCTCTCAATAAAAAAGCCTTGGCTGACATGCTTAAAGATGTTAACAAATTAATCATACGGAGTGATAAAAATGGAAATACAGACGATTGATCAGCACCAGCTGAGCACAATGACCAATGACGACCTAAAACGTGAGCTGTCGAGAGGGTTATCCATCACCGCGGAATACCTCAGTTACCTTGCCAGCATATGGCAAGAGCTGACCCGTCGAGGCGTGAACCTATCTGACTTGCGTCATGGCCTGATGGAGTACCTCCCTGCTATCGCCAATAAGCTCATGCACCCAGAGCTGGTCATTAACTATGCTGGGCAAAAAACGTTACTCGCGGCCTTGTCTCGATTGCCCTACTCAGCGCAAAATGATTTTGCAAAAAATGGGTTTGTATCCGTTGCAAAAATTGACGGCGACGGCTCACAAGAGGTGCAAGCGAGCTTGTCCGACCTCACGGCCGCAGATGTTTATCGGATTTTTGGCGAGGGCTATGTCCGTACACCTGCGGAACAATATAAGCACAGCCTTTTGCAGCAAAAAAAACCCAAGAAAATCACCCGAAAAACAAGCAATGTCAAACTTGATACAGAGACTGGGATGGTCAAAGTCTCAAACAACACTGTAGACCCCAAGCTGCTGTTAACAGTGCTTGGAGAGCTTTACGGTGTTGACCTCCATCAAGTCATCGGAGCAAAAGATGGGACACGGTAACCGATCTCGACTCACCGTCAGCACCGACCCCGCCAACATTGAGGCAATGCTCGCGCAACGCCGTTTTCACGGCCATAAAAACCTGCGCATTGTTGGCACCGTGTCTAGGGGCACGGGCGAGACGGGGCTGCTTGTGCAAAGCACGGTTAACCACCAATATTGGCTGTGGGATGGTGCGTACAGCAGTCTAGATGAGCGCAAAGTCAATGCGGCGATCGGTAAGCCGACTCAGTAGGGTAAACAGTTGACCTACACCATTTAACCTCGCAAACCGCCTCTTTGGCGGTTTTTTTGTCTTGCGTTGACTTCGTTTTTTAGTTGACAATGTGGGCTTACAATGGAGGTGGTATGAGTGCAGTATATTTTGTGGGTGGGATGCTTTGCGCGGGTTTGGCGGGTTTGTTGCTGGTGTTTGGTTTATACCTTGTTTTTTCTGAACGGCTGTACCAAAAATATGTAAAAAACATCGAAAATACAGAGCATAAAGTGCAATCACGCCCTGCGCTGGTCTTGTTGTGCCTTGCTTTTGGTGTGGGTTTTGTTTTTTGCAGTAACGAGCTCATGGGGAAATCAAATGCAAGCGCCAAGCAATACATGTTACAAACTCAAGCCACTGTGGTGTCAAGCACCGAAAAAGAGTATGTTGATCTGACAATTAAAAAATTAGATATTAAAACGCTGACGAAAAATTTACCCATCTACGACGAGTCTCACGACAAAAGCAGCATCGGTCTGCCGCGCACCCGTTGGAAAATCAAAGGCGCTGACACAATGAGCATGCTGGAATACATTGGTGACCCAAATGATGGGGCGCAAATCAGTGCGAAATGCATGACTTTTGACAGTAAGGGCGGGTACGAGCCTTGGATTAAAGGGCATCCTTGTTATGCTATTGCTGTGGGTTTGATGAGCAATGTTGTGGCGGCCAATGGTGAGGCCTTTGCCGTAAAAATGCTCGCGCTTTCAGGTTTAGATAGGGTACAAAAAAAAGAACCGTTTCCGTTGGTTCAGGGCAAAGATACAAAAATATCAATTGGGTTTAACCACTTGGGATTTTTTGACATCACTAATTCCGCCAAAAACCATTAACCCTTGACAATCCCGCCTCGGCGGGTTTATTATTTGGCTTCCTACTTCTAGTTGTCCCCGCCCAATATGGCGGTTTTGTTTTGCCCCTCTTTCACGTTGTGCTTTCTGTGCACGCGTTCGTCTTTGGGGGTGTTGGGTGTCCGTAAGGCCCCAGCCGTCTAGACGGTAGGAACGCCCCCACCCGTATGGTGGACAATCCTAAATCTAGGAGGCTCTCATGCCTAACATCATCTACACGCGCAGTTTCTGCGCGGCATCCAATACCATTTTTATGACCTGTGCCCGTGGTGGCACACGGTGTGCGTTTCGCGCCGCTGTGCCTGCTGTGCCGTCTGCACTGTGGCGGCGCATCAGTGCCGCACCTGTGTTTGACTTCACCGCCCGCCCTGTTGCTGACCTGCGCGAGGTGGCCTGATGAGCACCGCAAAAACCAAACTTAAAATCGTCAACCCTACACCCAACGCCGATGAGCTGGACAGTCCCGTTGCTGCCCATGACATGCACCCGGATGCTGTGGCGGATTTGGCACGGCACAGTCTCTTGCTGCAGGCGGGGGATGATTTATCTACCTGTTGCGACAACCTCAACGCGATCCTGTGCCTGATGAGCGCGGCACGCAACGATGAGGCCATGCGCATTGAGCAGCTGTATCACCTGCTCAACCCACTGTATGAGCGATTAACGGGGATCGATGAGCAATTGAGTATCGCAATTTAGCCTTTTTTAAATAATGACAGAGGGACATTAATGTCCCTCTGTCATCCTGTCGCCAAACCATCCAAACACAGCCCGCCCTTTGGCGGGCTTTTTGTTGCCCGCCAAAACCCTGCCCGTGAATCCATCGCTGAGCGCCGCTATGCTCTCAATATCCCATTATTGAATCGGCAATCTCATGCGCACACAGCCCTACACACTTTCCGAGCCCACATCCAAAACCATCCGTGTCTTGTCCAGCATGGCGGCCACGCCGTCGGCACATGGGCAAAAAACATGGGTGACGGTGACGCGCACAGGCACATTTACCGATCCCCGTTATGGCACGTTTGACATCACCCACGACATGTTGCTCTCGATGGTGCGCAACTTTGATGCGGGCACCGTGGGCACAGACATTTTTATCGATGTGAGCCACAAGCCCGAGGACGGTGCGGCGGCAAAGATCACCAAATTATCGGTTGAGGGCAACCGCCTGCGCGCCTTGGTTGAGTGGACGGCGTTTGGCGTGTCTGCGGTCAAGGAGCGTGGATTTACCTACCTCTCGGCTGAGTACCATCCTAATTATCAAGACAACGAGGTGGGGGCCACCCACGGCGCGGTCTTGCTTGGCGCGGGATTGACTGTGCGCCCAGTCATCAAGCGCCTTGACCCTGTGACGTTATCGTGTGAGTCCGAGGACGGCAACATCCCATTAATTGTGCACCCCGAATTGGCACAAAAATTTTTAACGGAAGCGAACAACTCGATGAACATTTTGACTAAATTACTGGCCTCTTTGGCGGCCTTGTCTTTGAGCGAGCCTGTGCGCTCGCAATTTAAAACTTTGGCAGAAACGCAGCTCAAAGACGTCACCGACCAATCGGTGGCCAAAACATTGGCAGACAATATTGAAGCCACAGCCAAAGCTTTGGCTGAAGAAACTAAACCATTGGCGGGCGTCAGCCTTGCTGGATCCCCTGTGGACAAAGCCCCCGCTGTGGCAACGCCTGTTGCTTTGAGCGAGGCTCAAATCGGCGAGCTGGTCAGCAAAAAGCTGGCGGAGGCGCGCAAAACTGCCGATGACATCATCGCGACGGTGGCGGCTAAAAAAACGTTGTTGAGTACCACCATTGATGCGGCCGAAGGCCTTGATGACGCGCTCAAAAAAGAATTGTGCGAGTCGGCAGGTAACTTTATCACGGCCGACATGACCGACGACAAGGTGCGCGAATTGGCGCAACACCAGATCGAGCACGGCAATCGTGTGGTCGCGGCGAAAACCTTGTCGAACATGGGCTATGGCGCCGCACCCGCAGGCTCGCCGCACATTGTGGTGTTGTCGGATGACAGTAAAAAACTCACCAGCATTTACACCGATCACCTCAAAAAAACCAGCTCAGCGCACAAATTGAGCCTTGACGACAAAGCCCCTTTGCCCCCATTTTGTGAGCGCATTTTGGCGGAGTATGACCGCATCAATGGCGCACATCTGCAGTCCGAAATCAAAGTGTTGGCGGGCGCGGCGACGGACATGTCGTCCACCAGCTTGCCTTACAGTGTGCAGCGCGAGGTGATCCGTCAGGCTTTGTCTGATCTTAATGTGTTGGCTTTGGTGCAAACCTTGACGGACTTTAATGCCCAAGCCACCACACAAATCCCGTTCGAAACGCGCGACATGTCACAAATGATCAACGACGGCATGGTGTATGAAAACCGCCCGATCCCGTTTGCGGGCGTGTCACAGGGCATGGAATCGACATGGGTCACGCCCATGAAAATCGCCTTATCGATCACCAACGAGGTGATGTTTTTTACCCGCTCGTCGGCGCTCAATTGGGATGCGCTGGGTCGCAACATCGAAACCAATGCCCGCATCATGAAAGAGCTGGTGCACCGCCGCATTTGCAATGAGTTGCAGCGTGCAAGTGACAGCTATTTGGCGGCGGCGGTGAGCAATGAAGCCTTTACCACTCAGTTGACGGGTGCGAAATCAGTCATCAAAACAACAGGTTTCCCGATCGTCCGCCCTTTTCAAGCGCGCGATTTACAAGGCACCGCGCAGGGCGTGGCCGAAAACCCCATCACCGTGGTGCTCAACAGTGTAACGGTGTTGCCGTATGACGGCTCAGGCACGCAGACGTCGGGCACGTACTACCGTGTGATGTCCTACAACGTCGGCACGATCCAATTTGTCAATCAGGCCGGTGTGCCTGTGACGCCTGCCAATACGGGCACCAATACGATCAGTTACAGCCGGGCGACCAATGTGTTGCTGTGGAAATCGGATTTTAACGCGGCGTCCATCACCCTTGAAAAAAACCTCAACGGCTTGTTGCGCGCGATTGGCTCACGCAAAGCAATGCTGAAAGCACAGCGTTTTGTTGACCCTGATTATTTGTTGATGTCGCCGACACTCAACGACACCATCAGCAATGCCGAACAATTTGTCATGTCACTTAAACGCGATGGCTCAAACACCTCAAGCGCTGGTGATTTGGATGCGGTCAAGTCCATCCCAACGTTTGGCACCAACGCGCCGGGCATTGACTTGGGCGATGATCGCATTTTGATGGGCAAGCGCGGCGTTACGGGTTACACCATCGTCAAGCCGTACGTGTCGGGCGAGTTGATCGAGGCGATCGATCCAACAACGGGCAAGCCTTTGGGTAAAAAAGTCGCTTACGGCGAGGAGTACAACGCCATTGCAACACCCAAAGCCGTGCGTGATCGCGCAACATCAATTGTGGTGTACAGCCAAACCGCGCGCGACGCGATTTAAACGCCAATCCAATAACCCAACCCCCCAGCACCGTGCACCGTGCTGGGTCATGGATGACAAAAAAATGAACAAAATTGCTTACCAAAACACAAGCCAAGAGCCGCAATACATCGGCGGCTTTTTAATCATGCCAGGCGACACGCGCGAGGTTTTTGCGCATGACGTGCCGGGCTACAACGTCACTGGCGTGGATCAGTCACAGCCTGTCGCTCGACACATTGTTGATGTGTTGATCGACGGTGCTGAGGGTGATTTGATTGCCGCCATCCCGTCCTTGTGCGATGACGATTTGATCGACATGGGCGAGCGCGAGCAGGCGGGCGCTGCGCGTAAAAGCGTGCTGGGGGCCATCTCTGAGGCACTGCTGACACGCGGCCAAGACAAACAAAACGACTCTGATGATCAAGTCTCTGATGATCAATCCAATGATCAAGAGCCCCCCGTTGTTGTCACACCTGCCCCTGTCAAAGCCAAAAAATGACCCTCAATGCCCTCATTGCCCGCCACAAAGCCGCACTGTTGGATGCACAGCGCGGCTTTAAGGATGACGACAGCGACTACGCGCGACACATCACCACCGCTTTGGCCGATTTAAGCCAACGCCGCCCACGACATGTATGGGCGAGTTTGGCTTTAGAACCCAAGCGACGGACCTACCCTTGCCCGCCTGACCTTAAGCGCGTGTACGCCTGCCATTATGGCCGCGACGAAAAGCAACAGCGTGACTGCTGGGATCCTCATTACCCCATCGGACGATTGCCCGATGTGGTGGTGGGTTGGGATGCCGACGAGGTGCGCTTTTTAAACGTGCAGCCCTTGCCATCGCCCATGTTGTTGGCGGTGCTGGGCTCGCATTGTGAGTACGAGTACACCACCGATCACATCCTGACCGACAGCGTGTGCACGCTGGATGACTTTGAGCAAAGCCTGTTGATTTTGCGGGCGCAGGCCGAGGCCATGCGCGAGCTGGCGATGCGCAACAGCACCCAACCCGTCCAGCTGCGCGATGGCTTTACGCAAGGGGCGGCCAATGGCACCCCATCGCATCTGTACACCGTGCTGTTGGCTGAGTTTGAGCAGAGGGCAAAGTGATGGACATCCGTGTGGACGTTGACTCTGATCGGGTGCGGGCGGCTTTTGCCAAAGCCCCCGAGGTCATGCGCCGCACATTGGATGGGGCACTCAACAAGGCCGCCATGTACCAGGTGCGCACGGCACAAGATGTGGTGCGCCACAATGGCTCTATTTTTAAATCACTGCTGGTGCAGTCGATGTTTCACCGCACCCCCGAGCCCCTGGTGCGGGAGGTGCGATCCGCGATGCATTATGCGCCCTATGTGGAGCATGGCACGTCAGGGGGCGGCATGCCGCCCGTCCTCGCATTGCAAGAGTGGTTGCGGGTCAAGCATGGCGTGGTGGGCAAAGATGCCCGCAATCGTGCATTTATGTTGGCCAAAAAAATCAAAGCCAACGGGATCAAGAAAAAGCCATTTATGCAACCCGCTTTTGAGCAAAGCCGCAGCCGTTTGGAGCAGATTTTAAAAGATGGCGTCGCCCGTGGCGTTGAATCGGTGCTGGGGGCGTAATGGACGTGATCACAGCGGTCATCACCGAGCTGCGCAAACGCATGCGCGAGACCCTGCCCCATCGGGTGGTGTCCGACGATTATGTGCCGTTTGCCGAACGGGTCGCCAGCGAGCTCAATCAAGGCGTGATTTGTTTTGTTTTGCCCGAGGTCGAGATGATTGATGACTGGACGCTGCGGGCACGCCCTACCATTGTGGGGCAAATTGAGGTGCCAACCCGTGGCGGACGTCCCAGCGTGGGCGAGCGGTCAGAGCACAAGCTGGCGGGCGACATACGGGCGTTTTTACGCAATGCGGGGCCCAACATGCCGCGCATCGACGTCAAGAGCGTCAAGTACTCCGCACAGCAAGAGCACCCCAACCACTGGTGCATGTTTGAGTGCGAGATCGGCCCCATCAGCGAGGGGCAGCTTTTATTTGCGCTGGATGACCGCGCGGCGGGCGATGCCCCTGCTGATCAATACCCCCCACCGTTGGATGCCTCACCTTTGGCGGGCGTCCACCTCAACATCGACGTGGCACCACATGCCCCGCCACACGAGCATGACCAATGGTTGGCGGATGACTACACCGCCAGCCAGCCCGATGTACCAACCCTTTTGGAGTTTACCCATGACTAACGCCACACCCTTGCTTTTAAAAATAAAACCCGCCTCTGCGGGCTTGCTCGTCCGCCTCGAAGATGGCAGCGACATGCTGGCCGCATCGGGTCAAGCCGTGCCCGCCACATCGTACTACCGCCGCCGCCTGATGGATGGCGATGTGGTTGAGCTGACGACGGAGGAGGTCAAAGCACTGGATGCATCGATCGCCGCCTTTGAAAACGGCGGGGTGACGCGCGACAGCACCCCCGCTGAAGTGCCCCAAGAGCCTGCAACACCAAAAAACAAATAACCTCAACGACCTCCTGATGCGGTGGTCTAAGTGGACGCGCCCCATCCCATCGTTTTTTTAAAAAAAAGGACACACCATGCCTGATAACATGACTTATATGACCATCCCCATCGGCCGCACTGGGGGTGTGTTTATCGAGGTTGACCCAACCAAGGCAGTGACAAGCCTGCCGAAAATGCCGCGCAAAGTGCTGGTGCTCGGGCAACGACTGCCGGGCGCGCAAGTGCCTGCATTAACCCCCGATCGTCAGCAAAACGGCGAATCAACGGCACAGGCGCACGGTCGCGGGTCTGTCTCGCACGTGATGATGATGGCGATCGATAAAGTAAAGGCCATGTACGGCGACATTGACACGTGGGTGGTGAGCATGGATGACCTTGCGGCGGGTGTGGCGGCAGCGGGCACCATGACTTTTACGGGATCGGTGACGCGTGCGGGCACCCTGCAGGTGTACGTTGGCGGTGTGCTGGTGCGCTGCGCCGCCACTGTGGGCGATACAGCGGCGACATTGGCGAGCAAAATCACCGCAGCGATCAACCTAAACACCGACCTGCCTGTGGCTGCGGTCGCCGCAGGCGCTGTGGTCACGGTCACCTGCACCAACAAGGGCGAGGTGGGCAACGGCATGGAGCTGTCCTATCGGTATTATGATGAGGACACCTTGCCGCTCGGCATCAGGCTCACATGCCTGCCCCTGTCAGGCGGGACGGGCAACCCTGACGTGGCCGCCGCACTGGCGAGCATTGCCGACGAGCAGTTTTACACCATCATCATGCCGTTTACGGACAGCGCCAACCTGACGGCTGTTGAGGCCGATATGGATGGCCGATGGGGCGGGATGTCCATGAAAACGGGGCACGTGTTTACCGCCATCAACGGCTCAATGTCGACGCTTACGACGTGGGGCGCGGCGCGCAACAGCCCGCATTGCACCACATGGGGGCTGCGCGGCTCACCCACGTGGTCGCCCGCTCGTTTGGCGGCGTTTGCCGCAACCTGCGAGGCCAGCGGCGCACGCCATCCCGCCATGCCTTTGCGCAGCTTGGAGGTGCCTGGGGTCAAAGCCCCCCGCCCCAAAGATCGGTTTAGTCGCAGTGAGCGAGAGCTGTTGCTCATTGACGGCATCAGCTCGACCATCGTTGACAGCGGCAGCAAGGTGATTTTGGAGTGTGTCATCACCAATTACCAAAAAAATACAATGGGCTTTGATGATGAGAGCCTCTTGCGCTTGGAAACCAAGTGGACGGTGGATTATTACCGTTATGCCCACCGCCAAAACATCGCGCTTAAGTTTCCGCGCTGCATTTTGGTGGACGATGACACCAATATCTCGCCTGACTTGCCTCATGTCAAAGCCTCGATGTTGCAGGCCGAGTGCTATGCGCTGGACAAACGCTTGGAGTATGTCGGCATCATCGAAAACCCTGCAAAAAACAAAGACAAGTATCGATTTTTGCGATCAGAGGCTGACAAAGATCGTGTCAACGCGATTTTGCCGCCCAACATCACCAATCAATTTGTCACGTTTGCGGGCGCGGTGCAGTACCAACTGTAACCATAAACCCACAGATCGACAGATTAGCGATCAATACACAACGGCGGGTGATGGACTCACCTGCCCCCTGTTAATTTTTTTAAATGGAGTCCCCCATGTCCACAACCCCACCAAAAATGACCGGCATTTGCCACCTCAATGTCAATGGTGCCCGCATGCGTACCGAAAAGGGTGCGAGCCTTGAGGTGGGCGGCCCCGTCGGCGAGTCTGCCATGAGCACCTCTGGTTTTGAGGGGACGGTCACCAAAGAGATCAAACCCGGCAAGGTGTCCGTCAGCCTGTTGCACTCAGACAAAGACGATGTGAGCTTGATCCAGCGTTGGCGCAACGTCACCGTGACGTTTGAGACCGACAGTGGCCAAACCTACCTCATCCAAAACGCAGGCACCGTCGGCGACGTCAAGTTTAAAGACGGCAAGATCGACTTTGACCTTGAGGGCGCGCCCGCCGAACTGTTGTGATGTCCCGATGTCTCCTCCTTCCTCGCTTGAGGACGCCCCTGCCATAGCGCGGGGGCTTTTTTTTGCCGTCAATATTGCCGTCAAAACCCTGCCCGTGAAACCATCCATGACCTCGTGGATACTCCAATCTGTATCCCCTTAAGTGTCATACCAAAACCACACTAAACCCACGCTAGGAGCACCCCCATGAGTCATGTTGTCACCTTAAAAAAAGGCTTGCTGATCAAAGGCAAACCACACCTCACCCTGACGTTGCGCGAGCCGTTTGTTGATGATTTGGTCGCGGTGGAAGCCGACGGGGTGATGGCCTATCAGTCCAACACCTTTCGCCGCGCATTGATCGCTCGATGCATCGTCAAGGTGGACGGTTATGCGGGTGATGTCACCCCCAGCATGATCGGCAAGCTGGGCATGACCGACTGGACTCTTTTACAACGTGGATTTGATGCGGCGGAGGCAGAGGGAAAGCCCGAGGCCACCAGCGAATAGGGTTTTGGCATGAGGTTTTACTCATCGCACTCAAAACAGGCTGGAGCGAGGCCGACATCCTCAAGCTGCCCACATGGCGATTTGACGCCTACCTAAAAATCCTGACACAAACACCCACAGAGACACAATGAGCACACCCCAAGTCATGGTCCGTATTGCCGCTGACGCCGCGCGATTTAATCGCACGGTCAATGGGGCCTCACACACCTTAAGTGGGTTTGCCAAAACCGCGCATGCGGAGTTTAGCCGCCTCAAAAACATGTTTGGATCGGTGCAGGGGCAAATGGTGGGCATGGGCGCAGGCCTTGGCATGACCAAGCTGGTGATGGATGCCGCGGCGCTGCAAAAAGAGACCCAGCTGCTCAAGGTCGCCACGGGCGGCAGCACCCAGCAAATGGCCGTGTGGAACTCAGAGATGCTGCGCCAACAGCAAACCACAGGCACCTCAGTGCAATCGCAGCTTGAGCTCTCACAAGCCTTGCAAGCCGCAGGGCTGGGCATGGAGAGCATCACCCCCGCACTTGAGCCCGCCGCCCGTACGATGGCGGTGGCCAAAGCCAACGCCGACCAACTGGGTAAAGCGATGGGGGTCGCCTCTCAACAATTTAACATTGACCTCAAAAGCCCGCAGCAAGTCACCACCCTACTCGATCAGATGCTGGTGGCAGGCCGAGCGGGCAACGCCGAGCTCGAAAACCTGCCCGATATCTTTGCACGGGTCGGTGGGCGCGCACGTGACGCCAATATGGGGTTAACGGACACGCTGGCTTTGGTGGAGACCCTGTCCAAGTCAGAGCCACAGGCCGAGCGGTTGGCAACACTGACCGACTCCACCTTGCGCGTGTTTACCAACTCAAAATACATGCACTCAGCGCAAAAGGGCACAGGGGTCAAATTTTTTAACACCGATGGCTCACGACGCGACCCTTTGGTGGTTTTACAAGAGATGCACAAGGCTTACGAGTTGTTAAAAACCGATAAAGACCGCATGGATTTTATCGACAAATCATTTGGCAAGTCCGACATGGACACCCAGCGCGGTGTCAAAAAACTGCTGGACGGCGATGCGCTGACCCAGCTTGACACCATCAAGTCAACGCTCAAGGATGCCACGGGACAAGCCAAAAACGATCTAAATGAGGCCATCAACAACTCGGTCGATCAAACTAGTCGTTTGGCGGGCGCGCTCAAAGAGGCGGCCAACGGTTTTACCACACCGATCAACGATGCGATCAGTCGAGGCATCAAGTACTTGATGGGGGACGGTCAAAGCACCCCATCAGCTGGCGAGGATTTGCGCGATGTACAAGCACGGCAAGGCCACAGCCTTAACCTAACGGGCGAGCAAATGCTGGCAGGTGGCGGGGTTGCGCTGGCGGGTCTGTATGGGCTGTCTCGCGTGGGCACGGGCTTGATCAGCAAATTGTCGGGCGGTGCGCTGGACTTGGGCAAAGGCGTGGGCGTGGGCAAAGCCTTGCAAGCCTCTGCAGGCGTGACCCCCGTTTATGTGGTCAACATGGGTGATGGCGGCATGGGCGGCAACAATCCGATCAAAGACATCGTTAAAGACACCCTCCCCAACGCGGCGGGTGGCGCTGGGGGCGGTGTGCTGTCCAAGGCACTGCCCGCCGCTGCGGCATGGGCACCGCGCCTCGGTGGGTTTGCCGCTGTGGGCGCGGGGATGTACGAGGGGTATCAAGCCTTAACGGCCGACCGCGCCACCACGGGCGACAAGGTGCAGGGCGTGACCAAGGCCGTCGGTGGTGCAGTGGGCGGCTGGCAAGGCGCATCCCTTGGTGCATCCGCAGGCGGTCTGGCGGGCGCGTGGATTGGCTCAATCGTCCCTGTGATTGGTACGGCGGTGGGCGGTGCGGTGGGCTCTGCAATTGGCGGGCTGGCAGGCGCGTACGGCGGCTACAAAGTCGGGTCATCCGTGGGGGATGTGGCGGGGAGCGGATTGAGCTGGGTGACTGACAAATTGTCAGGCCTCTTTGCTGGCGGCCTCAAGCTCGATGGTGCCAGCGGCTCTGTTTTGGGCTTGGCGATGGCGGGGCCCATTGGGCTGGCTTTGGGCGGTCCTTTGGGCTTGATGTATGACAAGCTCCACACACCAACGCCCATTGTGTCCCCCGCGCCCGCAGCGCAGGCCACAGCACAAGTCACAGCAGGCATTGGCACCGTCGGGGCAGACTTTGCCGCGCGCTGGTTGGCCGCAGGCAGCACCGTGACCCAACAAAACGCCCAAGCCTTGACAGGCGTGACCTCGCAGGCGGCGGCGCAACAACAAGCCGTCGGCGCGGCCTTGATCAGCCAAGTGGGCAACACACAAATCAAAGGCACCATCATGGTCAATGTGGCCCCGTCATCGTCCTTGCTCAATGTCACGGCCACTGCGGTCGGCGGCAACAGCAACACCACCATGACCGCCAACGTTGGTCGCCTTAACACGGGGGCGAGCTGATGTTGTGGGACACGCCTAAACCTATGGACTTGCGCAAACCATCGTACAAAGGGGTCGCGTTTTACACGCGCGACGTCAGCGGCGAGGTCGGACGGCGCACGGTCAGCCACACTTACCCGTTTCGTGACTTTGAGTTTGACGAGGATCTGGGGCGATTGCCCAAAACATTCCGCATCACAGCGGTTTTTCAGGATTTTCCAGCGGCGAAAAAGCTGCTGGATGCCTGTGAGGCGGTCGGTGATGGGGTGTTTGTGCACCCGTGGGGTCAAGTGCAACGCATGGTGCTCAAAACCCCTGCCAAAATCCGCTATCCCCTTGTCGATGGCGGCGAGTTTGAGATTGAGCTGGATTTAAAGGAGACCGGGGACAACACGGCGCCCGCAGCGGCGGATGATCCTGACGGCCTGCTGACCCTCTCGGTCAACTCGGCACAAAGCGCGATCGATGCGGCGTTTGACGCGCAGTGGCTCGGTGACGTGGCACACTGGTTGGACAATGCCGCCACATGCGTGGAGGGCTATTGCACCACAATTGAGGGCTATCTGTCACCCCTGACACGTGGGCAATCGGTGCTCGCGCGGATGCAAACCAGCGTCAACAGCATCATTGGCCGCCCGTTGCTCGTGGCTTTGCGCGTGCGCGGCTTGATCACCGCACTGCTGGGGGGTGTGGCCAATCCATTTGGTGGGCTGGCGGGCTGGAGTCGCCTGTTTCGCAGCCCTGAGATCCGCCAAGCGGCAGGGGTGTCTGGGACATCCGTGACGGTGCGGGCAGGCCTTTATCGGCCGTCGGCTCAGTCGTACGCTCAAAACGGACAACTGCCCACCACCTACGTCGTCAACGGCACGACGTACACCACAGGATCGACAGGCTCAGGCGCGGCGATCAACACGCAAACCAGCGGGGTGATCGCGCCATCGTGGGCGCAGCCGCGCGTGGGTGCATCCAATGCCGCCCCCGCCTTGCCCGCGATGCCCCCCTCGCTGTGCAATTACGTGCGCCAAACAGAGTTATTGACCCGCATCGCCGCCCTGCCCACCGTGCCATTTGCCAGCAAACATGAGCTGCTGGCCGCGCGGGCGCAGGTGTTGGCTGACCTTGATTTTGAGCTTAAAAACAGCAACGACGACACAGTGGTGCGCCCATTGCAGGCGGTGCGTGTGGCGGCGGGCAAGGTCATGGCGGACATGTTGCCCCGTTTGGCCGATGTACAACGCGTGCAAACCGCAGCCGCACTGCCCGCCGTATTGATTGTGTACAACGCAACAGGCAGCATCGCCGCGCTGGATGATTTTGTCGGTCGCAACCGCATCAAGCACGCGGGCTTTGTGCCTGCGGGGGATTTGGAGGTGCTCAATGTCCATTAATCCAAACGCCGCGCAAAACAGCTGCGAGCTCAAAATCAAGGGTCAAAAATACGCGGGCTGGAAAGATGTGCGCATTGAGCGCGGCATTGAACAAATGACAGGCATTTTTAACCTCTCGGTCTCTGAGCGCTGGCCTGCACAGGTCGATCCACGGCCCATCATGCCCAGTGAGTCGTGCGTGTTGAGCATTGACGGTGAGCCCGTGATCACGGGCTGGGTCGATGAAACCCGCCCGGGATTTGATGCGGTGGGGACGAGTTTTGATGTCTCTGGGCGTGACAAATCGGGGGATTTGTGTGATTGCTCGGCGATTTTTAAAACTGGGCAATGGAAAAAAACCACGCTCAAACAAATCGCCATTGACCTGCTGGCGCCCTATGCCATCCCGCTGACCATCACCGCCAATGCGGTCAAAGCGGCCACCGCGACGATCGCCAGTTTTAACATTGAGGATGGCGAGACGGTGCTTGCGTGCCTTGATCGGGCGTGCAAAATCAAAGCGTTGATGATTTGGGCGGATGGCGCAGGCGGTTTGGTGTTGGGTCTGCCTGGGTTGGCGCGCGCCACCACCGCCCTCGTGCAAGGGGTCAACATCATCAGCTGCAAACTGACGTACAAAACCAATGATCGGCACAGCGAGTACATCGTCAAAGGACAAGCACGCGGCAAAGGCGGGCACAACATCAAAGACAGTGTTAAAGACCCTGCCGTGATGCGGTACCGCCCGCTCATCATCCTCAACGAGGAGCAAGGCGAGGGTCACACACCCAAAGAGCGTGCCAATTTTGAGTTGGCGACCCGCCAAAGCCGTGGCAATCGCATCGTGGTGCGGGTGCAATCATGGCGGCAAGACAGCCACAACAACGAGCGCGGCGCGCTGTGGGTGCCGGGCTTGTTGGTGCCGCTGTCAGCGGATTATGTGCGTTTTAACGGCGACATGATCATTGCAAAGGTCACCTACATCGAAAACGAGCGTGAGGGTACGGTGTGTGACCTTGATTTGGCAGACCCGCACGCCTTTGATCGTTTGAGTGAGGACAAACACAAACCCAAGCCGCACAAAGCCACGCACAAAGGCAAGGCCTCACATAAGGACATGAGCACACTATGATGCATCGACTGGCTCAACGCATGCGCCTGATGGTGGCGCGCGGCGTGGTCAATTTGATCAACGACGCAGGCGGTTTGCAAACCTTGCAAATCGACGGACTGGACGGCGAGACACGTGATGACGTGGAGCGCGTGCAAAACTTTGGCCACACCAGCCATCCCCCCAAAGGCTCGACGCCGATTTTGGTGGCGGTGGCAGGCAGCCGCGACCATTTGGTGGCGGTGGCGGTGGACAACGAGGATGTGCGCCCCAAAGACTTGGCTGAGGGCGAGTCCGCGACTTACAACGCCCACGGCGTGCTGTTTGTCTTTGACAAGGAGGGCAATGCGGTGTTGACCGCCAAAAAATTGATTTTAAACATCGACGAGCTCCAAAACGGAGCGGCGACCTCGATGCACGCGGGCACATCATCGTTTGACAACCCGATCAGCGACAACCACCGCCACACCGAGCACGATGGTGGCGAGACGGGAACCCCTCATGCCTAAAGTCCGCATTGATTTAACCGAGCCACCGCCATTGGAGCTGTTTGCTGAGCCGATGGTGGCGGCGATTGTGCTGTCGTTGTTTTGCAACCGCCGTGCCACGGATGAGTTTGGTCGTGTCGGCGGCGGCTGGTGGGGCGATGCGCTGGCAACGGATTTGGGCGATCGCTGGGGTTGTGAGCGGTGGACGCAAAACCGCCGCCTGAACGTCGCCGAAACCTTGCGGCTTGAGGAGGATTATGACCGCGCCGCCCTGCAGTGGTTGATTGACGACGGTGTGGTGCAACGCATCGAAGTGCGCGCGTTTGACGCGGGCAACGAGTGCATGGGGCTGACGATTGCGATCGACGGCGACCTTTTTGATTTGGAGCTTAATCATGGCTTATGACGTGCCCACGCTGGCAGAGCTGGACCGACAACACCAGGCGGAGCTGCCTTTGGCGACCGCCTCGGATGCGTTGCGCCGCAATTTGTTTGTGCCTTTGGCGCGGGCGCTGGCCAATGCCCAGAACGACCTGCACATGCATGCGACATGGGTGTGGCGGCAACAATACCCCCACCTGTGTGACGAGGATGTGCTTGAGCTGTACCACACCCCGATGCGACTCAAAGCGGGCCGCAAAGCGGCTTTTTCGGCGAGCGGTTGGGTGCGACTCAAAGGTGTGGAGGGTAAAACGGTCGATGCCGATACGGTGATCAACCGCAACGATGCGATGGCCTTTGTCCTGCCTGACGGCGCGATCATCGGCGAGAGTGGCACAGCGGTGGTGCGCGCGCTGTGTTTGACCCCAGGGGCAGCGAGCAACACGGAGGCGGGTGCAGTGTTGCGTTTGGCCAGCCCTGTGTCTGGCGTGGAGGGCACGGTGGAGGTGCTTGCGCCGGGCTTGTCAGGGGGTGCCGATGTCGAGGACATTGATGCGCTGCGCAGCCGCGTGGTCTCAGCATGGGCCAACCCAGGTGAGGTTGGCAAATCAAACGACTATGAGGCATGGGCGCTGGAGGTGGCGGGTGTGACGCGGGCATGGGCCGCCCCCAAAGCCCTCGGCCCTGGCACGGTCAGCGTGTATTTTATGCGCGATGACGATCCGATCACCGCTTACCCCGATGCCGCCGAGTGCGCGACCGTACAGGCCCACTTTGACAGCACCGCCCTGCCCTTTGGTGAGCATTATGCGTTTGCGCCCGTCAAAAAAACACAAAACTTTACCATCCGATTGATGCCCAACACCGTGGCGGTGCAAAAAGCCGCTGAGGCCGCGATCCGTGCTTACGTCAACAGCGTCGCCGCACCGGTCAAACGCGACGCCTTTGGCGTGACCGCCATGCCGATTGCGGGCATGACCATCCCACGCAGCCAAATCGCGGCGGTCATCAGCGACGCCACGGGTGAGTGGTCGCACGAGATCATCGTGCCTGCGGCGGACATCGAGTGCAGCGTGGGTGAGCTGCTTGAGGTGGGCACATTGACATTTACGGGCTGATGATGACAACGATTGATCAAAACTCAGACGACTTTGACGAGCTGGTTGAGCGCTACACCCAGCAATTGGCCGCACTGTTGCCCCCCGGTGATGCACTCAACACCGACGAGGGGGGCGATCTGCGTGAGGTGCTGCGGCGCATGGCCCATCCGCTGGCTCAGGTGGACGCGATGTTGAATGACCTGCGCATCGAGACCGATCCACGCAGCGCAGCGCAGCTGATGACCGAGTGGGAGGATGCCCTACAACTGCCCGACAGTTGCATCATCGGCGGTCAGACGTTGGCCGAGCGGCAAGCGGCGGCCTATGCCAAATACACCGATGTCGGCGGGGCGAGGATCCAACGCTACCTTGCATTGGCCAGTGCGCTGGGTTATGACGAGGCCAGCACGGTGCGTTACACCATGCCGACGTGCGAGGACGATTGCGAGACGCCGCTGTATGAGCTGGTGGATCGATTCCGTTGGTCCTTGCAAGTCGGTGAGGGCACAACGGGGCGCGACAGCACGGTCAATGACGACTGCGAGACCGCCCTGCAAACATGGGGGGATGCGGTGCTGGAGTGCATCTTTACCCGCGAGGCCCCCGCCATGAGCGAGGTTAATTTTATATACGCTTAACAATTAAACACACGCTTAAAACACGCTTAAAACGCGTTAACAAAAACACAAGGACAAACGCCATGCAACGGATCAAAACAGGCTCAAACCGCAACCCCGCCGTCGATAAATTTGGCGGGGGCAAAAATGGCTTTAAAACAGGCAATCGCTCGCTGGGCGATGCGCCCAGCACACCAGGGGCGGAATGGTTTGACGTGGTGCAGGAGGAGATCGCGCAAACCATCGAACTGGCGGGGATCACACTCATGCCTTACACCGCAGGCAACCCAGCCAGCTACCGACAACTGTATGCCGCGATCAAAAAGCTCGCGTGGGGCGATGTCAATGCCACCGCATCGCCTTATGCCCCGATCAATAACCCTGCGTTTACAGGCACGCCCACCGCGCCGACCCTGCCGCCACTGAGCACGAGTCAACAGCTGGTCAATGCGGCTTATTTGGAGGACGCGCTGTCTGGTCAGACAAAAGTCAACATCAGTGCGGGCGGCACGGTGACGCTCACGGATGATCAGGTCAACAGCCCGCACATTTTTGTCAGTGGCACACCCGCAACGCCTGTCACGGTGGAGTTTCCGACCTCGACCAAACGCGTGTACTGGCTCTCAAACACCACCACGTCCGATGTGACCTTCAAGGTGGCGGACTCAGCATTGGCGGGGATGGTGTTATCGGCGGGCAAGCGCAAGGTTGTGTACATCACCGAAGAGGGCGTCAATGACACTTATTACAACCTCTCGATGTCTGGCACTCCAGTCGCACCAACCGCAGTAGACGGGATCAATACGGTGCAGGTCGCCACAACAGCCTTTGTGCAATCGGCGATCGGTGGCAATTTGCAAAGAGCCGTGACAGGCGGCACGGTGACCCTCACGGACGGCGAGTCCTCCAACACCTCACTGACCTTTGTCGGGACGCTGACATCGGCCCTCACGGTGATCGTGCCCGCCTCGGTGCGGCGCAACTGGATTGTGTTTAACGCGACATCGGGCGCTTTTGGCCTGACGGTCAAAACGGCCGCAGGCACAGGCGTGGGCGTGGCTCAGGGCAAGCGCAACCAGGTGTACTCAGACGGCACCAATGTCTACGACGGCTTTAATGACTTTGAGTCCATTGCCATGACGGGCACGCCCACGGCACCGACGGCGGAGGCGGGCACAAATACCACGCAGGTCGCCACAACGGCGTTTGTGACCGCGGCGCGCGGCAGCTTTTTACCCAAAACGGGCGTGGGTTTAACAGGGGCTTTGCGAGCGGTCGGCGGTTTGGTCAATGCCAACAATACCCTCAATGTGGGCGTGGTTGGGGCTGTAGACAACGATACGGGCTTATCTTGGGTATCGGACGGTGTACTGGCCACCACATCAAACGGACTGATCCGCGAGCGCATCAACAGCGACTACTCAACCGACTCGTTTTTTGGCACGGGCAACGCCTACAAACTCAGCCTACAGGCCGACGGCAACGTCGTGTTGCGCAACCCGTCATCAACTGTCCTTTGGGATGCCTTTGCCACGGTGCGCAAGTCGGATTTTACGGGCTCATACACCGCCAACTCAGGCTGGCGCAAGTACCCCGATGCCAGCAGTCCGACGGGCTTTATGATCGAGCAATGGGGCAAAACTGCTGCGCTTGGACAAGACGCCACGCTGGCGGTGACCTACCCGATCCCGTTTCCGACGGCGATGTGCGGCGCACCCTTTTTGGTCGAGGTGGCCACCGCCACGCCCCGTATCGATGGCTCGGGCGTGTTGTCCGCACTGTCCCCCGATGTCAACGGTTTTACGCTGCACAAAGCCACGGATACCACGGCCAATGCGGTGGCGTGGCGCGTTTGGGGCTATTGATCGACCCATAGCAACCGCAATACAAAAAAACACCATAAAAAACACCATTGCATCAACATTTTTTAACGTTAAAAAAAGGATCAACCATGTGGACGTACTCACAAACCGAAAATAAATTTATCCAAAAAACCGACCTGCCCGACGATGCGGTCAACGTGTCAGATGATGTGGTTGCACGGGCTCACGCCGCAGTCGCTGAGGACTTGCCCTTTGTGGTGTTGGGCGAGGACGACATCACCGTGGCGCCCAGCCCTGCCCATGTGTGGTATGCCGATGCCAAGCGCTGGATGGCCTACACCTATCAATACGCACCGTCGACGGGCGGGCTTTACCCGACCAGCATGCTGGAGGCCTACACCGATGTGCCGAGCGACTTGATGCCCGTCACCGAGGATGTGGCACAGGGCGTCAACGAGGCACGTGCCCAAGGTTTGGCGTTTGTTGTGGTCGATGGTGAGACCGTGGATGTGGCCCCCTCGCCTGATCACGATTGGGACGGCGATCAGGGCACATGGGTGCTCAATGAGGCACGGGCTGAGGCTCGTGCCGCCGCCGCGAAAAAAGCCAGTGTGCCCACGGTGGTGTCCATTAAACAGGCGCGCTTGGCCTTGCTCAACGTGGGCTTGCTGGATGACGTGGACGCGGTGATTGCGGCGGACTCAACCCATCGCAGCTTAAAAATTGAGTGGGAGTATGCCTCTGAGGTGCGTCGTGAGTGGGTGGAGGCGTCAGGATTGATGGACGCGCTGAAGCTGGATGATGATGCGCTGGACAAGCTCTTTTTCCTCGCCGCGAGCCTGTGATGAGCGCGTTTACGACACCCGCGATTTTGGAAATGCTCGACCGTTATCGGTGGCGACTGGTTGAGCCGTTTATTTATTACACCGATGTGCCGCCCTATCGCACGGCGATAGCGGTGCCAGCGGGCACGATCACTGATTTGGCCAGCGTGCCGCGCATCCTGTGGGTGATTTTCCCGCCGAATGGCCGCTATGCCAAAGCGGCGATCGTGCACGATTATTTGTACGCGCAGGCGCTGTACAGCAAGCCCGTTGCCGATGCGGTGTTTTACGAGGCGATGGGGATTTTGGGTGTGCCCCAATGGCGGCGGTGGCTGATGTATCAAGCGGTCAAGTGGTTTGGTCGAGGTCAATATAAAAAAGGATAAGTGATGGATTTTAATTGGGTGGTGGTGCGTTTGGCTTGGGCGTTGTCGGGGCTGTTTGGTGCGTTTGCCTTGAGCGTGTTTTGGTTGCCGCGCAAGATTGAGGGGCGTGCGGCGCTGGCAAAAGGGGTCATCATCGGCGGCACGGGCGTGGCGGTGCCCTTGGTGTTTACGGGCTTGGTGCTGCGACAACTGGGGCTGGACGGCAGTGACTTGGACACGGCGATGCCTGTCGCATTTGTGCTGGGCATGATGGCTTTGGCTTTGATCAATTGGATCGCCAACGCGGTCGACAAGCGCGAGGATGCCGACATCGTGGACGTGGCGCGAGAGGCGCGCGGGGGCGATTTTAACGAGACAAAAGGAGGTGAGTGATGGATGCGCAATCGATCACATGGGGCGACTATGTTTTTTCGGGGGCCTTGTTTTGGTTTGACGTGCTGGGCACATTGTTGATTGGTTACCTGCTGCACACCACGGGCAGGTCAACACACAAAGCCTTTAAAGCCGTGGTGTTGGTGGGCATGGGCGGGCTGCTGTACCAGTCCATGCAGTGCCTGTGGATCGTGATGACGGGCAAATTGCCCGCGTACACCGCGTACCCGTTTTGGGCACTCAAGGACATCGGCATGGTGCTGTTTGCGGCGATGGTTTGGTGGGTGACACGCAAGGGGCACAGGTGATGCGCAGTCTGTTTGCATTCGTGGCGATGTTCGCCAACCCCGCCGCGTGGGTCGTGGTGGGGGTCTATCTTTTGGCGTTTGGGCTGATTTATTGGTTAAAGGGGTAACACATGACACAACTGACAGAGCATTTTACACTCGAGGAGATGACGCGCAGCCAAGCGGCGGTGCGCCTCGGACTCAACAACACACCGACGGCGGCGACCGTCGCCCGCCTCAAAAAAACAGCGGTCAAAATGGAGCTCGTGCGCTCGTTGCTCGGCGTGGCGATCAACACGCTGTCCGCTTACCGCTCAACAGCGGTCAATCGAGCCATCGGCGGGGCACTGACCAGCCAACACATCAAAGGCGAGGCGGTCGACTTTGTGGCCCCCCAATTTGGCACGCCGCACGAGGTGGCCAAGGCCATCGCCGCGAGCGACATTAATTTTGATCAATTGATCTTTGAGGGCACATGGGTGCACGTGTCGTTCAGCGATCGACCACGGCGCAGTGTGCTCACCGCGCACTTTGGCAAGGGTGGCACGTCGTACACCAGCGGCATTGCTTAGGACATTGCTTAGCCCCCGCGTTTGACCATGTCAAAACACCGCTTCTTGCGGTGTTTTTTTGGTTTTATTTTAAGGTCTGCGTCCAGTCGCCAATAAATTTAAGGATGATCCCCCGTTGCTCAGCGCTCAACGAGCTCATGGCGCGGATCATGGCATTGAGTTCTTCGGTCGGTGGGATTGCGGACTGTACGGGCGTGACCATCTCGCCCCGCCCTGTGGCCAACCATTCGAAATTTATATTCAATAAAAGCGCAATTTTAGACAGCTTTTCCACCGTCGGGAGCTGCTCGCCAGATTCCCACTTGCTGACGGCGGTGGCTGTGATGCCTAAATTGGCTGACAGCCACTTTTGTTTGACATTAAGCGCCTGCCTTGCATCTTTTATCCGCTTACCAATATTTGCTTGTTCCATGCCCGAATAATACATCACCCGTCAAAAACTTGACCAACAGTTAAATAAAACTTGACTATAAGTTAATTAATAGCTTAATATTCGCTCAAGAATTAACCATTAATCAACTTTTGGAGCGAAAAAATGAACAACATTGCACAAGCACGATCAAATGCCTGCCTGACACAACAAGAGCTGGCCGAAAAGGTAGGGTGTACCTCTGCCCATGTGTCTTACCTTGAAAGCAATGCAAAAACAGCATCGCCCACGTTGGCCAAGAAAATAGGAGAGGTTTTAAAAATCCCCGCATCCGCCGTGATTTACCCCACCGAGCCGTTTATCGAGCAAATATTTTCGCCATAAAAACCGCCCCGCCCAAAAGCGGGACGAGGCGGCGGGTACTGCGGCGTGGAAACCAAAGTATCCGTCAATTAAACGATTTTTAACAATTAAAAACCGACGGAGTATCACAGATGTCAATGACACACACTCAAGATGACGTGTTCGCCGCCCTGCGCGGTGCAGCGGACGATTTCGGGATTCGCAAACTGGCGACCCTGATGGACGTGGCGCAAGGCACGTTGTACAACAAACTCAACCCAAACGATTCGTCGGCGCATCACAAGCCCACCGTCTCGGATCTGATCCAAATCGTGTCTCACACGCACAACACCGCCCCGATCGAGTCGCTGTCGGCGCTGTTTGGCGGCGTGTTTTATCGGCTGCCGTCGATGACCCATTACACCAACGAAGACCTGCTGGCGTTGGTCAATCATGCGGGCGCACAAGTTGGCGCGGTGCACGACGTGATGGCCGAGGCGATGGCGGATCTCGTGGTCACACCCGCCGAATTTAAACGATTCCAAGAGCAAACCCACCGCACCATCGCCGCCTTTATGGAGCTCAAAGCGCGCTTCAGAACGCTGGTCGTGCAGGTGCGTTGATGCCGCACCATGTGCCTGTGCCCGATGGCCTGCGCAAATTGGGCATATCAACCACCTCGGACAATCTGACCGACAACGAAACCTTTGCGGTGGAAGCATCCGATTTGGTGCGGTTGTTTGGGTTGGAGCTGATGACCCGTTTGGCTTTGG
>ERZ724525.247-NODE-247-length-29488-cov-4.836884_pt1 | contig 29488 bp, 26 predicted proteins | sample MGYA00376058_ERZ724525 | MGnify/ENA primary metagenome ERZ724525 (study PRJEB28724, sample SAMN07190888) | wastewater metagenome | isolation source: influent of sewage treatment plant in Hong Hong | place: USA: Christiansburg, Virginia | collected 2016-03-01 ... | reverse complement strand
CTTGACGCCGTTGTCCGTCAGATACTCCGTCAGCTGCTCGGCCATGCGCTTAGTCAACGTGGTGGTGAGCACGCGTTCTTCTTTTACTACGCGCAGGCGAATTTCCTGCAGCACATCGTCCACCTGATGAGTGGCGGGGCGCACCTCGATCAGCGGATCCAGCAAGCCCGTAGGGCGCACCACCTGCTCGACCACTTGACCGGCATGGGTCTTTTCATAATCAGCAGGCGTGGCAGACACGAACACCACCTGACGCATGCGCTGCTCAAACTCTTCAAACTTGAGCGGGCGGTTGTCCAGCGCCGAAGGTAGACGGAAGCCATATTCAACCAATGTGGTCTTGCGCGCCCGGTCGCCGTTGTACATGGCGTTGAGCTGACCAATCATCTGGTGGCTTTCGTCCAGAAACATGATGGAGTCGCGCGGCATGTAGTCCGTCAGCGTGCTGGGCGGATCACCGGGGTTGGATGCGGAGAGATGGCGGGTATAGTTCTCAATACCCTTGCAATGCCCTACTTCGCTGAGCATTTCAAGGTCGAATCTGGTGCGCTGCTCAAGCCGCTGGGCTTCGACCAGCTTGCCCATGCCCACCAGTTGCTTCAAGCGCTCAGACAGCTCTTCCTTGATGGTTTCCACCGCTGCCAACACCTTGTCGCGCGGCGTGACGTAATGGCTGCTGGGGTAAACGGTAAAGCGCGGAATGCTCTGGCGCACGCGACCCGTCAACGGGTCAAACAGCTGCAGGCTTTCAACCTCATCGTCAAACAGTTCAATGCGCACAGCCAGCTCCGAATGCTCGGCCGGGAAGATATCAATCGTGTCACCACGCACGCGAAAAGTGCCGCGTGAAAAATCCTGATCGTTGCGCTGATATTGCATGCGAATCAGCTGCGCAATCGCATCGCGCTGGTTCAGTGTGTCACCGGTACGCAGCGTCATGATCATGCGGTGGTAGCTCTCGGGTTCGCCAATGCCGTAAATGGCTGAAACCGTAGCCACGATGATCACATCGCGCCGCTCCATGATGCTTTTGGTACAAGACAGACGCATCTGTTCGATGTGCTCATTAATAGCGCTGTCTTTTTCAATGAACAGATCACGCTGGGGCACATAGGCTTCGGGCTGGTAGTAGTCGTAGTAGCTGACAAAGTACTCGACCGCATTTTTTGGGAAAAACTCTCTGAACTCAGAGTACAGCTGCGCCGCCAGCGTTTTGTTAGGCGCAAACACAATGGCCGGGCGGCCCAGCCGCGCAATCACATTGGCCATGGTGAAGGTCTTGCCTGAGCCGGTCACCCCCAGCAGCGTCTGGTAGGTTTCGCCGTCATTGACGCCTTCCACCAGTTGCTCAATCGCCGTCGGCTGATCTCCCGCAGGCGGATAAGGCTGAAACAGCTCAAATGGCGAGTCTGGATATTGCACAAAACGGCCTTGTGGCTCAGCTGTCATATTTTCTTCTTGCATGATGTCATGTCCATGGCGCATAGGGTTAGCGCGGAGTAGAATGGCAGACCAACCCTCAAGCCTAACCTAGGCTGGTGCGTTTTTTCGAGGTTCCCGCGTATCGAACTCGTCAACACGCTACCGCAGGCAATAGCTGGGGGTGACCTGACTTATTTCTATCCCTCAAGGATTTTTTCATGTCTCTGTTTACCGCCGTCGAAATGGCCCCCCGCGACCCCATCCTGGGTCTGAACGAGCAATTCAATGCTGACACCAACCCCAGCAAAGTGAACCTGGGCGTGGGCGTGTATTTTGACGACAACGGCAAGCTGCCTTTGCTGCAGTGCGTGCAGGCCGCTGAAAAGGCCATGATGGAAAAGCCCAGCGCCCGCGGCTACCTGCCCATCGACGGTATCGCTGCTTATGACAACGGCGTCAAGGCGCTGGTGTTTGGTGCTGAGTCCGACGTGGTCAAGTCCGGTCGCGTTTCCACCGTGCAAGCCATCGGCGGCACTGGCGGCCTGAAGATTGGAGCTGACTTCCTCAAGAAGCTCAACCCCAATGCCAAGGTTCTGATCTCCAACCCCAGTTGGGAAAACCACAAGGCCATCTTCACTAACGCTGGTTTTGAAGTCGGCACCTATTCTTACTACGATGCAGCCACTCGCTCCATCGACTTCGCCGGCATGCTAGCCGACCTGAACGCTGCCCCTGCTGGCACCGTGGTCGTGCTGCACGCCTGCTGCCACAACCCCACCGGCTATGACATCACTGCCGCTCAGTGGGATGAAGTGATTGCAGTCGTCAAGGCCAAGGGTCTGGTTCCCTTCCTGGACATGGCCTACCAAGGCTTTGGCCACGGTATCGCCGAAGACGGCGCCGTGATCGGCAAGTTTGTGGTCGCTGGTCTGGACATTTTTGTGTCCACCTCCTTCTCCAAGAGCTTCAGCCTGTATGGCGAGCGCGTGGGCGCCCTGTCCGTAGTCGCAGCGGACAAGGACGAAGCGACTCGCGTGCTGTCGCAGCTGAAGATCGTCATCCGCACCAACTACTCCAACCCGCCGACACACGGTGGCGCTGTGGTCGCTGCAGTTCTGAACAACCCCGAGCTGCACGCCCTGTGGGAAAAGGAACTGGGCGAGATGCGCGTGCGCATCAAGGCCATGCGCCAGAAGCTGGTGGACGGCCTGAAGGCTGCTGGCGTTCAGCAAGACATGTCGTTCATCACCACCCAGATCGGCATGTTCTCGTACTCCGGCCTGTCCAAGGAACAGATGATTCGCCTGCGCTCCGAATTCGGCGTGTACGGCACTGACACCGGCCGCATGTGCGTGGCTGCGCTGAACAGCAAGAACATCGACTATGTCTGCAAGGCCATTGCCGCTGTGATCTAAAGTCGCACCCCAGGGCTGCTGAAGCAGCCCTGAAAAACAAAGAGCAACGGACTTTTGACCTGATTCGCCAGTCTTAATGCTCGCTCGATACAAAAAGCCCCGATAACAATCAAGGTGTCGGGGCTTTTTCTATGTGTGATGTTAGACGCCTTCCTTTTCCTCATAGTCAGCATCTCGGACGGCGGCACCCCTACGGTCCTCTGTCAACAGCTTGGCAAGTCGGACAAGTCAAAGCGAAGCTACAGGGCATTGATGTCCCTGAGCGCAATCATCCATTCGGAGAGCGCTCCCAACAAGCGCTGGCCGAGCGGCCATTTCAGAAAAAGACTGAGCTGCGCTGCACAAATACAGACAGGTGCAAGCGACAGGTCTGCTCTGTCTGAGTTGCACCAACGATTGCTCCCAGTGGGCCTCGTACTCTGGATGCAGGTTTGACCATAGTCACTCAGGGCATGGTCTGGTGGTATCGAGCCTATACCCGAGAGCAGCCACCCCAAAAGCGCGGACAGTATGAGTTCGCCGAGCAGGAAGCTGCGCCGCGCAAAGTCGGCTTGTGGTGCAATTTCCGAATCAATCTAAATCAGTAAGCTACCCATTGAAGCCCTTCAGAGGGCCAATCATCGCCACTCGGGAAATCTTATTTCTGGATGATAGTTGAGCATGTAGACTGACTTTTTTGCACATCCCATGCAACAAACGCAAGGGCTAAATAGCTTCAGGCATGAATAAAAAACTCACTTCTAAAGTGGCGATAGTCACTGGGGCAGCCCAAGGAATCGGCGAATCGATTGCACGAATGTTCGTACAAGATGATTGCTTCGTCTATGTCACAGATATCAACGATGAACTGGGCAGATCCGTTACAAGCTCGCTCGGTGACAACGCATGCTATTTAACTCTTGATGTACGGCAGGAAAACGACTGGCAGCGAGTCACCTCGCAAATCCTGAAGGAGCACGGAAGACTAGACGTATTGGTGAACAACGCTGGCATTACCGGGTTCGAGGAAGGTGCTGTGGCACATGATCCAGAACATGCGAGTTTGGTGGATTGGCATGCCGTGCATCGGACCAATCTTGACGGTGTGTTTCTCGGCTGCAAGTACGCTATTCGCTCTATGCGGCATCACGGGACCGGCTCCATCATCAACATTTCCTCTCGCTCAGGCCTGGTCGGCATTCCAAGTGCCTCAGCCTATGCCTCGTCCAAGGCTGCTGTGCGTAACCACACAAAGACAGTAGCACTCTATTGCGCCGAACAAGGACTCAAAATTCGGTGCAATTCAATTCATCCTGCGGCCATTCTCACCCCTATTTGGGAACCCATGCTGGGCGCAGGTATGGACCGGGAGCAGCGCATGGCGGCGCTCGTTCGAGATACCCCACTTCGTAGATTTGGCATGCCCGAAGAGGTTGCATCCATTGCATTGCTGCTGGCTTCAGACGACGCAACGTATATAACTGGCAGTGAGTTCAATATTGATGGTGGCTTGCTGGCAGGCTCTGCTGCCACACCTGCCGTAGTGAGTGACCGCGAAACTCAGCCCAAGTAGAGGTTGATTCACAGGGTTGCTTATGGCTTCATAGTGCCATCGCTGCTCGACCTAGTCCAACTGTTCAGGTCAAAGCCGCAAAGCGATGCTTTGGTGATGTACGGCACGCATTGTCGACAGAGCCGCTCAGTACGAGGGCTATAGTGCTTACACCGACTTCCGTCATGGGCGAGGTCCAGTATCACTTCAACGCCCTCGGTTAGAAGTCATTTGCACATTACTTTTCCATGCTAATCATTAGACAAGCACTTTTCCCGACCGAGTGTGAGGACGTTATTTCGATCTTCCGTGAATATGTGAGCAGCCCGACTGTAAGCCTCGGCTTTCAGGAGTACGAAGCTGAGTTTGCAGCACTTCCTGGCAAGTATGCAGACCCTGAAGGCCGCCTTCTCTTGGCGCGCGAAGGGCACGCAGTTCTTGGCTGCGCAGCGCTGCGCCGCGTGGATAGTTCAACGTGCGAAATGAAGCGTGTTTATGTCCGCCCTGCCGCACGAGGAAGAAACCTTGGTCGCTTGCTCGTTGAAGCGATATTGAGTGAAGCTAAGCTTGCTGGCTACTCGCGCATCTGTTTGGACGTTCTGCCTGAGTTCACTGCTGCGCAAAAGCTCTACGAATCAATGGGCTTTGAGCATGCGGAGCCTGTGAGCTTCAACCCCGTTCCAGGCACAAAATTTCTTGCACTCGCTTTGTAGCGCTCAGTGATTAGGCAGGACTTTTCGGTCAAGCTGACCAACCCAATGCCGCCTTTGCCTCCTAGCGATTGAGGATCGCTAATGGCGTTGGTGGTCACTTTTCGCCAAGTGGCTCAGGACTTCTTATTGCCGCGCAGTTTGCGCTTAGGGACGAGTGCCCGCTGTAGCCACTGATTTGTCTCGGAAACCATGCTTTTTTGCGCCCATCGTTGATGGTTGGAATCAGGACACAGCAGGCAACGCCCATTCAGCCGCAGCGGCCGCATGGATCCCAGTGGTGTCGAACAGTGGCACGCTCGCATCCAGTTCGCCCACCAACAGCGAAATTTCCGTGCAGCCCAAGATGATCCCTTGGGCACCACGCTCGACGAGGCGTCGCATCACGTCGCGGTAGGCCAGGCGCGAAGCGTCTTCAACGCGGCCGAGGCAGAGCTCTTCGTAGATCACGCGATGCACCAGATTGCGGTCTTCCTGATCGGGGACGAGCACCTCGATGCCGTGCCGCTCCGCAAGGCGGCCGCGATAGAAGTCCTGCTCCATCGTAAAGCTCGTGCCGAGCAGCCCGATACGGGACAAACCGACTTTGCGGATCTGCGCGGCAGTCGGGTCGGCGATGTGCAGCAGCGGAATAGTCACCGCAGCCTCTATGGCCGGCGCCACCTTGTGCATGGTGTTGGTACACAACACGATGAAATCCGCCCCTGCATGCTCAAGCGCCTGCGCTGCATTGGCGAGCACGACGCCCGCCGCCTCCCAGTTGCCGTGGTGCTGCAGGCGCTCGATCTCTGCGAAATCGACGCTGTACAGCACGATCTTCGCCGAGTGCAGCCCGCCCAGCCGCGCCTTCACAACCTGGTTGATATGGCGGTAATAGGGGATGGTGGATTCCCAGCTCATGCCGCCGAGTAGACCGATAGTTTTCATGAGGGTTTAGATCGAAAAGACATAGGACGACGCTTGGTACGGCAGCACCAATCAAACGAACGCTTGTCTGAATGCTATCACTGCTGCATCGAATCACCGGCTCGGGAAACGACCCTCTGTGTCCGCTTCTGGCTGGCAGGCAGCCATCTCAGAGCACCCCAATGGCGAGCTGAGCAGTTCATATCCAGCGGCTAAGCGACTATTTTTGCCTTGCATCTATTTGCGAATGAGTTTTATTATTGTTGTTATGATTTAGGGAATCATGAGCACATCCGCGTCGTCAAAAGGCGTTCTTCTTTCTTTGTTCGAGCAGCACTATGGCGACCTGGTTCGTTACATCGCGCGGCGTACTGGCAATGTGGAAGAGGCACGCGGCCTGGCCCATGACACCTGGTTGCGCATTGCTGAGCGCGATGCTGAAAAGAAGGAAGATATGGTGCCGGATGATCCCCGCGCCTATCTCTTCACCATCTCCCACAACCTGACCATGAGCCACCTGCAACGCGGAAGCTGGATGCAAAGGTATCTGGCGGAATGCGAGCAGATGGAAGGTGCACTGCCGGCTCAGACCCCTGATGTGGCTGAAGGAATAATGTACCGACAGGCCGTGACCAGGGTGGAAGCCGCGCTGAAGGATCTGCCAGGCCGGGCCCGTGAAATCTATTTGGCCCATGGCTTGCATGGGGAAAAACAGGTCGACATTGCTGCGCGGATGGGTGTCTCCATCGATACCGTCAAGCGTGATGTGGCACAGGCCACACGCCGCATTGAAGAGTGCCTACATGTCTGGCGCTGCACGTCGCCAGTCGAGGCCAAAGCCGTCAATGCCGAGGGCGGCAATTCGTCCGGGCGCAGCCGTCGCAAATCGCTGACGGCCTTACTGAGCGTCTTCACACTGAGCATGACAGGCACGGCAGTCTGGCGGCACCTTGAGAGCGAGGCATTGCGCTTTAAGACCACACTGGCCACGCTACGCGGCAAGCAGTTGCACCAAAACCTACCCGATGGATCTGTACTGACGCTGGATGCGCAAAGTCACATTGACGTGGACTTCACAGCCGACCGCCGACTTACCCGCTTGCTGGCGGGTGCTGCATTCTTTGAGGTCAAACGTGATGAAAATCGCCCCTTCGTCGTGCAGGCGCGCGATGTACAGGTCACTGTGCTTGGAACACGTTTTGGTGTTGAGATAGATGCCTCAGAAGGCATCATCGTGCAGGTAGAGTCGGGCCATGTGCGGGTGGATGCCCCCGGACAGTGTCATGTGCTGACAGCCGGACAGAGCTTGCGAGTGCAGCCCGAAGGCGCATCGTTGACACGGGTGCTCCATCCGTCTTCATGGCGAGACGGGAGGCTGGAGTTCGATACCGTACCGCTGGCCCAGGTGCTGGCCCGCATTCAGCGCTACTCGGCCGCGTCTTTGCAGGCGACACCCGCGGCAGCGTCGCTTCCTATCAGCGGCACCGTTCATGTGGCGCAGGCGCAAGGCTGGTTGAAGTCCTTACCCGGTGTGCTGCCCGTGCGCATCAACGCGCTGGCCGACGGCAGCATTGAAGTAGCACGACGATAGCCGCAATTATTTTCAAGCAACCCTGCCCTGTTTCTGCATCTCACTAGTCCTATTGGTTGTGAACCCGAAACAATCAACTCAGGTATTTGTCATGCAGAAGAAACCCCAGGCACGCCGCACACGTTTGGCGCAGGCTGTCTCACTCCTCGGCTTTGTGTGGTGTGTCCAGGCCGCGCAGGCACAGAACGTTCAGATCGACATTCCTGCCCAGCCGCTGAATACGGCACTCAGGGTGCTTGCGGATCGGTTCGGCTTGCAACTGGCCTTCTCGCCTGCGCAGGTGCAGGGCAAGCAGGCACGGCCTGTGCATGGGCTGCGCGATCCGCGTGCTGCGCTCAACGACATGTTGCAGGGTACAGGTCTGCACGGTCAGCTTGAAGGCTCGACTCTGAGCATTCGGCCATTGCCTGCGGCCACCCACTCGGGCGAGGCCATGCTGGCCCCGGTCGTCGTGACCGAGCAGGCAGACCGCTCCGGCACAACCGAAGGCACGGGCTCCTACACCACCCGTACAAGCGCCGCTGCGACCGGGCTTGCGCTCTCGCTCAAGGACACGCCGCAGTCCATCACCGTGGTCACGCAGCAGCGCATGGAAGACCAACGCATGCAAAGCCTGAACGACGTACTGCTAAACACCACAGGCATTTCGGCCAGCATTCAGGATGGCAACCGCGTTTCTTACTACTCACGCGATTTCCATTACCAACTTCCAGTACGACGGTATTCCCACTGCAGGCACATCGAACTGGTACGCGGGCGAGACCGAACTGGATGCCGCCCTATATGACCGTGTGGAAGTGGTGCGCGGCGCTACAGGTCTGCTGACGGGCGCGGGCAATCCTGCAGCTTCCATCAACCTGGTACGCAAGCATGCGGACAGCAAGGAGCTGACCGGAGAGGTCTCGCTGGGTGCTGGCTCATGGAACAACTATCGTGGATCAGTCGACCTGTCCACACCGATCACCGCCGACGGACGTGTGCGTGGCCGTTTTGTGGCGGCGCTGCAGGACAGAGATTCCTTCACCAACTTCAGTAGCGTGAAAAAGCAGGTCTTCTATGGTGTGGTGGATGCTGACCTGACGCCGTCCACCAAGCTCAGCATTGGCGCGGACTATCAGAACAACGACCCCAAGGGCACCCCCTGGGGCGGATTTCCGTTGTGGTATGCCGATGGAACGCGCACCAACTGGGATCGCTCGGCCACCCCCGCGCCCAAATGGGCTTACTGGGCTAGCCAGACCGAGACTGCCTTTGCCACGCTGGAGCACCGCTTTGACAACGCCTGGAAAGCCAATGTGGGCTTGACCCACAGCAAGCAGGCACTGGATACCAAGTTGCTGTTTCTGATCGGCTGGCCCGATGCCACCACAGGCCAGGGTATGCGGGCCATCGGAAATAAGTATCAGGGCGACCGCGCGCAGAACAGCGTGACAGCACAGCTGAGTGGGCCATTTGAAATGCTGGGCCGCAAGCACGAAGCAACCTTCGGTTTCCTTGGCAGTGAGCAGAAGTACAAATACGACTTCAGCACCGCGCAGAATATGGCGCCCGTGATCTTTACCGACCAATGGGACGGCAACTACCCTGATCCCCAGTGGAATGCATCCAGCACGCTGGATGAGGGCCGCGTCAGCCAGAAAGGCGTGTACGGCGCATCGCGCTTTTCGCTCAATGATCGCGCGAATCTGATCATTGGTGGCCGCTACAGCACCTGGCGTGACCGCAATGTGGACTATCTGCGCAAGGACTCCAAGTTCGTGCCCTATGCAGGTCTGACCTTCGACATCACCCCGAGCGTGACAGCCTACGCCAGCTACACCAGCATCTTCAATCCGCAGGAGTACCGCGATCACAACGGGCGCTATCTGGATCCGCTCATCGGCAAGAACTTCGAGTTAGGCGTCAAGAACAGTATTAACGAAGGCAAGCTCAATACTTCATTCTCAGTGTTCAGGATTCAGCAGGAAAATCTTGCACAGGCCGATGGCGACCTGACCACGCCGGACGGCATGGACCAGGCGTACTACGGTGCCAAGGGCGTCAAGAGCACAGGCTTTGAAATCGATGTTTCCGGCGAAATACTGCCGGGCTGGAATCTGTTCGGCGGCTTGACCCACTACACCGCCAAGGATGCCCTGCATGCGGCGGTCAGCACCAACCAGCCGCGCTCCTTGATACGCCTGTTCTCGACCTATCGGTTCAACGGCGCACTGGGCGGGCTGACACTGGGCGGTGGCGTCAACTGGCAAAGCAGCAACTACACCTTGGCCAACGGACCCAAGGGACAAGAACGCGTGCAGCAGGACGCCTATGCCCTGGTCGGGCTGATGGCACGCTATCAATTCAATCAGCGCACGTCGTTGCAGGTCAATGTGAACAATCTCTTCGACAAGAAGTACTACAGCCAGATCGGCTACTACAGCCACGGCGCTTGGGGTGCGCCACGTAGCTTCATGGCGACCTTGAACCACAAGTTCTGAGCGGTCGCCAATGCCTTTGCTCGCCGGTTACTACGATTAGCTAGCACCATTTACCAGAGATCAGCCTGAAGCAGCGATGTTTCAGGCCCTCTTGGCAACACGAACCATTAGCAAAGAACTGGGGCTGTAACTGCAGCCCTTATCCCTGTCTTCGCACCCTCCTCCAAAGGCGGTGCGCGCAAGCTTGTCGTGAGCGATGAGTCCGCTCTCTATTTTGATAGCTGCTTGCGCCTTATCGGTCTTAATCCCAAGCCATTAAGACCACCAAACCTTATAGATTCATGCGCTAACAGCTATCAAATCCTGAGCATCAGGTGTTCAAACCCCAGATCGCAGAACGCATGGACAGTGCTGCGAACTGGTAAGAGTCGTTAAAGACACGCGGCACTTCGCCTTCCTGCACCGCACCAGCGGCATAGAGCAAGGGCAGATAGTGGTCATGCGTGGGATGGGCCAGTCGTGCCTGCGGGCCCCAGTCCAGAAACGTACTCAGATCCGCCAGATTACCGCTGTCAAAGCGCTGCTGAACCTCGGTGTCGAACTGAACCGTCCAGTCGTACGCCTGATTGTCCGCCGCACCGCGCTGCATGGCACGCAGGTTGTGCACCACATTGCCACTGCCCACAATCAACACGCCGCGCTCGCGCAGCGCGCGCAGCTGGCGACCCATCTCGAAGTGCTTATCAGGCGGCAGGCCATAGGGCATGCTTAGCTGCATCACCGGAATCTTCGCCTCGGGGAACATGGGCAGCAACACCGACCAGGTGCCATGGTCAAAGCCCCATTTGTGATCTATCAGCAGAGCCGATTCATCGAGCGGCGAATGCAGCTCGGCCGCCAGCTGCTTGGCCACCTCGGGTGCACCGGGGGCGGGATACTGCTGCTCAAACAGCTCTTGCGGAAAACCGCCAAAGTCATGAATGGTGCGCGGCTGAGCCATGCCAGTCAGCGACCAGTCGGACTCCGTCAGCCAATGGGCCGATACGCAAAGAATCAGTTGCGGCGCAATGCCCTTGGCACCCAGCTCCTGGCCCAGCGCCTTCCAGCTCTGACGCCAGTGCGTGTCCTCAATCACATTCATGGGGCTGCCATGACCGATGAACATTACCGGCATGCGGGGCGAAGGTTTGAGTTGCTGCAGCAAATGCTCTGGCAGCACCGAAGAAGAAACAGAATTCATGGAATAGGCCTTCCAGCTCCCGGCGGTCACCACCGCAGTGGCAGCGCTCAGGGACAAAAGCGTACGTCTACGCATCACAGTCAATCGATCGCGCCCAATACCGGCGCTTTTTTGCAGATAGGACGAGCTTGCCACAGCGCAAAAGCCTTTTACAGCGCCAATTCCGCAACAGACTGTCCTGAAAGTGCCAGCGCTTGAGCCGCGCTTGCACTACAACGACACAAGAGACGCAAACACCACCCTGCAAATCGCAGACTTTTGGCTGAAACGAGGCGTGAAGCCGAAAGCAGTTAACGCCGTACGCCAAGGCGAATTAACGACGCATCAAGGGCGGTGTTAGCGACTCCAAACACAAGGAAATTTGCAAGCCATGTCCACTGCCGCCATTCAGCCCCTTCAAGGGGTTCGCATTCTCAGCCTCGCCCTCAACCTGCCCGGCCCCGCCGCCCTGTGGCGCTGTGCCGATATGGGGGCTGACTGTAAAAAGCTCGAACCACTGGCTCCCGGCGGCGGTGGTGCCGACCCCATGGGCCTGTATTGCCCCAGCGCCTATGCGCAAATGCATGAGCGCGTTCAGACCCAGCAGGCCGACCTCAAAGCCGAAGCCGGCCAGCAAGCGCTGCATGCGCTCCTGGCAGAAACCGATGTGTTGCTGACCTCGTTTCGTCCCTCTGCCTTGACCAAGCTGGGTCTGGGCTGGGAAGCCTTGCAGCAGCGCTACCCCCAACTATCGCTGGTGCGCGTAGTCGGCAGCACAGGCGAGCTGGCCGATGTGCCCGGCCATGACCTCACCTATCAGGCCGAAGCCGGGCTGGTGCACAGCACCCAGTTGCCACCCAGCCTGTTTGCCGACATGGCAGGCGCACTCATGGCCAGCGAAGCAGTACTGAAAGCCATGCTGATCAGTAGCCGCAGCGGACGCGGCGTTTTTCAGGAAATTGGCCTGGCGCAGGCTGCGCAATGGCTGTCTCTGCCGTGGCACTGGGGGCTGACCCAGCCCGAAGGCGACGTAGGCGGCGCCCATGCGGGCTACCAAATTTACCCCTGCGCGGACGGCATTGTGGCCGTGGCCGCGCTGGAGCCGCACTTTGCCCTTCGCTTGTGCGAAGCCGCTGGCCTGCCATTCAACCACCCCACCGATATGCGCAAACCCGAAATCCACGCAGGTGTGGCCCAGTTTCTAGCCGCCCTCAGCAGCTTGCAACTCACGCAACTGGCGCAAAAAAACGATATCCCTTTATTCGCCATCCATTCAAATAATTAAAAATATCAGAGCATTCCAAAGATAGAAGCGTGATTAACGGCTTGCGCTCTCGATCTAACCTGCAGTTTTCGATAAATATTTTTGACATGGGTATTCACTGTCAGAGCACTTATATTGAGTCGTTTTCCAACTTCTACGCTGGTATGGCCACTGGCAACCATGCGCAGAATATCTTTTTCACGGTCTGATAATCGCTCTGCCATTTTTGGCTTTTCGCCCATGCGTCCGCGCAGTTCAGATATTTTGGTATCAAAATTTTTGATCAACCTTTTGGCTACATGCGGCGCAAATGCAGCGCCGCCGTTGGCGACTTGCAGAACGGATTGCGCCGAATTTCCAAACCAGGAATGCTTGACCAAATAGCCAGACGCACCGAGCTCCAACGCCTTGATCACATTCTCATCCTGATCCATAGAAGTAATCACAATGCTTTGGCAGCTCGCTCTGTGCAACTGCAAATAGCTGAGCAACTGAAAGCCGGATCCATCTGCCAGATTGACATCCACCAGAAGCACATCGAACTCCAGACCACGGCACAGCCGCTTACCCTCCTTGAGCCCCTGTGCTTGGCCCACGATCTGAATGCGTTCGTCCTGACATAACTCCTGATGCAGAACTTTCAAAAAGTGGGAGTCTGCATCCACGATGGCTGTGCGCACGGGCCGACTTCGCTGCCCCACCAGGAATGAGGGCCAGATTGACGGGGGATTTTGAAAGACATCAAAAATTTCGCGCCCTCCCTCACCCAATTCATCACTTTTACTTTTAGCAGCAACAGAGCTTGCTCCTAATTTAAATAAATCCATGATCACGCCCTTCGAGAAAAGCAGAAATCGAATGTAAACAATAGTCTTCGATGGGGGAACAGTACGAGATAGATAGGAAAAATGAATTGCAAATTACAAATATTGCAAAGGTTACAACTAGTAGCTACCACTTAAAAAAAACGCCAATATTTCATTTTGAAACAGACGGCTCTTGTAGGCACTTCAGAAATTGAGGGTTCCCGCCTGCTACTGGTTGGGTAGCTGCTGAAGGTGATATCGAAGATGGAACTTCGGCCAGAAACTGGAATTGAGCAAACACAAGCAAGTAGCCAAAGGGTTGGTTGCAATGCCAGTGGTGCTCTGTCTCTAGCCATCACGGCTAGAGGTACTTTCAAACTTGCTGGGGAGCCTTCTCATGAAATCGATTGCAATCTTTGCTCTTAGTCTTGTAGCAACCGCAGCCATGGCTGCGAGCTCTTATGGCACTGCCACTATCAACATTACGGGTAGCTCTACGCAAACCGCCAGTGTCAATGGCAGCCGGGTAGAAAATACGGCGCAATCCAAGGCCTACGCCAATCAGAACATCGCCTCCAACAAAGGCTCCATCACTGTCAGCGGTACTTCGACCCAAACGTCGATCATTGACAATGCAATGGTCACCAACAAGGCCCAATCTGCTGGCGACGTCGCAGTACAAAACCTGGCTTCAAATGTCGGGACCGTGAGTGTTGATAAGAGCATCCATTTCACGGGCACCTCCAATCAAACGGCCAATGTCGTGGGCGCAACGCTGAAAAACGAGGCCAACAGCAGCAGCAACAGCTGTTCTGGACCAGATTGCCGGGATGGAGCGCTCGCCTATCAGAATGCTGCAAGCAATATGGGTGAAGTGAACATCAGCGGTATCAGCACCCAGGTCGTTGGCATCAGCGGCTCAGGCACTACGGTCAGCAACACTGCCAAGGGCGCCAACACTGTAGCGGTGCAGAACATGTCATCGAACTACGGCAAGGTGAACATCTCTGGCAGCTCGAGCCAGACCACATCCATCTACGGTGCATCAGTTGTGGCGAATCTGGCCAACGGTGCTTTTGCACATGCCTACCAGAACATCGCGTCGAACGACTCCTGCGATCCACCCCCAGTGGTCTGCGTAGGCCCAGCCTGCGGCCCATACGCAATGCGCTAAGCAAGCTAACTCAGCCAGCCCAGCCAAGGGCTGGCTGAACATGCATCCGTACTTGCGCACGCGATACGGCCATCCACTGCGACTGCCTGGAGGCTTGTCATGACTTCCTCTATCCGAACTCTTTGCACTTTCATGGCGGCCCTGCTGTCCGCGCATGCCAGCTCCTGGGCCGCTCCCGGGGAAGACCCGGTCGCGATTACCGGACGCGTCAATTATCTGCAGCTGCCTCTTGCGCCCGTCACACGCTCCACCAGCGTTCAGTATCTGCAGCAGATGCCCGACGACGCCGCCGCCAAAATCAGCCGCTATACCGCCAAGGCCTATAGCAACAACCTCGGTGAGATCAAAACAGAAAAAGATGTTGTGCATTCCGTGCAGACCAAGGGCATGCAGACCAATTGCTATCAATCCATTGGAAGCGTTGTCGCGCCTAAAGGCATGGGAAATAACGAGCAAGTCGTGGTGTTGCGTGGCGATGTCATCAATATCTGCAATTGAATAGGCAGCGGCAGCCAGCGCTCCGTCATGACTCATTCAGGGCTGAATGAATCTCACAAAACAGATCCACTCCATAAAAGCAAATTCAAGAGGTCATCATGGAACGCACTGAAGTGGGGACAGTGACATTCAAAGCTGGGGAAGGCCTGCAAAAAGGCCGCATCACCAAACTCTGGTACTGGCTGGGATCGGCGCTGATACTGGCCAATACAGGCTGCGGCCAACTGGATGCCCGCCGCCATATTGACGCTCACGAAATGGCCACCACGGTGAACCGGCCTGTGGTTCGCCCGGTTCGCTCCATCTCCAGCTTCTCCGAATCGCTCAGCTGCATGGATCACATGCTGAGAGCGGCTGAGCTGCCTACGACCTTGATCAGCAGCAAGCAATTCCCGGACTTCTCAGGCAAGGTACCTGTCGCCGTCAAGGACATGGTGGTGACATCGCTCTCGCAGATGTCGCATCTGAGCAATGCCTTCCGATATGTGGATTACGAAGTAGACATCGCCCGTCAGGACACCGTTCAGAACCTGACCACTATTTTGCTCAATAACAACCAAATGCAGCTGCAGCGCCCTGCCCTGTACGTCTCAGGCGCCATCGCGTTTGTGGATCAGAACGTGATCAGTCAACGCAGAACTGCAGGGATTTCTGGCGACCGCGTGGATCTGGGGCACAGCAAAAGCAACACCGCCACCGTCGTCGCACTCGAAGCCCATCTGGGAGATTTCCGTACCCGTACCATCATTCCGGGGCTAGACTCCGCCAATGAGGTGGTGATCGGCGGCGCTGGCGACGGGCTTGATCTCGCCGGCCGCATCGGCAGCTACGGCGTGCGGTTCAATGTGGGGCGCGACTATGCCATGGGAACCGGGGGCGCTTTGCGCACTCTGGTGGACCTGGCCATGATCGAGCTGGTGGGCAAATGGGCTCGCGTGCCCTACTGGCAATGTCTGATGCTCGATCAGACCAACCCCAGTTTTCAGCGCCAGATGCGCGACTGGTTTGACGCAAGCGGCCCCGAGGGCCAGTTGCGCCTGGTGCGCTCCTCCTTGATCAGCCGCGGCTACCTGCCCAATAACCAGGAAAACCTGAGCGCCAACGCGCCCGCCTTGCGCGAGGCCCTTGCCCAATTTCAAGCAGACAAAGGTGTGATTGTCAGCGGCACCATCACTTTTCCCACCTACGAAGCCGCGCTGCGCAACTTTGTAGGGCTCGATCAAGATGGAACGCTGACGCGCATCGGCTGGAACAATGACAGCATGCAGCCCAGCACGGCATCTCGCTCGCCTTGGCCATCCTGGAACATCAACCTGCAGCTGGAAAATCCCCAGCCCGCAGGCGCCCGCCCGGCCTTCACCGAAGGCGAGCAGATCTTCCTGTCAGCCACGGTTTCAAAGGCATCGCACCTTTATTGCTACTACGTTGACCACGCCGGTACCGTCACGCGTCTGCTGCCCAATGCACTGCAGACCAGCACGCTGCTATCGGCAGACCAAGCCGTACGCATTCCAGACTGGATGAGCCCCAGCCCCGGCTTCATTCTGGATGCAGGCAAGCCAGGTAGCGAAAACGTGATCTGCATCGCAACAGCCCACGACGCCATGCCAAGACTATCTGCGGACATGCAAGGCCCGGCGCTCACAGTGATAAAGGATGTGCGCGGTACGCAGGGTGTTCTGGATCGATTCCAGCAAGCGCTGGGCAGCGAGGGACATGTCGTGCAAAACATCAACTGGAACGTGATCGCCCGCAAGACCCCGCCCGCTGAAGCCCCTGAAAAAGGAGCGAAGTAATGACCCGGCAACAGCCTGAACTTTGTTGCCTCGCAGCAGTCGGGCACGGGCTCGCGCTGTTGATTTTGGTCTTGGCCTGTGCAGAGGCCGCAGAGGCTCGCACCCGCTCTGCCGAGACTGCCCACTGGGGCGTTGTTCAAGCTCAGCCAGTCCCCATAGCAAGCACCCCATTGCCTGCGCAGAGCATCCCGCCTCTCACCGCCGATAGCCCTCGCATCGAGGCACCGGCCACGTCTCTGACACCCGGCATCATCGCCCCTCCGCTCCGCTCCCCGGGCGAGACGCTAATGCCACAGGCCGCCCCAGACATGGTGCTGAAGAGAGAGGTTGAGCAGCTGCAAAAAACGGCCTCGCCTGCCAGCGGTTACGGCAGCAGCAGCGCCAGCGCGCAGGCCGCATGGCTGCTGGGCCTGATCTATCTGCATGGAACGGGCGTGCGCATCGACCAGCCACTCGCTCTGCAATGGTTTGAACGCGCAGCGCGCAAAGGGCGCGAGCCTTGGGCTTTTGCCGGCTTGGCCTGGTGCGCCATTGATGGCTGTGGCACCGCCGCCAACCCAGCAGCAGCCACTCAAGCCATCAGCCGCTTGCGTGCCGCGCATCCTGCGCGTGCAGATTTTTTGGCCTGGCTTCAGGCCACACGGCTCAAGCCCTTGCAGCTCAACACGGCATCGGCGGGTGCAAGCCCCGCCACGCCCGAGCGACAGCTGCTGGAGCGCGCTGCTGCCGCTGGTGACGTTCAGGCCAATATCGAGCTGGGGATTCAAGCGTTCGCCAGCAAGCAACCCTCACAGGCTGTGACTTACTTTCGCCGGGTGGCTGCACGCTCTTCTGTAGCTGCAGAAAATCTGCGCATTGTCCAGTCGAGTGGTGGTCAAGCCTCTGAAGCGGTCGCACCCTCGGCCCCCCCGGGATCGGCACAGTTCGCACTCGATATGGCCCGCATGTACCACCGCGGGCAAGGCGTGCCCGCCAACTATGCAGAAGCTTTGCGCTTTTATCGTCTGGCTGAGCAGCGTGGCAGCTCAGAGGCCCACAAAATGATTGAACTCATTTTCTCCAGACCCATGCCCAACGGCAGCTTTGACCCGGGCTGGATGCAGCAACTCGCCAGAGTCGACCTCAGCCACGCCACCCCGCAGATTGCCAGCAGTGTCACGGCTTTACAGCTGCAGCGTGAACCGACTCCTTTGTTCGATCTTCTGCCTGCCGTCTGGCAAAAAAGGCAGCAAGCGATTGCGCCGTAACGCCCGCTGCTGCCTTGATCACATGAGAAGCCGAAACCGGGCGATCAGCCCGGGCGCTTTTCAAACGCATACTTTTCAGTATCCACTTCGCCCTGGCCTTGCAGCGCATAGCGGTCACCGGCAATGGCTTCAGGCCTGAAGATGTCATTCAGCTCGGCCAGCAACTCAGCGCTCAGCTTCACGCTGCCGCCGCGCACATCTTCGTGCAGGTGCTCCACCTTGGTGGTGCCGGGCAGTGCGATCACATGCTCGCCCTGCGCCAGCACCCAGGCAATGGCCAGCTCAGCCAGCGTGCAATCGGCTTTTTCAGCCACCGTCTGCATGGGGGCCAGCAGGCGCAGGTTTTGTGCATAGGCCTCTGCCGCAAAACGCGGCATGGTGGCGCGGATATCACCTTTGACGAGATCGTCCACCTGCTGCAGCTTGCCACCCAAAAAGGCGCGGCCCATGGGGCTGAAGGCCACATAGGCAATGCCTAGCTCTTTGCAGGCGGCTAGCGTGCCCAGCTCTGCATTGCGCGACCACAGCGAATATTCGCTTTGCAGGGCCGCAATCGGGTGTTCCTTATGGGCACGGCGCAAAGCATCGACACCGACTTCGGACAGACCCAGTGCACGAATCTTGCCCTCGTCCTTCAGGCGCGCCATCTCGCCCACCGATTCCTCGATGGGCACGTTCTTGTCCCAGCGGTGGAGGTAGTAAAGGTCGATCACATCCGTGCCCAGACGCTGCAGACTGTCTTCGCAGTTCTGGCGCAGAGTCTTGGGACGACCGTCAATCACGCGGCGCATCACGCCATCGTCGCCTCGCACACCGGCCATGCCGCCTTTACTGGCCAGCGTGATACGGTCCCGGTGGGGCTGGAGCACGGGGCCGACCAGCGATTCGCTGGCACCAAAGCCATAAAGCGCAGCGGTGTCGAACATCGTCACGCCGGCATCAAGGGCCGCGTGCAGCACAGAGTGAGACTGCTCAGTGGAGACAGGGCTGCCATAGGCGTGGCAGAAATTCATGCAGCCCAGCGCGACGTTCGCCACGCTGAATGGGCCTAGTGCTCGGTTTTGCACGGATGCTCCTTGGAAATTAAAAACTTAAAGCATTTATAGCCGATAGCCCAATGGATTAAAGCGCTGGCAGCTATCAACATGGAAGCAAAAAAGGCCGGAGCGAGCCCCGGCCTTTGTCTGCATCAATCCATCGCCAGAGCTTACTCGGCGTTCAGTTGCTGCTCCAGGTCATGCAAGACCTTGTAGCAGTTGAACACTTGCTGCACGCTGGAGTTGGGCTCGCGCCCTTCGCGGATGGCGGCGAAGAATTCGCGGTCCTGCAGCTCGATGCCGTTCATGGACACATCGACGTTGGAGACATCAATCTTCTCTTCCTTGCCGGTGTACAGGTCGTCGTAACGGGCCAGATAGGTGCCGGTATCGCCGATGTAGCGGAAGAAAGTACCCAGAGGGCCGTCGTTGTTGAACGACAGGCTCAGCGTGCAGATGGCACCGTTGGCGGCCTTGAGCTGGATGCTCATGTCCATGGCAATGCCCAGATCCTTGTTGATCGGGCCTTGCACAGCATTGGCCTTCACGATGGGGCTGCCCGCTTGATACGCAAACAGGTCCACGGTGTGGGCAGCGTGGTGCCACAGCAAGTGGTCGGTCCAGCTACGGGCCTGGCCCAGCGCGTTCATGTTGGTGCGGCGGAAGAAGTAGGTTTGCACATCCATTTGCTGGATGTTGAACTCGCCGGCTTCAATCTTCTTGTGCACGTACTGGTGGCTGGGGTTGAAGCGGCGGGTGTGACCAACCATGGCGACCAGACCGGTCTGCTTTTGCAGCTCGGCCACTTCCTGCGCATCCTTCAGGGCATCGGCCAGAGGGATTTCCACTTGCACATGCTTGCCGGCCTTCAGGCAGGCAATGGACTGCTCGGCATGCATTTGCGTGGGCGTGCACAGAATGACGGCATCGACTTCAGGCAGCGCCAGCGCGTCAGCCAGGTCGGTGCAGACATGCTTGATGCCGTACTTGTCGGCCACTTCCTGGGTTTGATCCAGACGACGACCGACCAGCGAGACAACTTCCACGCCGTCGATGTTCTTGATGCCGTCCAGATGCTTGATGCCGAAGGCACCAGCGCCAGCCAGCGCGACTTTGATGGTCTTGCTCATTATTGATTCTCCAAGATGAGGTGGCCAACGGCCGTGTTGGATGCAGGTACGTGATAGAAGCGGTGCGCCACTTTAGGCAGCGGTGCGGGGCCGTCCACGTCGGACATGGCGCCACGCGCAATCAGCCACATCACCAGCTCAATGCCTTCGGAGCCAGCTTCGCGCACGTAGTCGATGTGAGGCGTCTTAGCCAGACCGTGCGGGTTCTCGATCAGCAGGTCCAGGAACTTGTTGTCCCATTCCTGATTAATCAGACCGGCGCGCGCGCCTTGCAGCTGGTGGCTCATGCCGCCCGTGCCCCAGATGTGGACATTGATATCCTGATCGTAGCTCTCGATGGCCTTGCGGATGGCGCGGCCAATGTTGAAGCAGCGCTGGCCTGATGGCACGGGGTACTGCACCACGTTCACGGCAAACGGAATCACCGGGCAGGGCCAGGAACCGGTCTTGGGGTCCTGCTCGCCGCACATCAGAGACAGAGGTACGGTCAGGCCGTGGTCCACCGCGATGTTGTTGACGATGGTCAGGTCAAAGTCCTGCTGAATGACCGACTGCGCGATGTGCGCGGCCAGCTCGGGGTGCCCCTTGACGACGGGCACAGGGCGTGGACCCCAGCCTTCATCGGCGGGCTGGTACTCAGCCGAGGTGCCAATGGCAAAGGTCGGGATGATGTCCGAGCTGAAAGCCGTGGCGTGGTCGTTATAGACCAGGAAGATCACGTCGGGCTTGTTGTCCTTCATCCACTGGCGGGAGAAGTCATAGCCCTTGAACAGAGGCGCCCAGTAGGCTTCCTGCGTCTTGCCCATGTCCATGGCAGCACCAATGGCAGGCACGTGCGAGGTGAAAACGGATGCGGTAATGCGTGCCATGTCTTAGTTGCTTTCCTTGTTCGCTGTACCTGTACCACCGGCGCTACCCTGAGGCTGGCGGTGAGCCTGTGCATCGCCCTCTTCGCCCACATAGCGGTTGCCCTCAACCGAGCGGCCGCCGGCGACCATCATTGCGCGGTACTCGTCTTCGGTCATGCCCGTCATGGAGCCCGCCATCTGCTGGAAGCTCTTGCCATCGGTGGAGCCGATCTTGGCCAGAAAGTAGATATTGCCGCCGGTACGCATGCACCAGTTCAGGTCGCGGGCCAGCACGGCCTGCTTTTGCTCCTCAGACATGGCCCATTCGTCCAAATAAGCGCGCTCATTGGCACGGAAACGATCACGGTTTTCCGGCTTCATCAGCGACATGCAAAACTGGTTGAGCCAGTAGCCCCGACGCGCCTGCTCGGCATCAAAAATGATGGTGCCGGGCACGTCCAGATAGGGTTTTTCCAATGCCATAAATTTTCCTCGTTTACGGATGCCGGAGCCCATGCGACAAGGCTCCGGACTGTATCCGGGTGTATGTTTCGCCGGAACTCCGTCAGACCTCTTCGGGCCAGTACAGACGCATGGGGTTGCCCACCAGCAGCTTTTGCTGCAGCTCGGCGGTCGGTGCGATATGGGAAATGAAGTCCACCAGCAGCCCGTCGTCGGGCATATGGTCCTTCAAATTGGGGTGCGGCCAGTCCGTGCCCCACAGCACGCGATCGGGGAATTCTTCCACCACGCGGCGGGCAAACGGCACCACATCCTGATAAGCGTTCTGCTCGCCATCCAGCGCCTTGGGGCCGGTGACGGACAGGCGCTCGGGGCAAGACACTTTGCTCCACACATTCTGGTGCTCACGCATGAACTTGAGGAACAGAGCGAACTCTTCGCTGTCCACGCCCTTGGCCACATCAGGGCGACCCATGTGATCCACCACCACGGTTGTGGGCAGTGCGGTGAAAAAGTCCCACAGCTCGGGCAGGTCCACGGCTTCAAAGTAGATGACCACATGCCAGCCCAGCTTGTGAATGCGGGCGGCAATCTCCATCAGTTCGTCCTTGGGCGTGAAGTCCACCAGACGCTTGACGAAGTTAAAGCGCACGCCGCGCACACCGGCGTCGTGCAGCTCTTGCAGCTCGGCATCAGAAATGCTGCGCTTGATGGTGGCCACGCCGCGTGCCATGCCGCCCGAAGCCTTGCAGGCATCGACCATGGCGCGATTGTCCGCACCGTGGCAGGTGGCCTGCACCACCACGTTGCGGGCAAAGCCCAGGTGGTCACGCAGTGCAAACAGCTGCGCCTTGCTGGCGTCGCAAGGCGTGTACTTGCGCTCGGGTGCAAAGGGGAATTCATGGCCGGGGCCAAAGACATGGCAATGCGCATCCACAGCGCCAGCAGGCAGCTTGAAGCGGGGCTTGCTGGGGTTGGCGTACCAGTCCATCCAGCCGGGGGTCTTTTCAAATTGGCTCATGTCAGTCCAGTCGTTATCGTCAAAGAGGGATCAGATCACCATCAAATCCTTGCCAACCACGGCATCGCCCTTGAAGTGCTTGCGCACGCCTTCGAGCAGCATCTCATCGGTGATGCTGGGGTCGTCGCCCGGCACGATGTGCGAGAGCACCAGCTTCTTGACGCCTGCAGCGGCGGCAATACGGCCCACGTCGTCGGTCGTGGTGTGGCTGGCCAGCAGATGCTCCTTGAGCGAGGCCGCATTGGGCACGCGCTTGACCATGGCATCCACGCCGGGCACATAAATCACCTCATGCACCAGCACGTCGGCGCCCTTGGCCAGCTCGGCCACGGCCGGGCAATAGGTCGTGTCGCCAGAGAAGACGACGGAGCGGTCCTTGGTGTCAAAGCGCAGCGCAAACGAATCGGTGATCGGCGGGTGAATATTGCGCACCGCCGTGACCTTGACCTTGTCGTTTTCCAGAATCACGCCAGGCTTGGAGAACTCATGCGTGCTCACCATCTTGCGCAGATCGGGCTTGCCTTCGTCACCCATGCGGATGTCGATGTCGAACTTCATGGACTCCATGAAGGCCTTGGTCATCGTATCCAGCGTGGGCGGGCCCCAGACATCGACCTGGTTGCGCAAACCGGCAGCCCAGGCCGAGTACAGCATGGGGCCGTACTCCAGGTTGTGGTCCGAGTGCATATGGGTGATGAACACCTTGCTCAGACGCGGCAGGGCAATACCGGCCTTGACCAGCTGGGCCGCCACGCCATAGGCGCAATCGACAACAAAGGGCTCGCCATCGATCAGCAGCACGCTGGCCGGGTTAGAGCGCTCACCGCCCACGCGCGGGCCACCCTTGGTGCCCAGCAAGATGAGTTGTGTGCCCTTCTGACCGGCAGCAGCCTTGACGGCCTGCGCCAGGGCATTGCTGGAAACGCCCAGACCCAGTGCACCGGCACCAGCCAGACTGGCCGCAGCGGCCAGGCATTGGCGACGCGAGACGTTCACCGACTGGTCGGTGTTGGAGGAAGAAGAGGAAGAGGATTTGATGGAAGAGAACATACGGCGGCTCCTGTTGTAGTGTTTTTTGGGTGCGTTTGTTCTGATTAGTCGATGTACTTGAGACCCGCAGCCGCCAAGGGCTCGCGCATCTTGTACATGTCCAGGCCCAGGATGCCCGAGGCCAGCTTGGCCCGCTTTTCGCCTTCAAAGCTTTCACGCTTCTGGGCGGCTTCCAGCACTTGTGCAGCACGGGCAGCGGGCACGCAAACCACGCCGTCGTCGTCAGCCACGATCACGTCACCGGGCGTGACCAGCATGCCGGCGCAGACGATGGGGATGTTGACCGAGCCCAGGGTTGCCTTGATGGTTCCCTTGGAGGAAATGGCTTTGCTCCACACGGGAAAGTCCATCTCTTGCAGCGTCTTCACATCACGCACGCCGGCGTCGATGATCAGCGCGCGCGCGCCACGGGCCTGAAAGCTGGTAGCCAGCAGGTCGCCGAAGTAGCCATCGGTGCACTCAGCGGTGACGGCAGCGACAACGATGTCGCCGGGCTGAATCTGCTCGGCAGCGACGTGCATCATCCAGTTGTCGCCGGGCTGCAGCAGCACGGTGATGACAGTGCCAGATACTTGCTTGCCCGCAAAAATGGGGCGCATATAGGGCTTGAGCAGGCCGACGCGGCCCATGGCTTCGTGCACGGTGGCAGAGCCCAGAGCGGCCAGACCATCGGCAGCCGCGCGATCAGCGCGCTGGATATTGCGGTAAACGACGCCGAGTTCGTACATGAAATACCTCTTTGCTTAGACGTTATTGAATCAAAAAAGAGAGCTGCTAGCGCTTGCGTTGCATCAAAGTCAAAATGATTTAACACTTGAAGGCTTATAGATTCAGCGCTAGCCGCTCCTCTTTTTGAGAATTACAGACCCTTGGCCTTGAGTGCCGAATCCAGACGCGAGAACACGCGGCGGGCATTGCCTTCGTACACGGCGTGCTTTTCGTCAGCCGTCAGGTTCTGCGTAGCTTCGATGTAGCGCTTGGTGTCGTCGTAGTAATGACCGGTCTGCGGGTCGATGCCGCGCACGGCACCAATCATTTCGCTGGCAAACAGAATGTTCTTGGTCGGAATCACTTCGGTCAGCAAGTTGATGCCGGGCTGGTGGTAAACGCAGGTGTCGAAGTAGATGTTGTTGAGCAGATGCTCTTCCAGCAGCGGCTTCTTCATCTCTTGCGCCAGACCGCGGAAACGGCCCCAGTGGTAAGGCACAGCGCCGCCGCCATGGGGGATCAGGAACTTCAGTGTGGGGAAATCCTTGAAGATATCGCTGGTCAGGCACTGCATGAAGGCGGTGGTGTCCGCATTCAGATAGTGCGAGCCGGTGGTGTGGAAGCAGCTGTTGCAGCTGGTCGACACGTGGATCATCGCGGGGATGTCGTACTCCACCATCTTTTCGTAGATGGGGTACCAGCTCTTGTCGGACAGCGGGGGCGAAGTCCAGTGGCCGCCAGACGGGTCGGGGTTCAGGTTGATGCCGACGTTGCCGTACTGCTCAACGCACTTGACCAGCTCGGGGATGCAGGTCGCGGGGTCCACACCGGGCGACTGGGGCAGCATGGCTGCGGGGATGAAGTAGTCGGGGAACAACTCGCTGACACGGAAGCACAGTTCGTTGCAGATGGCAGCCCAGGTGCTCGATGTCTGGAAGTCACCGATGTGGTGCGCCATAAAGGAGGCGCGGGGGCTGAAGATGGTCAGGTCCGAGCCGCGTTGCTTCATCAGGCGCAACTGGTTGGTTTCGATGGTCTCGCGGATTTCGTCGTCGCTGATCTTCAGGGAAGCCACCGAAGGGGCCTGGCTTGGGTCCTTGAGGCCGGCGATCTGCAGATCACGCCATGCGCCTAAAGCGGCGGGGGCTGTGGTGTAGTGACCGTGTACGTCAATGATCATCTTTAAGCTCCGTTAAAAATAATGCGTCAATAAAACAAAAGGATTGAAACGGGACTCAGTGGGCGCCGCCCAGACCCACCATGGACTTGCTAGGCGCGCCGCCGGCATAACGGTTCTTGACCAGCAAAGCCAGAGCTGCAATCACGCCGGGAATGGCCACGACCATGAAGACCTGTGGCAGCTCCAGATGGCGACGCGACAGCTCGGCCACCAGGAAGGAGCCCGCAATACCGCCAAAACGGCCAATACCCAGCATCCACGACACGCCACTGGCGCGGCATTCGGTGGGGTAGTACTCAGCGGCCAATGCCTGCATGGAGGACTGTGCAGCATTCATCAGCAGACCGGCCACAAAGACCGAAGCCACCAGCATGCCCACACCACCACCCAGCACCTGACCGATAAAGGCCACGCCCAGGCTCGTCAAAAAGTAGCCTGCCGCAATGATCAGATTGGCATTCCAGCGGTCCATCAGCAAACCGACAAAAATCGCGCCCACACCGCCGAGCTGGAACAGCGCAGCAATCACGGCTGCCTGGCCAGCAGGCACGCCCGCTTCTTTGAACAGCACAGGCATCCAGTTGACCAGGCCATACACAATGACCAGACCCATGAAGTACGTCACCCACAGCGACAGCGTACCCACCAGATATTTCTGCGAGAACACCAGACGCAGACCCTGAGGACCTTGCTGCACTTGCGCAGCGCGCTGGGCGTTATCGTCCAGCACAAAGCTCGTAGCGTTGCGTGTGCTGGCGGCAATGCGCACCATGATCTTGCGCACGCGATCGGCCGAGTAGTTCTTGAGCACCATGAAGCGCACCGACTCAGGCAGCATCACCACCATGATGAAGGCCAGAATCAAGGGCACCACACCGCCCACAATCAGCAGGCTGCGCCAGCCGAAATGCGGAATCATCCACGCGGCAATAAAGCCACCCAGAGCCGAGCCAATGGGAAAGCCACAAAACATGCAGTTGGTGATGAAGGAGCGCTTTTTATCAGGACAGTACTCGTTCATCAGCGTGATGGCGTTGGGCATGGCCGCGCCAAGTCCCAGGCCGGTGATAAAGCGCCAGATGGTCAGCCCCTGCAGGTCATGCATCAGACCGGAGGTTATGGATGCACCGCCCATCACTACCGCAGCAATGATCAGCACCGTCTTGCGACCGATGCGGTCAGCCAGCGGGCCTGCGGACAGCGCGCCAAACGCCAGACCAAACAAGGCCGCACTCAGCACCGGGCCCAGATGGGATTTATCCAGGCTCCACTCGTTGAGCAGCGAGGGAGCAATAAAGCCGATGGCGGCGGTATCAAAGCCATCGAGCAAAACGATCAGAAAGCACAGGGCGAAAATCACCCATTGATAGCCCGAAAACGGACTCTCGTTCAGCACAGTCTGTACGTTGACGACCTTGGGGTCAGTGTTCTGCTTGGTTGTTTGCGAAGTCATATTGGTATCTCAGTTGCCTCTCTTTGTCGCCTCTATCTCCGGTCTCATTCCGGTCTCGCGGCTGGCGCCAAAGCCTTGCGGCTCCTGTACGTCTGTCACGAAAGGGCTATGGCTGCCCTTTTCCTGATTCAGGTCAGCACCAGGTCTTTGTCTGAAGCTGCCCTGATCATTTCTTTCATTCACGCAGGCTCCATGCCTTGGCGGCGCTTGGCCGCTGCCGCTTCGGGCGAAGCCATGAAGGCCAGCAGGCGCTGCACCGCCTCGACGTTCACCGATCCAGTCACCACGCCTGCGGAAAAAACCGTGTCAATCGCAATCGCTGAAGGCAAAGTACCCACAATCTGAATGCCTGCCACATGAATCAGCTCGCTCAGTTGCTGAAAGCCCAGCGCCACTTCCCCCGAAGCGACCAGAGAGCCCACAGGCACACCGGGGCGGGCCTGAACAATGCGGTTTTTGATTTCATCGGCAATGCCCCAGCGCTCAAACAGTTTTTGCAGCGCAACGCCGCTAGGGCCGGTGGAGTAACCAATGCTGGGCGCAGCCAGCACGGCTGCGCGCACAGCGTCTTCCGTGCTGATATCGGGCTGCTGCGCTGCGGCAGGCACGGCCACGGCGGTACTGGAGAGCACCAGATCCACCTTGCTACCGGGCAGCACACAGCCAGCCGCCTGCAACTTGTCGATAGCAGCTGAGGCCAGAAACACCACGTCAAAAGCTTCCTCACCGCTTTGCACGCGCTGCGCGGCATCAACACCGCCCACAGACTCGATCTGTACCGGCTCACCGCCCTGCGCCTGCCATGCTGCCGACAGGTCTGCCAGAACCTGGCGTGTTGCCATGGACGAAATGCCGTTAAGAGCTGCGCTCATGCCTGATGCCTCCTGGGGTGTCTTTGCATGGTTGCCCTGCCAGCGCTCGGCACGACTTGTGCGCTATCGAGGCCAGTATCGCTGCGTGCATCTCGCGCCCCTGTCAAAGGGAGATCGCCTGCATCTGCGGCAGCAACCATCCAGTCAAATGAATAGGACTATTGTCGGCAAGCTTTCCCTTCCCCACCAGCCAGACACCAGGCTAGCAGCTATGCCTAAACAACATAGCAAAGTACTCGCTTATTCTTGAAATTAATACCTATAAAAACACATAAAAATCCATAAATAAAAAAGGCTTGATGCTATTTTTTTAATAGCATCAAGCCTTAACAGATGTGCATAAGCAACAGATAAATTAGTGGTTAACCCCTAATCAGTCATCATGGCGTCCGTGGCCGCGCCCATGACCACGCCCCCGGTCATCGTGATCGTGCCGGTCCCAGTCTCGCCGGTCATGGCGATCATCCCGGCCATAGCGGCGCTCATCTCGTCGCTCCTCACGGTGCCAGCGACGTTCATCCCGGCGGTGATCATTCCAGTCCCTGTCATGGTGATGATGAGGAGCTTCCGCACGCCAGCGCGGTGGCGCGCTGCGCAGGAAGTACACAGGTCGGCCGCAGGCCTGGTACTGGTAGCAATAACGACGCCAGTTACGCGAATGATCGGGCGGCACCCACATATACATAGGCTGCGCCTGCGGCATCACCGCGCCCTGGCTGCCCCACATGGGCTGCGCATACACAAGCGGCGGCGGTGCAGCATTGCCAATATTGACCTGCCCATAAACACCGGGTGCCAACTGCCCGGAGATAGTGCTGCTGATATAGGCCTGCGCCTGAGCAGCGCCCGCAGCGCAAACCAGCGCCACAGCCGCCAGAGCGCGGATGAGTGAAGTGCGATTGAACATGTGTCTCCCAACGTTATACAGATCGCCAGAGCGAAGCTTCATCGCGCCTCAACTCGGAAACGCTTGCACAGTCAACGCATGACGCACCGGTTTGGCTGACCTGCGCGAGATTTCAAGCGTAATGAGCCGTAATTCATACAGACGAGACCCCATGCACGCGCGCCCCAATCATTTAATCGTTTGGCTGTGCAAGCCCTTCTTGAGGATCAAATCCACCACCGGCTGCTCACGCTTGTTGGCGCGCTTGCAATGATCTAGCTGAAACCAGTCTGTGACCTTGATCACCAGACGAGCCCAGCGCTTGTGGTCACGCTCGCGCCATGCATGCGATGAAACGCTCTCCCAGGCATAGCCATTGAGAACAGTGGCATTCACAAAATGATCCAGCGCTCGCACCCCTGCACGCCCTCTGTCCACTCGCCCAAACAAGCCAACCCACCACAAAATCAGGTAGCCCAGCACGGCCAGCGGCACCACTGCACACATCAGCAAAAAACCCGCAAGACGCTCCTTCATGCAGCTGCTCTCCTGCGCAGCTTGATGCGAACACCGTTTTCGGAGCGAATCGTCAGCCGCCCGACCGGCTGAGGCACATGCCCATCGACCGGAAGGATCTCATAGCGTTGCAGCAGACAGCTCAGAATCAGCACTGCCTCTTGCAAGGCAAACGCGGCCCCAAGGCAAACGCGCGGCCCCATGCTAAAAGGCATATAGGCATGCTTGATGGCCTCTTTGTCTTCTTCACGATCAAAGCGATCAGGGTCAAACGCATCGGGGTTCTTCCACCATTTGCGGTGGCGCTGCAGCAGCCATGGGGCCAC
>ERZ724525.244-NODE-244-length-29555-cov-12.765322_pt1 | contig 29555 bp, 31 predicted proteins | sample MGYA00376058_ERZ724525 | MGnify/ENA primary metagenome ERZ724525 (study PRJEB28724, sample SAMN07190888) | wastewater metagenome | isolation source: influent of sewage treatment plant in Hong Hong | place: USA: Christiansburg, Virginia | collected 2016-03-01 ... | reverse complement strand
GGGTGATGCCGTTGTCGGCGTACCACTGCAGGTCGTTGAGGATGATGTCCTGGATGGTCATCTCGCCGGCGAGCACCGGGGAGAGCAGGATGCGGTTGTAGTTGGGGTGCGGCTCGGCGCCGAACACGGTGATGTCGTACATGTCCGGCGCGATCTTGCGCAGCTCTTCCAGCGTGCGGACACCCGCCATCCCGTTTCCGACCATGACCAGTTTCAGTTTGCGCATGATTCCTCCAACGATTGGTTCTCCCCGAGCCGGTCGCGCGGGGCATCCGGTGCGGGCATTAAGCCTTTTGCAGGGAGATCGTCGTTGATCGCGGTTCGGGCCGCCGTTGGCCCGACCGCGTCACCGCATCAATGGGGATGCGGTGCGCAAGCACCTGGATTCAGGTTGCGGGCAGTGCAGCAATGTCTTTATTGCCGTCTGCGCACATTCGATGGATGGCTATAAGCAATGCGCGTGCCAGTGCTTGAAGGCCAGATTGCCGGCCTTCATTGCTGGAAAAAGCGGGAAAAATGGAAAAATGGCGCACTGCACTGGTGCGCCTGGCCCCGTGGTAGGGCGTCTTTCAGGTTTGCTGTTTGCCGCGTTGCAGCAGATGAAGGATCAGTGCTGCGAGGATGGTGGCGAAGACCAGGAAGGACCAGTTGGCGATGGACAGACCCAGGAAGGTCCAGTCGATCACCGAGCAATCGCCGGCACCGCGGAAGATCATCGGCAGAGCAGAGGCCAGGGGGAAGCTCTCCAGCATGTACTCGAGGCCCGGACCGCATTCGGACACGGCGGGGGGGAACCACTGCAGCCACGATTGCCGGGCCGCCACGCCGCCGCCGGCGAGGGCCGCAACGCCGAGCAGTGAGGCATAGGCGAGAAAGCCCTTGTGTCCGGGGTTGTGCAGGCCGGCGACAAGGCCAATCAGCCCGCAGACCAGCATGGCGTAGCGCTGCATGATGCACATCGGGCAGGGCTCGATGCCCTTGACGTGCTGGAGGTAGAGTCCGACGGCCAGAAGGCTGCTGCAGACGACGAACAGGGCGATGGCGAGGGAGCGGAAGGGGAGGCGGAGCAACATGGGGCGAGGGACGGAATCCGGGGCAATAGGTTGTAGGAAGAGCGGCATCTTGCCCCGGAGTTCCGCACAGAGGCGGATTACTTGCTCTTGATCATCGTGCCGACGCCGTGGTCGGTGAGAATTTCCAGCAGCAGGCAGTGTTCGACGCGGCCGTCAATGATATGCACGCTCTTCACGCCGTTGCGGGCGGCGTCGAGGGCCGAACTGATCTTGGGCAGCATGCCGCCCGAGAGGGTGCCGTCTTCGACCAGCTCGTCGATCTGCCGCGGGGTCAGGCCGGTGAGCAGTGTGCCGGCTTTGTCGAGCACGCCCGGGGTGTTGGTCAGCAGCACCAGTTTTTCGGCCTTGAGGATCTCGGCCAGCTTGCCGGCCACCACGTCGGCATTGATGTTGTAACTTTCACCTTCTTCCCCAACGCCGATGGGCGCGATCACCGGGATGAAGTCGCCTTGGTCGAGGAAGGAGATCAGGCTCGGGTCGATCTGGGTGATGTCGCCCACCTGGCCGATATCGATCAGATCGCCGGGAACATCCTTGCTCTCGATCATCAGCTTTTTGGCGCGGATGAAGTTGGAGTCCTTGCCGGTCAGGCCCACGGCCTTGCCGCCGGCCTGGTTGATGAGGTTGACGATTTCCTTGTTGACCTGGCCGCCGAGAACCATTTCGACCAGCTCCATGGTTTCTGCATCGGTGACGCGCATGCCCTGTACGAACTCGCCCTTTTTGCCGACCCGGGAGAGCATCGTTTCGATTTGCGGTCCGCCGCCGTGCACCACCACCGGATTGAAGCCGACCAGTTTGAGCAGGACCACGTCGTGGGCAAAGCACTCTTTCAGGTGCGGGTCGGTCATCGCGTTGCCGCCGTACTTGATGACGATCGTTTTGTCCTGGAAGCGCCGGATGTAGGGCAGGGCTTCGGCGATGATGGCCGCTTTCTGGGCCGGGGTAAGGTCGGAGGTGTCGATGTGTGCGGTCATTTTCTGGTGCGGCGCCGGGTTGTTTGCAGACAGACGAGATTGTAATGAGCGGGCTTCCAAACAAAAAGCGGGAAGAGGCTTCTTCCCGCTTTCTGCTTATTTATCGGCTTTCAGTGTGGCAATCATTCGATGACGAGACGCTTGGCCTGGACTGCAATCTTCTTCGGCAGACTCAGTTCGAGCACACCCTCGTTGAATCTGGCGCTGGCCCGGCTTTCATCCAGGTCCTGGCCGAGCTGGAAACTGCGCGAGACCTGGCCGAAGTAGCGTTCGGTGCGCAGAATGCGTTCGCCCTCCTTCACTTCGCTGCTTTGCTTGCGCTCTGCGCTGATCGACACCACCGGGCCATCGATGTGCACATGAATGTCCTCTTTCTTGATGCCGGGCAGCTCGGCGTGAACCAGGTAGGCATCGTTCGCCTCCTTCACGTCGACCTTCATCTGCGGGGCCTCGGTGGTCGTGTTGCCGTATTCGACGGGCCGCACCAGGAAGCCGCGGAGGAAGTCGTCCAGAGGGTCACGGCGAGTAAGGTTGCTCATGCGTTTTCTCCTTGAAAAGTCTGCGGGGCCAAGGGCAGTGTGCCCTCCCTGATGTGTATATAGGGGTGCCCGGCGCGTGCTTCAAGCCCCTTTGAGCAGCTAGACTCGCAGCTTGAAAATCCAAGGAGAAACCCGGTGGAAGACGTGAAGAATGTGGCCCCGACGAATGTCTGTCCGGCCTGTGGTGCGCGTTTTACCTGTGGAATGAATGCCGGTATGGCTGAGTGCTGGTGCGCCAGCCTGCCCCCGGTATTAAGCGTGCCGGAGGCGCACGCCGGCCAGTGCTATTGCCCCGAATGCCTCACAAAGAAGATCGGGGAAGCCGCTCGGCGCTGAGGCGGCGGGCGACCAGACGGATTGCGTCGCGGTTGGTCCATGAGAAGACCTTGTCGGCGGCGTCCTGCCAGGGCAGCCACAGGGCGGCGACGTGCTCGTCGGGCGCGAGGCGTACCGACAGCGGTGCGGGCACGCTCAGGCTGAAAACGTGCTCGGTATTGTGGCTGACGCCTGGCGCGTAGCGGGCGCGCCAGCGGTGCAGGATTTCAAAACGATTGCTCAGATGCCAGTCGACGAGATCGGCCGGCTGGGCCGCAATGCCGGTTTCTTCCGCGACTTCGCGCAGGGCGGTGGCCGCAAGGGCTTCGCTGTCCTCCCGGCTGCCGGTAACCGATTGCCACAGGCCGCCGCTTGCCGCGCGTTCCAGCACCAGCACGTCGAGTGCCGGCGTGTGGATGACCACCAGTACAGACACGGGCTGCTTGTGGCCCTCGCTCATTCGATGTCCTGTAGCCAGTCCAGGCCGTCGGAGGCGGTGCCGACCAGGGTCCATAGGGGAACGCCATCTTCGCGCCAGGTGTCGGCGGCGTCCTGGAGAACGGACAGGGCGGTGGCAAAGTCGGTGGGGCTGGCCTGGGCGAAGCCGTCGGCATGGTCGAGGATGATCACATAGCCATCGGCGCCCATCCACGACAGGTCGGTGAGGCAGTCGGCCAGGGCGTCCCAGTTGTGTCCGAACCAGTCGGGAAAATCCATGGCCTTGCTGATGGCCTCGAGGAAGCCTTCCTTGTCGGTGACTTTGGTCAGGTCCACCCGGTACATGGGGTATTCGAGGCTTTCAGTGGCTTCTTCGAGGGCGAGGTCGGCAGCAAAGGGCATGTGGTAGATCCCGGCCCGTTCGGCGCGGGAGAGCAAAGTGTGGAACGGGAGTGCGCTCATGATCAGTCCTGGATGCGCCGGAAAGTGCGGTAATGGTCGTCTGAATAATAGAAGACGTCCGGGGGCCGTCCGCCACTGATGATGCGCCGGGCGCCGCGATCGCGGGAGCCGGGGGTGGTCACCGTGTATTCCCGGTAGTAGCCGGAGGCGGCTTCGGGCAGACGCTTTTCCCTGTTCTGGAAGGTGATGCCGTCGCGCCGGTAGGGGAAGGGGCCGCCCTGGCGGATCAGGCCCAGGGCTTCCCTGGCTTCTGCCGGCAGGCTGGCGGCAGCGATCGTTGCGCTGTCCTCGGATCTGCCCCAGTCAAAAAAGCCGCGCGCCTCGGCGCCGGACGCGCCGAGCAGGAGCAGCAGCAGCGCAAAAATTCGGAAATGGCGGGTGAGCATGACTGGCGGGATGGGCGATAAGGTGCCCGCAGTTTAGCAGCCTGCGACTCAGGGCTGGATGCCGTACTTCTTGAGCAGATTGTAGTAATACGTAGTCAGGGCCGGCAGGCGCGCGTTGCCGGGGTCAAGCAGGCGGGCCCGTTCCATCAGGGTGCGGGCCTGCTCGGCAAAGCGCTCGTTCCAGCCACAGTTTTCCACATGCTTGAGCAGCGCCAGCGTGGCGTTGAAGAGAACGTGGATATTGCCCGGCATCTTGCGCACGGCGCTGAGCATGAACTGCACGGCACCGTCGAAATCACCGCTTTGCGCCTTGCGGGCACCTTCGGCGACCAGATCCTTGACCTCGCCCTGCATCTGGGTAGAGAGCTGCTCGCACAGTTCGGGTTTGCCGGCGTCCCGCAGGATGGTCTTGGTGCTCTCCATGGTCCGCTCGTCGGCGGCGTTGCGCATGATATCCAGGATTACTTCAGTGCCGTGCTCGGTCATGTTGCTGGCAAAGCAGGCGCGGGCCAGTTCTTTCTTGAGGCCGAGGGACAGGCCACTGGTGTTGGCGCCATCGCTGGTGAGGTTGCGGATGGCGTCCCCGGCCTTGGCGTGATCCCCTTTCTTGATATGCACCATGGCGCTGGACAGGGACGAGCAGGAACTGGTCTTGTCGAGGCCCAGCATGGAGCGTTCGAGATCGCGGATGGTGGCTTCGGCCTGGACGGTATCGCCGCGCCCGAGCTGGGCCTGGATCAGGCGTACATGGTCTTCCGGGTCGCGGAAGTCGGAGTATTTGCCCTTGCGAACGACTTCGGTGAGCACCTTTTCGGCGGCTTCGTGATCGCCGGTTTCGATGGACAGCTCACCGAGCCGGCGCAGGCGGCCGATCCGGTGGGGCGACAGGTTGGTGGCCGTGGTGAGAACCGTGCGGGCGCCTTCCAGTTCGCCGGCGGCTTCGCGGGTGCGCGACAACCAGTCGTAGGCATCGAGGAAAAGATCGTTCTCGGCGACCAGGCCCTGGAGGATGTCTTCCGACTCGGCGTAGCGCTTCTGCATGTAGAGCGTCTTGGCGAGGCCCAGCTTGGCCCACGGAATGCTGCGTGTCAGCAGGATTTCGGTGTACAGCCGCTGGGCTTCGTCGGCATTGCCGCTGGCAAGGTACAGCTCGGCCCGCAGGCGCATGAAATCGACGGTCCACTGGGGGTAGTTCTCTTCCCCGGTGGCGCAGGCAGCGATGGCATCCGGGGCGTTGCCCAGCTCGATCAGCCGGTAAGCCGGCATGAAGGCTTCACGCTTCTCCAGGGATTTTTGAATACGGTCGTGGAGGGTGTCGGCGGCGAAGGGCTTGAGGATGTAATCGTTGGGCGCCAGCTCTGCTGCGCTGACCACGCGTTCATACTGGCGCTCGCCAGTGACCATCAGGAAGAGGGTGGTCAGCGGAATGATGCTGTGATGGCGCAGGTCTTCGAGCAGGTGCTGGCCGTCCTGGCCGTCGCCGAGGTGATATTCGCAAAGGATCAGGTCGTAGCGGGTGTCGCGCAGCTTGCGTACAGCCACACCGGCCGTAACGGCAAACTGGACCTTGCTGATGCCGCTCATGTTGAGCATCGTGCGAAGCTGTGTCCGCATGGTCGGATTCGCTTCGACAACGAGGGCGGAGATGGTGGCGAGATCGATCACGGGTAGCGGGGGCGTGAAGCTTTGGTCCCTCTTCAAACGGCCCGCAGCGGTGATTCTTGAGCGGGAAACGCACGAAAAAGGGGCGAGCGGCCAGGCCGTTCGCCCCTTTTTACGACATATTGCTTTTCAGGTTCAGGCTGCGGGCGTATCCGTGGCCTTCTGACGCAGGCGAATGTGCAGTTCGCGCAGCTGCTTTTCATCCACCGGCGACGGCGCGTTGGTGAGCAGGCACTGGGCGCGCTGGGTCTTCGGGAAGGCGATCACGTCGCGGATCGACTCGGCACCGGTCATCATCGTGACGATGCGGTCGAGGCCGAAGGCCAGGCCACCGTGCGGGGGCGCACCGTACTTGAGGGCGTCGAGCAGGAAGCCGAACTTGGCCTGCTGTTCTTCCGGACCGATGTTGAGGGCGGAGAAGACGGTTTCCTGCACTTCGGCCTGGTGGATACGCACCGAGCCGCCGCCGATTTCCCAGCCGTTGAGGGCGAGGTCGTAGGCCTTGGCCAGGCACTTGCCCGGGTCGGTGGTGAGCAGCGCCAGGTGTTCGTCCTTGGGGCTGGTGAAGGGGTGGTGGCAGGCGGTCCAGCGCTTGTTTTCCTCGTCGTACTCGAACATCGGGAAGTCCACGACCCACAGAGGTTCCCAGGCCTTGCCGTTGACGAAACCCTTCTCGTGACCGAGCTTGGTGCGCAGCGCGCCGAGGGCGTCGTTCACCACCTTGGTCTTGTCGGCGCCGAAGAAGATCAGGTCGCCGGACTGGGCGCCGGTGCGCTCGAGGATGGTACGCAGGGCCGTTTCGTTGAGGTTCTTGACGATGGGCGACTGCAGGCCGGTTTCGTTCGGCTGGGTCACGTCGTTGACCTTGATGTAGGCCAGGCCGCGGGCACCGTAGATGCTGACGAACTTGGTGTACTCGTCGATTTCGCCACGGGTCAGGGTGGCGCCACCGGGCACGCGCATGGCCGCCACACGGCCGCCGGAGGTGGCCGGGCCGCTGAACACCTTGAAGGCCACGTCCTTGACCGCGTCGGTGACGTCGGTGAGCTCAAGGGTGACGCGCAGGTCGGGCTTGTCGGAGCCGAAACGGTCCATGGCTTCCGCGTAGGTGATGCGCGGGAAGGGCTGGGGCAGATCGACGGACAGCACTTCCTTGAAGACCGTGCGGATCATCTCCTCGGTCAGCGCGGTGATCTCGTCTTCGCCCAGGAAGGAGGTTTCCAGGTCGATCTGGGTGAATTCGGGCTGGCGGTCGGCGCGCAGGTCTTCGTCGCGGAAGCACTTGACGATCTGGTAGTAGCGGTCGTAGCCGGCCACCATCAGCATCTGCTTGAAGAGCTGCGGCGACTGGGGCAGGGCGAAGAACTGGCCGTCGTGCACGCGGGACGGCACGAGGTAGTCACGGGCGCCTTCCGGGGTGCTCTTGGTGAGCATCGGGGTTTCGATGTCGATGAAGCCCTGGGCATCGAGGAAGCGGCGGAAGGCCATGGCCGTCTTGTAACGCAGCATCATGTTCTTCTGCATCTGCGGACGACGCAGGTCGATGACGCGGTGCGTGAGGCGGGTGGTTTCGGAGAGGTTTTCCTCGTCGAGCTGGAACGGGGGCGTGGCCGAGGTGTTGAGCACTTCGATGTCGTGGCACAGCACTTCGATCTCGCCGGACACCAGGTTGGCGTTCTCGGTGCCGGCCGGGCGCCGACGCACCTTGCCGGTGATCTTCAGGACGAACTCGCCGCGGATGGACTCGGCCACCTGGAACATGTCGGCCCGGTCCGGATCGCAGACCACCTGGACGAGACCTTCGCGGTCGCGCAGGTCGATGAAGATCACGCCGCCGTGGTCGCGCCGGCGATGAACCCAGCCGCAAAGGGTGACGATCTGGTCGAGGTAGGCGGCGGAAACGAGGCCGCAGTATTGAGTTCGCATGGTGTGATCTTTATTCCTGGAAATAACGGAACGCGGCTGGGCGACAGCCGCGCTTATTGATTCAGTAGGGCCGACGCGGGTTGCGGCGTCCGGGTACGGTGGGGTGGAGGTGCCACGACGCCCATCGAGATGATGTACTTGAGGGCTTCATCGACGCTCATGTCCAGCTCGATGGCGTCCTTGCGGGGCAGCATCAGGAAGAAGCCGGAGGTCGGGTTGGGCGTGGTCGGCACGTAAACGCTGACGAAGTCGGGCCCCAGGTGATGCGCAGCGTCACCGCCAGGCGCGCCGGTCTGGAAGCCGATGGTCCACATGCCCTCGCGGGGATACTGGATCAGCAGCGCCTTGCGGAAGGCCTGGCCGTTGCTGGACAGCAGCGTGTCGGAAACCTGCTTGACGCTGTAGTAGATCGACTTGACCACCGGGATGCGCGACAGGGCGCTTTCCCAGAAGCCCACCATGCGCTGGCCGACGAAGTTGGCGGCAGCGAGGCCGGTGACGAGAATCAGCAGCAGGGAGACGACGACGCCGATGCCCGGCATGTGGAAGCCCAGAAAGGCTTCCGGCCGGACTGTGGCCGGGACGAGCAGGAGGATCTGGTCAAGGGTATTGACGATCCAGGCCAGCACGACGAAGGTGATGACCAGCGGAATCCAGATCAGCAGTCCGGTAACGAAGTATTTTTTCATTCAGTGGTGTTTGCGGGCGGCGGCGCTCAGTGGCACGCGCAACTGCCGCCACAGGGGGTGGAGGCGGGCGTGTCGGCCTTGGCTGCTTCGGTTTTGGGGCTGGCACTGCCGGTGCTGCTGCTACCGCCACCCTTGAAGTCGGTGGCGTACCAGCCGCTGCCCTTCAGCTGGAAACCGGCAGCGGAAATCTGCTTTGCATAGGTTTCGGCGCCGCAGGCGGGGCAGGTGGTGAGCGGGGCATCGCTCATTTTTTGAAGATGGTCTTTTTGATGGCCGCAGGCGGTGCAGCGATACTCGTAGATAGGCATGACGAGCTCCGGAAAGTCGATTGGCGAAGTTTAGCGCATCGCAACATCGGGCGAAACAGACCCGCTCTCGCCCACTTGGGGGCGAAAGGCGGCGTTTCAAGGTGGCAGCCTCAGAGTGTCCCGAGGTAGGCCTGGGTCAGTGGGGTGCCCCAGTACAGTGCAAGCAGCCCGGCAGCGGCCAGATAAGGGCCGAAAGGGATGGGGATTTCGCGGCCGTGCTTGCGCAGGAGGATCAGGCTGATGCCGACAATGGCACCGACCAGGGAGGACAGCAGGATCGTCAGGGGCAGAATCTGCCAGCCGAGCCAGGCGCCGATGGCCGCCAGCAGCTTGAAGTCGCCATAGCCCATGCCTTCCTTGCCGGTGGCGAGCTTGAACAGCCAGAACACCGACCACAGGGTGAGGTAGCCGGCGGCAGCGCCGACGACGGCGTCGGCGAGGTTTGTGTAGGTGGCGTTGAGATTCAACAGCAGCCCCAGCCACAGCAGCGGCAGGGTGATGCTGTCGGGCAGGAGCTGGGTGTCCAGGTCGATGAAGCACAGGGCGATCATGGCCCACACGAAGACCAGAGCCCCGCAGCCGGCCGCACCGAAGCCGAAATGCAGGGCGGTGAAGCCGGACAGGCCTGCGCACAGGATCTCGATCAGCGGGTAGCGAACGCCGATCGGGCCGCTGCAGTGCCGGCAGCGTCCGCGCAGCAGGATGTAGCTGACTACCGGAATGTTCTCGAGGGCACCGATCAGGTGGCCGCAGTGGGGGCAGCGCGAGCGCGGGACGGCCAGATTGAAGCGCGGCGCGGCTTCTTCCGGTGTGTCGCCCCGGAGCGAGGCCGCCTCGAGGTGCCATTCCCGTTCCATCATCACCGGCAGGCGGTGGATGACGACATTCAGAAAGCTGCCGACGAACAGCCCGACCAGCGTGCAGATCGTCACGAAGACGATGGGGTCCTTGAAAACGTCCATGGGTGAATATTGGGCTGCTTAGCTGACAACCGCGCCAAGCTTGAAGATCGGCAGGTACATGGCGACGACGAGACCGCCGATGACGACGCCGAGAAACACCATGATGATCGGCTCCAGCAACTGGCTGAGGCCGGCTACCGCGTCATCCACTTCCTGCTCGAAGAAGTCCGCAACCTTGCTGAGCATCGAGTCGAGCTGGCCGGATTCTTCGCCGATGGAGACCATCTGCACGACCATGGTCGGGAAGACGAGGGAGTTCTGCATTGCCACCGTCAGGCTGGTGCCGGTGCTTACATCCGACTGGATCTGCTTGGTGGCATTTTTGTAGACCACGTTGCCGGAGGCGCCGCCGACCGAGTCGAGGGCCTCGACGAGGGGCACGCCGGCGGCGAACATGGTGGCCAGGGTGCGTGTCCAGCGGGCGATGGTGGCCTTGCGGACCACATCGCCGATCACCGGAAGCTGCAATACGGCGCGATCGACGGCAACCTGCATTGGCACCGAGCGTTTGTAGGTATAGGCAACGCCCATCACCGTGCCGATGATGATGCTGAAGGCCAGATACCAGTACGCGATGAAGAAGTCTGAGATGGTGATGACGAACATCGTCGGCGCCGGGAGGTCGGCGCCAAAGCTGGCGAAGACCTTTTTGAATTCGGGCACGACGAACAGCATCATCACCGAGACCACCAGTGCTGCAACCACGACCACGGAGATCGGGTAGAACATGGCGGCCTTGATCTTGCCCTTGATGGCAAGAATCTTTTCCTTGTAGTTCGCCAGCCGGTCGAGCAGGGAGTCGAGAATACCGGCCTGTTCGCCCGCGGCGACGAGGTTGCAGAACAGGGCATCGAAATGCACCGGGTGGCGCCGGAAGGCCTGGGACAGGCTGCTGCCGGTTTCCACGTTGGCGCGCACGTCGTTGAGCAGGCGGGCCAGGGACGGGTTGCCGCAGCCCTTGATCGCGATCTCGAAGGATTGCAGCAGTGGCACGCCCGAACGCATCATCGTGGACAGCTGGCGGGTGAACAGCGCGATGTCCTTGTCGGTGATTTTCCGGCCACGGGCAAAGGCCTGCTTGCGGATCTTGTGGGCCAGGATGCCTTGCCGGCGCAGTATGGTCTGGACGACGGTTTCCGTCACCGCACGCATTTCGCCGCGGATGATCTTGCCGGTCTTGTCCTTGCCTTCCCAGACGAACAGGTGCTCCCGGGCAAGGTTCGCGTTACGGGCGGGGGGCTTTTTGTTGGATGCTGTGGCCATCAGTGTTTTCCGCGTGAAGCAATCACTCGTTTGTGCAGGCGAGGACTTCGGTCAATGAGGTGACCCCTTGCTTCACCTTCAGGAGGCCGGACTGGCGCAGATCTTTGACGCCTTCGGCCTGGGCCTGGGCGGAGATGTCCATCGAGTTGCCGTTCGTCATGATTATACGTGCGATATCTTCGGAGATCGGCATGACCTGGTAAATGCCCAGGCGCCCCTTGTAGCCGCTGCCCTTGCAGCGTTCGCAGCCTTTCGGGCCGTAGGGCTGCCAGCTGCCGTCGAGATCTTCATCGGTAAAGCCCGCCGAGATCAGGGCCTCGATCGGGATGTCCACCGGCTGTTTGCAGGTGCACAGGCGGCGGGCCAGGCGCTGGGCGGTGATCATGATCACCGACGATGCGATGTTAAACGGCGCCACGCCCATGTTCTTGAGGCGTTCGAGCGTGGAGGGCGCGTCGTTGGTGTGCAGCGTCGACAACACCAGGTGACCCGTCTGGGCGGCCTTGACGGAGATTTCGGCAGTTTCCAGGTCGCGGATTTCGCCAACCATGATGACGTCCGGATCCTGCCGGAGGAAGGCGCGCAAGGCAGTGGCGAAGGTGAGGCCGGCCTTTTCATTGACGTTGACCTGATTGACGCCGGGGAGGTTGATTTCAGCCGGGTCTTCGGCCGTGCTGATGTTGACGCCGGCCTTGTTCAGGATGTTGAGGCAGGTGTACAGCGACACGGTTTTACCGCTACCGGTCGGGCCGGTGACCAGGATCATGCCGTACGGGCGCCCGATGGCCTCCATCAGTACGGCTTTTTGTTCCGGCTCATAACCCAGGGCCTCGATGCCGAGCATGGCCGAGCTGGGGTCGAGAATCCGCATGACGATCTTCTCGCCGTGCAGGGTCGGCAGTGTGGACACCCGGAAGTCGATGGCCTTGTTCTTGGACAGGACGAGTTTCATCCGGCCGTCTTGCGGAACCCGCTTCTCGGAAATGTCGAGGCGCGAAATGACCTTGATGCGCGCGGCGATCTTTTCTTTCAGCACGAGGGGCGGCTGGGCGATCTCGCGCAGGATGCCGTCGGTGCGGAAGCGGATCCGGTAATACTTTTCGTAGGGCTCGAAGTGGACGTCCGAGGCCCCTTCGTTGATCGCGTCGATCAGCAGTTTCTGGATGAAGCGCACCACTGGCGCATCATCCACCTCCGATGAGTTCTCCTCGGTAGCCTGGGCGTCGGTCACGCTTTCCTGGCCGAGGAGGTCCATGTCGAACTCTTCCCCGGTCATGTCCTTCAGCGTTGTCGTGGCCGATTCGGACAGGCGTTCCACCAGCGCAATGAGCTTGGGGGCCTCGACAACCACGGGGTCGACGGCGAGCCCGGTCTGGAAGCGAATCTCGTCGAGGATGCGCAGGTTCGACGGATCTGCCAGGGCCAGCGTCAGCCGGTTGCCGCGTCGGCCAAGGGCTGCGACCTGGTGCTTGTTCATCAGCTTGCGGTCGATGGCGTCCACGGCAAGGTGGGCTTCGTCGAAGGCGGCCAGGTCCATGACCGGCGAGCCGAAGGTCTCGGCGGCAAAGCGGGCCACGTCGGCAGCGCTCATCAGACCACGGTTGATGAGTTCGATGACAAAGTCGTTGGGGTTTGCCGAAGGCGACGAGCAGGCCACGGCTTCGGCTTCAAGGAGCCGACCATGCTGTATGAGGGCGCGGGCGAGACCGCTCAGGGCGGCGTGAGGAGTGGCGGACATGCCGGAGCGTCGATAGGGGTGGGCGGCCTGAAATGTGCTTGGATCATGCCGTTCGCCGCGGGGCTTGTAAAGCCGGGAAGCACGTTGTGGCTATTTGGGCGGTTGTGGGCGGAATATTCGCACGTTCTTGATGCGACGGTCCTCGGCTTGCACGACTTCGATGGGAACGCCGGCGATTTTCACCGATACGCCCGATTCGGGAATGTCCTGCAGGTGTTCGAGGATCAGGCCATTGAGGGTTTTCGGGCCGTCGAGGGGCAGGCTCAGGCCGAGTTTGCGGTTGAGGGCGCGCAGGTGCTGGCTGCCATCGGCCAGTACGCTGCCGTCGGCGCCCCAGCTGAGTTTCTCGGTGGCATCGGGGGCGCTGGTGGTGAATTTGCCGATCAACTCTTCGATGATGTCCTCCAGCGTGACCAGCCCGAGGAGTTCGCCGTATTCGTCGACCACCAGCCCCAGCCGCTCGCGGTTCTCCTGGAAAAACTGGAGCTGCGAGTAGATCGGCGTACTGGCCGGAATGAAGTAGGGCTTGGCCAGCATTTCGCTGATGTCGGAAACGGACAGGCTGTGATCGAGGGTCTGGCCGAGCACCCGGCGGACATGGAGGATGCCGACGACCGCATTCATTTCACCGTCGAAAACCGGCAGGCGCGTGTGGTAACAGGTGGCCAGATGGCCCTGGATGACGTTGATCGAATCGGCGATATTGACCGCCTCGATCTGGTTGCGGGACGTCATCACGTCTTCGACCGTGATGTCTTCCAGTTCGAACAGGTTGAGCAGGATGCTGCGGTGCTTGGGCGGAATGAAGGAGCCCGACTCCAGCACCATCGTGCGCAGCTCTTCGGTGGAGAGTGTGTGGGCTTCCGGATCGGTGCTGGCGCGCAGGCGCAGCAGGCGGAGCAGGCCGGCCACGAACAGATTGACGAACCAGACGATGAAATAGAGGCCCTTGAGGAGCGCCGACAGGGGGTAGCTGACAAAGCAGGCCAGTCGGTTGGCGTGGTTGGCGCCGATGACTTTCGGGGTGATCTCGGAAAAGACCAGGATCAGGAAAGTGACCGCCAGGGTGCTCAGGCCGAGTACCCATTCCTCGCTGCCGAACAACTGGATCGTGATGACGCTGACCAGCGTTGCCGCGGCGGCATTCACGAGGTTGTTGAAGAGCAGGATGATGCCGAGCAGCTTGTCGGTCTGGCCGAGCAGTTCCAGCGCGAGGCGTGCGCCCCGCGAGCCGAGGTTGGCGGCCGAGCGCAAACGATAGCGGTTGGCCGCCATCATGGCCGTTTCAGCCATCGAGAAGAAACCGGATAACGCCAGTAGCGTAACCAGGATGGCTGATTGGGCGGAGAGGGGAATACTGTCCAAGCGGGGTGTGTCGGGAGATGATTTCCGGCCGAGTATTCAGGCCGGGTCAGGCCTTGTCAAGCCGGGCGGCCAAGGAGAACGTCCGAAACGAAGCGGCTGCCCACGTAGGCGAGCATCAGGGCGATGAAGCCGGCGAGGGTCCAGTACAGGGCTTTTTTGCCGCGCCAGCCCCAGGCATGCCGCCCCACCAGCAGGCTGCCGAAGAGAATCCACGAGATGATCGCAAAGACCGTTTTGTGGTCCAGACGGAAGGCCTTGCCGAACAAGGCTTCGGAGAACAGCACGCCCGAGCCGACGGTGAGGGTGAGGAGCACGAAGGCAATGCCGATCAGCCGGAACAGCAGGGTTTCCATGGTCAGCAGCGGGGGCAGGGAGGCCATGGCCCGGCTCAGTCGTGCTCCGTGCAGGCGCCGCTCGGCAACCGCCATCAGCATGGCGTGCAGGGCTGCCAGCGTGAACAGGCTGTAGGCCAGCATGGCAACCACGAAGTGGGCGCGAAACAGCGGTGAACTGGCGTTTTCAAGCAGGTGCTGATCCGGGAAGAAGGCCGGCAGCAGTGCGCACACGGCCGCGGCCGGCATGGCCAGGGTCTGGAGTCCTTCGAGGCGGGCGTAGAGACTTTCGATCCAGTAGAACAGCATGGCCAGCCATAACATCAGCGACAAGGCCATGCTGAAACCGAAATGGATGCCCTCCGGCGAGAAGAACACGCTGTGCAATGAAAAGCCGTGGGCGACCAGTGCGGCGAGCATCACCAGCCGCTCCCACGGCAGCAGACCCTGGCGCTGGGCGACGGTCGGCGCACGCCAGCGGGTGTGCCAGAAATGAAGGCCCAGGAGCGCGTACAGGGAAGCGGGGAGGAGATGAAGTAGAATCGCGGACATTCTTTAAGTTTACTCCAAGGCCTCGGTCACGAACCATCATGCTGGATAACCTCACAACCCGACTGGCTAAAGTCGTCAAGACCCTGCGGGGTCAGGCGCGCCTTACCGAAGACAACATCCAGGACGCCCTGCGCGAAGTGCGCATGGCCCTCCTCGAGGCCGACGTGGCCCTGCCGGTGGTCAAGGATTTCATCGCCCGGGTGAAGGAAAAGGCGGTCGGCACCGAAGTGCTGAGCTCCCTGACCCCCGGCCAGGCCCTGGTGGGCGTCGTTCACCGGGAATTGACCGATCTGATGGGCGGTGCCCACATCGGTCTCAACCTGGCCACCCAGCCGCCGGCGATCATTCTGATGGCCGGTCTGCAGGGGGCCGGCAAGACCACCACCACCGGCAAGCTCGGCAAGATGCTGAGCGAGCGGATGAAGAAGAAGGTCATGGCGGTGTCCACCGACGTCTATCGTCCGGCTGCCATCGCCCAGCTGCAGATGGTCGCCCAGCAGGCGGGGATTGAATTCTTCCCGTCTACGGCCGACCAGAAACCGGTGGATATCGCCCTCGCCGCCGTTGATTACGCGCGTCGTCACTATATCGACGTGCTGCTGGTGGATACGGCCGGCCGGCTGGCCATCGACCAGGCAATGATGGAGGAGATCCAGGCGCTGCACGCCGCGGTCAATCCCATCGAAACCCTGTTCGTCGTCGATGCGATGCTCGGTCAGGATGCGGTCAATACGGCTCGCGCCTTCAACGAGGCACTGCCGCTCACCGGCGTGGTGCTCACCAAGCTCGACGGCGATGCCCGCGGCGGTGCGGCCCTGTCGGTGCGCCATGTCACCGGCAAGCCGCTCAAGTTCGCCGGTGTCGGCGAGAAGCTCGGCGGGCTGGAAGAGTTCCATCCGGAGCGGATGGCCAGCCGGATTCTCGGCATGGGCGACATCCTGTCGCTGGTGGAAGACGCCCGTCGCGGTGTCGATGAAGACAAGGCCAAGGAGTTCGCCCAGAAGCTCAAGAGCGGCAAGGGCTTCGACCTCAACGACTTCAAGGATCAGCTCGGCCAGATGAAGAAGATGGGCGGCCTCAGCAGTCTGATGGACAAGTTGCCGGCCCAGTTTTCGCAGGCCGCCGGCCAACTGCAGGGAGGTGTCGAAGAGAAAGCCGTCAAGCGCATCGAGGGCATCATCAACTCGATGACCGCCAACGAACGCGCCAAGCCGGAAATCCTCAAGGCTTCGCGCAAGCGCCGTATCGCGGCCGGTGCCGGCGTCACGGTGCAGGAGGTGAATCGCCTGCTCAGCCAGTTCGAACAGACCCAGAAGATGATGAAGCAGTTCTCCAAGGGCGGCATGCAGAAGATGATGCGTGCCATGAAGGGAATGATGCCGGGTGGCGGCGGCAGCTTGCGCTGACGCTGCCGCGCGCTGATGGAGGATTGCGACGACAGCATCGCTTGTGACGCGCTCCGGCTCGACTGCGAAGTCTGTTATCGGGCGGTTTTCGAAGCGGTGCCCGAGCCGGTCCTGCTCGTCAATGGGCAGGGCTGGATCGTCGATGCCAATCCGGCGGCAGCACACCTCTATCACCGCCCTCGCGAGGCCATGTGTGGCCAGATCGTCGGTAGTCTGTTCGTCGATCCGTCCGTGCTTGAAGGCTTGTTTGAAAACCGCCGGGGGCAACTCCCGGGGGGTATTCATCTGCGTCAGGATGGCACCCGTTTTTTTGCCGAAGTCAGCGTCTCCTACATTCAGCAGCGGGGCGGCTCTTTGGCGATTTTGCTCGTTCGGGATGTGACCGCGGCCCGCGAAGCCGTGATCCGTCTCGAGGAGGCCGAGGAGCGCTGGCGTTTTGCCCTGGAAGGGGCTGGCGATGCCCTGTGGGACTGGGCCCTGGATAGTGGCGAAATCAAGGTCAGCGGCTCGTTCCGGGCCATCATTGGCTGGCCCGACGAGCGGCCCCTGCAAGGCAACGAGATCTGGCCCGAGCGGGTTCATCGGGACGATCTGCGCATGGCCATCGCCGCGTTTTCAGCGCATCTTGCCGATGCCCGGCCGATTACCGAAGTGGAGTTCCGCCTGCGTCTGGAAGATGGCAGCTACCGCTGGGTGGCCTTGCGCGGCAAGGTCATGCAGCGGGATGCCGGCGGCCGGCCGCTGCGCATGATCGGTACCGTGCGTGACGTGCATGAGCACTACCTCATTGAGGAGCGGGAAAAGCATCAGCAGCAGGAACTCGAGCGTGCCGGGCGGCTGATCCACGTGGGTGAGATGGCGTCTGCGCTGGCCCATGAGCTCAACCAGCCGCTGACCGCGTTGCGTAACTTCAGTGCTGTTGCCCTGCGCCGCCTGGAGGAGCTTGGGGCTGCCGGCGAGCGCATCCGCGAGCCCCTGAAAATGATTGCCGAACAGTCCCTGAGGGCGGGTGAAATCGTCCATCGGGTGCGCGGCCTGGCCCGCAAGGGCGGGCTGGTGACGGCGCCGGTAGCGCTCAACGAGGTGGTCAGGGATATCGTTCGCTTCACCGAATTCGAGGCGCGCGCCCATGCCGTGCAGTTCGTGCTCGATCTGGCGGAGCCCTTGCCGGCCGTGCAGGCCGACCAAGGGCAACTGGAGCAGGTGCTCAGCAACCTGGTCAAGAACGGTATCGATGCGATGCGCGCCGTCCCGGGCGAGCGCATCCTGCAGATTCTCACCCGTCCGGGGCTGGACGGCATGGTGGAGGTTGCGGTTACCGACCGTGGGGAAGGGCTCGCCGAGGCTGTCCGCAGCGACCCGTTTGCCCCATTCGTGACGACCAAGCCGGATGGCGTCGGTCTGGGACTCGCCATATGCCGTACAATTATCGAGAACCATGGCGGGCGCTTGTGGGTCGAAAACAGTACGGTCCGGGGGACGACCTTCTGTTTATGCATTCCGTCCCTGGCCGGGTAAGTGCCGGCCGGTATTGCACATACATAAAATAAAAAATGCTTTTCCCACCAGGAGGCTGACATGAAAGGGCCGCTTGTTTGCGTGGTCGACGATGATGATGCAGTCAGGCTGTCCATAGGCCTGCTCGTCGAAACCCTGGGGTTGCCGGTTCGTTGTTTCAGTGGCGCGCTGGATTTGATGGCTGACGGAGAGGCCTTGCAGAATGCACATTGCCTGGTTCTTGACGTGCGCATGCCGGGCCTCAGCGGCGTAGGCTTGCAGGAGCGCCTGATTCGGCTTGGGTACAGCGTGCCGATCATCTTCGTGTCAGCCCATGGCGATGTGCCGATGGTGGCGCGGGCCATGCGCGACGGTGCTTTTGATTTTCTGCAGAAACCTTTCAACGAGCAGGTTCTCCTCGACCGGGTTCACGATGCGGTGCTGCTCGCCGCCCGGCGTCGGGAGGAGGCTGAGCGCCTGACCGAAATCCAGCGGCGCCTTGATGGCCTCACTGCGAGGGAGCGGGAGGTGATGGAGGGCATGGTTGCGGGCCGGCTCAACAAGCAGATTGCGGATGGCCTGGGCATCAGCATGAAGACGGTCGAGCAACACCGGGCAAAGGTCATGGAGAAGTTGCAGGTTGAATCGCTCGCCGAACTCGTACGGATCGTGATTTTGTCAGAACGCAAGGGTTTACCCTGATGTGTGACGGGGAAATGCCGGATTCGGCTAAAGTGATAAATTCAGGACAATGGCGACAGTTTTGCAGTTGTGCGTTTTCTGGCGCACTGTTGTCACAGGGTTCGCGTTGAAAAAAATACGCAGAGGTGGAGGAGACGCCCACGATGCGGTCCTGTTATTCATGTCAATGCAAGGGAAAGGGATTACATGTCGGCTGCCGGTTTCACGCAATTCGCTCCGCTCCAGATTGCTGGGATGGAAAGTCTGATCGAGCTTGGTCAGAGCCTGATGGAGCAGGCGCAGAAAATGACCCGTTTGCAGTTCGACGCCGGTCTGGAGTCTGCCCGTGAAGCAATGGCCGCGACCCAGGCTTTTTTTGAGGTGAAGGATGCCGAGGGGCTGGCCCAGTGGCAAGCTGCCTACCTGCAACCGAATCTCGAGCGTGCATCCGACAGCGCCCGCCAGCAATATGGCGTGCTGGTCGAAACCCGCAGCATCCTTGCTGACGCGCTGAAGCAGTCGGCCACCGAGGCGAGCCGCCAGGTGCAGGAAAACATCGACCGTCTGGTCGTCGGTGCCCCCGAAGGCTTCGAGCCCCTGTTCAATGCGATTCGCTCCGGCCTGAATGCGCAACTTGCGGCGATGGAGAGCATCACCAAGGCTGGCGAGCAGATCACTGAAATCGCGGCCTCCAACGGCCTGCTGCCCGAAGTGGCCCCCAAGGCCCCGGTCAAGACTCGCGCCCCGGCGAAGCGCAAGGCCGTCTGACCTGACGCAGTAAAAAGTGCCAAAAAGGCCGCCCCTGAAAAGGGCGGCCTTTTTGCATGTGCGCAAACTGGTAGCATCGCCCCCATGCTGGAAGATCATGAAAATGTGCATGCCCGTGCCTATCGGGCATTGATGAGTTGCGAGCCATCCGACAAGGTGGCGCTGGTGCGGGCGCTTTGCCAGGACTGGGCCGCTGGCCTGGTGCCTTTGCCCGATGGCAGTGTTGCCCCGGCCTTGCCGGTTGACGACGCGGGGCGGCCGCAGAGGCCGGAGTTGCTTGCCCATACGTCGGTTCCGCGCCGCCGGCCCGGCTCTCCCGAAGGGCTGGCGGCCTTGCTGCATGCCATTGCGCATATCGAGTTCAACGCGATCAATCTGGCTCTTGATTGCGTCTATCGCTTTCGCGGGCTACCGGTCGATTTCTATGCGGGCTGGCTGACGGTGGCGTTTGAAGAGGCTTATCACTTCGGTCTCGTGGCTGATCGGCTGCGCGATGTGGGCTTTGCCTACGGGGATTTTCCCGCCCACCGCGGCTTGTGGGACATGGCTGTCAAGACCGCAGACGATCCCCTGACGCGGATGGCCCTGGTGCCGCGGGTTCTGGAGGCCCGCGGGCTGGATGCCACGCCGCCCATCGTGGCCAGGCTGAAACACATCGGCGATGCTGCAAGCATTGCGGTGCTGGACATCATATTGCGTGACGAGATTGGCCATGTGGCGCTGGGCGACCAGTGGTTTCGCTATTTTTGCGCCGAACGCGACCTGGAGCCCGAGGCAACCTATCTGGCCTTGATGAACGAGTTCGAAGCGCCCTGGCCGCCCAGGCCCCTGAATGTGGAAGCCCGCCGGATGGCGGGCTTCAGTGCCGACGAAATCACCCGGCTGGAGGCGGGGCGGCCGCGTCTTGTTCAGCGTGAATCGTAGGCTGCAAGAATAATAGAAAAAGGGGTGGTCGGAACCACCCCTTTTTTTCACTGCCGCAGCACGCCCGAAGGCGTCCAGGCTCAGCGCAGGCCGGCGGCGAAGTCGGAGACGGCCTTGATTTCCGGATCGGTCATTTTGAGGGCGATGGTGCGCATCATCTTGGCCGGATCGTTGGCGCGTTCGCCAGCACGGAAGGCCTTCAGCTGGGCTTCGGTGTAATCGGCGAACTGGCCCGACAGACGCGGGAACTGGGCCGGCAGGCCGGCACCGGCGGGGCCGTGACAGGCCGCACAGGCGGGAATGCCGCGCTTCAGGTCGCCGGCACGCCAGAGTTTCTGGCCGAGCTCGATGGAGGCCTTGTTCTTGGCGCTTTCGGGCTTGAGGGTCTGGCCTGCGAAGTAGGCGGCCACGCCCTTGGCGTCGTCGTCGGAGAGCATCGCAGCCATGCCGGCCATGATCGGGTTGGCGCGCTCTGCGGGTTGACCGCCTTCGCTCTTGAAGTTCTTCAGCTGCTTGTAGAGGTATTCCGCATGCTGGCCCGCGAGCTTCGGGTTCGCGGGGATCTGGCTGTTGCCATCAGCGCCGTGGCAGGCGCCGCAAACCTGTTCTGCAGTCTGTTTCGCCTTGGCCAGGTCGGGCTGGCCGGCGGCCTTGTCTTGAGCCTGAACCGCGCTGGCGGTCAGAAACAGCGAAAGCAGAAGTGAACGCTTGATCATGATGTCCTCGGAAGCCAAGAATGTGGATGTCTCAAACCTGCTATTCTATAGCAATTCCAGTCATTTGCGCGATGCAATAACATGCGTCGCGCCTGCCAAAGCATCTCATGTCCCTGTTCCGTAACGCCCAGTTTGAAATTTCCGTCGCCAAGCCGAACGGTCTGCCCCCGCCCAACGGTCCGGAAGTCGCCTTTGCGGGCCGCTCCAACGCCGGCAAGTCGAGCGCCATCAACACCCTTTGCGATCACGTCCGTCTCGCCTTCGTGTCGAAGACGCCGGGACGTACCCAGCTGATCAACTTTTTCCGCCTGCGTAACGGCGCCGTGCTGGTGGACTTGCCGGGCTACGGTTATGCCGAGGTGCCGGAAGCCGTTCGCCTGCAGTGGCAGGGCCTGCTCGAGGATTACCTCACCACGCGGCCGAACCTGGTCGGGCTGGTCCTGATCATGGATTCCCGTCATCCGCTGAAGGATCGGGACCGCGTCATGCTGGGCTGGTTTGCGCCCAGTGGCCGTCCGATCCACGTGCTGCTCACCAAGAGCGACAAGCTGACCCGTACCGTGCAGGCGACGACCCTGGCCGCCGTGCGCAAGGAACTGGCCCCGCTGGGTGCGCAGGTGACCGTGCAGTTGTTCTCGAGTCTCAAGAAGACCGGGATCGAAGAGGCCGAGCAGGTTGTCGGATCATGGCTGGCGACTCCGGAAGAAGAAGTTCCGGCTGCCTGATATTTGCATGACATGCGTTTGACGCAGCAGGGTTTGTGGTAAAAAGGCGCTTCATTGTGCAGTGCCCACTTTTCTGACTTCAAACACGCCAAACCTGTCATGGAACTTCAATCCGTCATTCTTTCCGGGGGCTCCGGCACCCGTCTGTGGCCTCTCTCCCGCGAACAGTATCCCAAGCAGCTGCTGGCGCTGGTGGGCGATGAAACCATGCTGCAGGCCACTGCAGGCCGGCTGGCCGGGTTTTCCGGGCGTCTGCCGGTGGCATCGGCACCCATCGTGGTCTGCAATGAGGAGTACCGCTTCGTCACGGCCGAGCAACTGCGCTCGACGGGGCGTGCCAGTCGCAGCATCGTCCTTGAGCCGGTTGGTCGCAACACCGCGCCGGCCCTGACTCTGGCGGCGCTGGCTGCCGGTGAGGCCGATCCGGTCCTGCTGGTGATGCCTGCCGATCACGTCATGCGTGATCTGGCCGGCTTTCAGCAGGCCATCGACGCCGGCATTCCGGCGGCCCTCGACGGGGCCATCGTGACCTTCGGCATCGTTCCCGATCACGCGGAAACCGGTTACGGCTACATTCGCTTTGGCGCCGAGCGCGCGGATGGCAGCAAATCGATTGCGTCCTTCGTCGAAAAGCCCGATGCCGTCACGGCACAGCGTTATCTGGATAGCGGCGAATATCTCTGGAACAGCGGCCTTTTCATGATGAAGGCGAGCACCTGGCTGAAAGCCATGGACCATCTTCAGCCGGCCATGGCCAAGGCTTGCGCGGCAGCCTGGGCGGCGGGGTCCCGCGATGCGGATTTCCTGCGCGTGGACAAGGAAGCCTTTCTTGCCTGCCCGTCGGACTCCATCGACTACGCCATCATGGAAAAGCTGGCCGGTGCCAGCGAACTGGGGATCGCCGGCTGCGTGGTGCCCATGTCAGCCGGCTGGTCGGATGTCGGGGCGTGGGACGCCTTGTGGGAAATCGCTGACAAGGACGCCAGTGGCAATGTGGCGCGGGGTGATGTGCTGTTTGAAGACAGCCGCAACACCCTCGTCTATGCCCAGGACCGCATGGTGGCCTGTGTCGGTCTGGACGATGCGGTGATTGTCGAAACGCCCGATGCCGTGCTGGTGGCCCGCAAGGACAAGACCCAGAACGTCAAGCAGATCGTTGCCGCCCTCAAGCTCGCCAAGCGTAGCCAGGCCTCGGCCCACCGCAAGATTCACCGTCCGTGGGGCTGGTATGACTCCATCGACAACGGCGAGCGCTTCCAGGTCAAGCGCATCGTCGTCAATCCGGGGGCGCGTCTCAGCTTGCAGATGCACCACCACCGCGCCGAGCACTGGATTGTGGTGAAGGGTACTGCTGAAGTCACCAACGGCGACAAGACCTTCCTGCTCGGTGAAAACGAGTCCACCTACATTCCGCTGGGGCACTTACACCGACTTGCCAACCCGGGCAAGGTGCCCCTCGAGATCATCGAAGTCCAGTCGGGGAGCTACCTCGGCGAGGACGACATCGTCCGTTTCGAAGACACCTACGGCCGGGGCTGAGTCCGGCTCAGGCCGGATTCGGGTTGAAGGAAAAGCGGGTAGGCACTTCTGCCCGCTGAATCCGGCCGACAGGTAACTGTTGGCCGGCCCAGTTCAGGGTAATCGGCCCGTCAGGTGCTTCAAGGTTGCCGTCCATCAGCTCGCACAGCGCCGGCAGGTCACGGTCGTCCAGCAGGGCGGCGCCGTGTTCGCTGCGCAGGACAAGGCTGCCTTCTTCGTCCAGCCAGGCTTCCGAAATCGACATGACCGGCAGGCCGGTATGGGTTTCCAGTTGCCCCGGTGCAACGAGACGCAGGATGCTTGGCGTGTAGTCGAGGCTTACAAAAACCTGCTGCGGGCCGTTCTGAAAGTACCAGCGGCCGTCGGGTGTGGCCAGATAGTTGCGCCCGATGAAGGCGCGCAGCCCCGCGTGACGGATCGGCCCTTCGGGTACCCACCATTCGCCCCGTCGCGACAGCCTGAGCCAGCCCGTGCAGGACGGGACATCGGGCCATTTGGTCAGGGCGAGGCGAACGGCTTCATCCATGGCGGCGGGCGCTGCGTATCACCACATCTTCCACCATGAGGTGGTCGCATTCCCGTTCGGGGCGGCGGTGTAGTAAGTGCTGTTCGGGAAGTTCTTGCGCATGACGCGTTCGGCATCGTCGCGCAGTTCCGGCATGTTCAGGGCGTCGTAGCTCTTGACCATCAGGAACAGCGCTTCTTCGGTGGCCGGCGACTGGGGGAAATCCTTGATCGTTGTCTGGGCCCGGTTGGCCGCAGCCACATAGGCGCCGCGACGGTAGTAGTAACGGGCCACATGCACGTCGTAGGAGGCCAGTGCGTTGAGCAGATAACGCATGCGCAGCTTGGCGTCGGGCGTGTATTTACTGTCCGGGAAGCGCTGGACGAGTTCCTTGAACGTTTCAAAGGAGATCCGGGTGGCCTTGGGGTCACGCTCGGAAAGATCCTGTCTGGCCAGGCTGCCGAGCAGGCCGAGGTCTTCGTTGAAGTTGGCCAGGCCCTTCAGGTAGTAGGCGTAGTCGACGTTCGGATGATTCGGGTGGAGCTTGATGAAGCGCTCGCAGGCGGCGATGGCCGAGGCCGGCTCGCTCGACTTGTAGTAGGCGTAGGCCACTTCAAGCTGGGCCTGCTGGGCGTAGCGACCGTAGGGGTAGCGCGCTTCCAGCTTCTCGAACATCTTGATGGCGCGGTCCCAGGCCCCGTCGGACATGGATTCCTTGGCTTCCGTATAGAGCTTCTGGGCGCTCCAGCTGACGGTTTCGTCGACCTGATCCGGCATGCCGCTACAGCCGGCAAGCAGGAGGAAGGCGGTAAGCGTTAAACTACGCAGGGTGAAATGCGCCATTGAAAACTCTTTGGAAGAAGACTGGGCCGATTATAGCCCAGCCATGTCTTCCCCTTCGCCGCAACGCGAGTCGATTCCCGATGATTGTGCTGGTCTGCGGGTAGACCAGGCTCTCGCTCGCTTGTTTCCTGAACATTCCCGCAGTCGCCTGCAATCCTGGCTGAAGTCCGGGCGGATTCTTGTGAACGGCGCTTCGCCCGATTCCAAGACCAAGGTCTGGGGGGGCGAAACCATTCTCGTCAGCCCGGAACCGTCCGAGTCCATGCTTGCCGAGAAGGCCGAGGACATTCCGCTCGACGTGGTTTTTGAAGACGACACGGTGGTCGTCATCAACAAGCCCATCGGGCTGGTCGTTCATCCGGGTAGCGGCAACTGGTCTGGCACCTTGCTCAATGCGCTGCTGCATCACGGCAGTGTTTTCCGTGAGGTGCCGCGCGCCGGCATCGTGCATCGCCTCGACAAGGACACCAGCGGCCTGCTGGTTGTCGCCAAAAGCCTCGAGGCACAGACCGAACTGGTCCGCCAGCTGCAGGCGCGCACGGTCAAGCGCCACTATTACGCCCTCGTGCATGGTTCGCCGGCATCGAGTGGCGAGGTTAACGCGCCGGTCGGTCGTCATCCGGTGAATCGCACCAAGATGGCGGTTGTGCCCGGCGGGCGCGAAGCCCTGACCCGTTACCGGGTCATCGAGCGCTTTGCGCGGGCCACCCTCGTCGAATGCGAACTGGCCACCGGACGAACCCACCAGATCCGTGTTCACATGGCCCATATCGGCCATCCGCTGGTGGGCGACGCCACCTATGGCAAGCCCCGCAGCTCGGACCCCCGTCTCGACGCCTTTCCGCGGCAGGCCCTGCATGCCTGGCAGCTTGGCTTCATTCATCCACTCAGTGGCGAACCCTGCCGCTGGAATATCGATCTGGCCGCCGATATCGAAGGCTTGCTGGAAGTCCTGCGCGAGAGCCCCACGCCGTGACCGCCGACTGGATTCGGCCCGACTGGCCAGCGCCAGCGCGGGTGCGGGCCTTGTCCACGACCCGTTGCGGCGGCGTTGGCGGGCAGCCCTACGACAGCCTGAACCTGGGCACGCACGTGGGTGACCTGTCAGCCAGCGTGGCGGCCAACCGGGCGATCCTGCGCGGTGTGCTGCCGGGCGAGCCGTACTGGTTGAACCAGGTGCACGGCACCCGGGTTGTCGATGCTGCCTGCCCTGACGGGGTGCCCGACGCAGATGCCTCGGTGAGCCGTCGTCCCGGCGCCGTTTGCGTCGTAATGACGGCCGATTGCCTCCCGGTGCTGCTGTGTGACCGGGCCGGCTCGGTAGTCGGCGCTGCCCATGCGGGGTGGCGCGGTCTGCAGGGCGGGGTGATCGAGGCGACGGTGGCGGCGATGCAAGTGCCGCCGTCGGACATCATCGCCTGGCTGGGCCCGGCCATCGGCCCGACAGCCTTTGAAGTCGGTGACGAGGTGCGTGCCGCGTTTGTCGACGCCGAACCCGGCGCCGCGGCAGCCTTCCGGCCCGGCGTCCAGTCCGGCAAGTGGCTGGCCGACATCTACCTGCTGGCTCGTCTGCGCCTGCAGTCTCTTGGCGTGAGCGGTGTTTTTGGCGGAGATCTGTGCACCGTCACCGACCGGCAGCGCTTCTTCTCCTACCGCCGTGACGGCGTGACCGGGCGGATGGCCTCCCTGGTCTGGCTCGACTAGGCTTGCCGGTTCTTTTCGTGACAAACGCTATACTGCGCGGCCCATTTATTGCCGAATGCCCATGACACCCCTCGTCTGGATTGTCTTTATGAGTTTTGCCGGTGGGCTGCTCAGCGTGCTGGTGGCTTCCGGATTTGCCTATGCCGCCCGGCCGAACTGGGTGCCGGTCCTGATCAGCTACGCCATCGGCGCACTGCTCGGCGCCGCCTTCCTTGAGGTGCTGCCGCACGCCATCGAAGCGGCCGAAAGCCCGCAGCAGGCCGCCATCAACGTGCTGGCAGGCATCCTGCTGTTTTTCGTGCTGGAAAAACTGGTGCTGTGGCGGCACTGCCACGACGAGGGCTGTCATGGCCACGAGCACAACGGGCACGATCACGGGCGCAGCGGCCTGCTGATCCTCGTCGGCGACACCTTTCACAACTTCGTGGACGGCGTGCTGATTGCCGCCGCCTTCGTCGAGAGCACGCCGCTCGGGATCGTCACCGGCATGGCCATCATTGCCCATGAAATCCCGCAGGAAGCGGGCGACTTCCTGATTCTGCTGCACTCGGGCTACAGCCGCCGCAAGGCGCTGCTCTTCAACATGCTGTCGAGCCTGGCGACGCTGGCCGGCGGCCTGCTGGCCTATTTCGCGCTATCCCATGTCCAGTCGCTGGTTCCGGTGTTTCTCGCGCTGGCGGCCGCGAGTATGATCTACGTCGCGGTTGCAGATCTCATTCCGGGTTTGCACAAGCGAACTGAATTGCGTGCCACCGCGCAGCAGGTATTATTGATCGCTGCCGGCATCGCTTCCGTCGTCTTTGCCCACCCCCTCGCGGAGCGAGCGCTGGGCTGAGCGGCGGCGACGGGTCGGCGTGCCAAACAGCCAGAGAAACAGGGAGAGCGGCGCAACGCCATAGAATAAAAAAGTCAGTACCCCGCCGATGACGGTGGTTTCCGCTGCGGTGGCCAGCAGCGCGACATAAAGCCAAGCGATAGCAACAATATACATACCCGGATTCTACAAGGCCGTAGCGCTGGCTGGGGGTTGTGTCCCCAATACCGGTTTGCTTCAGGCTGCGTCGTCCTGGTGGGCACATAAAGGAGAGGTGGATGTCTGTTACCCCGGAGCAGTCAGCAGAGGCACTACAGGGCATGTTCAAGTTCGGTCAGTCGATGGCCGAAGGGTTCTTTGATTTCCTCGGCAAGCAAGGTGTCGCCTTTCCGCAGGCAGCACCGACCCCGATTCCGCAAATTCCCATGCCGGAATCCCAGGAGCTTGCAAAACTCCAGCAAGAACTCGCCGAAGCGCACGCCCGCTTGTGGGCCTCCATGGCCCAGCTCAAGCCGGGCGAGTCCGCCGAGCCGCTGATCAAGCCCCAGCCGGGCGACCGTCGCTTCAATGCGCCGGAATGGTCGGCCAGCCCCGTTTTCAACTACATCCGCCAGGCCTACCTGCTCAACGCGGACTACCTGAACAAGGTTTCCGACGCCCTGCCGGTGGCCGACGGCCGGGCCAAGGCGCGCATGCAGTTCATGACCCGTCAGTACATCGACGCCATGGCGCCGTCCAATTTTGCGGCGACCAACCCCGAGTTCATCCAGACGGCGCTCGCCACCAAGGGTGAAAGCATCACCCAGGGCATCAAGAACCTCATCGGCGACATGGAGAAGGGGCGCATCTCGATGACCGACGATGCGGCCTTCGAGATCGGCACCAACCTGGCCACCACGCCGGGTTCCGTCATCTACGAAAACGAGCTGATCCAGCTCATCCAGTACGCGCCGCTGACCGACAAGGTTCACAAAACGCCGCTGCTGATCGTCCCGCCCTGCATCAACAAGTTCTACATCATGGATCTGCAGCCGGCCAACTCGCTGGTGCGCTTCATCGTCGAACAGGGTTTCACCGTCTTCCTGGTGTCCTGGAAGAACGCCACCGCAAGCGAAGCCCACTTCGGCTGGGACGACTATCTCGACAAGGGTCCGATCACCGCCTTGCAGGTCGTGCGTGAAGTGACCAAGGTCGACAAGCCCAACGTGCTCGGCTTCTGCGTCGGCGGCACCATCCTGTCGTCGGCCCTCGGCGTGCTGCGTGCCAAGGGCGAAGATCCGGCCGAAAGCCTGACCCTCATGACCACGCTGCTTGATTTTGCCGATGCCGGCGAAATCGGCTGCCTGGTGGACGAAGCCTCCGTCGCGGCCCGCGAAGCCGCCATCGGCAAGGGCGGTCTGCTGCAGGGGCGCGAACTGGCGCAAGTTTTCTCCAGCCTGCGGGCCAACGACCTGATCTGGCAATACGTGGTCGGCAACTACCTCAAGGGCAAGCAGCCGGAAGCCTTCGACCTGCTCTACTGGAACTCCGACAGCACCAATCTGGCCGGCCCCTTCCTGGCCTGGTACCTGCGCAACATGTACCTCGAAAACAACCTGCGCGTGCCCGGCAAGCTCGAAATGCTCGGCACCAAGGTTGACCTTGGCAAGGTCGATCTGCCGGCCTACCTGCTGGCCACCCGCGAAGACCACATCGTGCCCTGGACCAGCGCCTACCTGGTACGCCAGATCCTCGGCGGCGAAACCACCTTCGTGCTCGGCGCCAGCGGCCACATCGCCGGCGCCATCAACCCGGCCTCGAAGAACAAGCGCAGCTACTGGGTCAGCGACTCCACCGCCTCGGTGCCCGAAGAATGGCTCGAGACCGCAGCGGAGCAAAAGGGCAGCTGGTGGCTGCACTGGATCGAATGGCTCAAGCCGCGCAGTGGCGACATGGTGGCCGCCCGCAGCAAGCCCGGCAATGCCAAGTACAAGGTCATCGAGCCCGCTCCCGGACGTTACGTCAAGGAAAAGGCCTGAACCGTTTTGCACGGCGACCGGGAAACCCGGCGTCGGAGAATTAAAAAAAATGCGTCGGCGGCGGGGAAGACGGGGGCGCTGCCGGCGTGAGTGAGGACCCCCGCATAATCCAATAAGGAGGGAGAAAACATGGCTCGTGTAGCATTGGTTACCGGTGGTATGGGCGGTCTTGGCGAATCTGTCTGCATCAAGCTGGCAGCGCTCGGCTACAAGGTCGTAACGACCCACTCACCGGGAAACACCACCGCCGCCGAATGGCTTCAAACAATGAACAACATGGGTTACGGCTTCAAGGCCTACCCGTGCGACGTGGCCGATTTCGATTCCGCCAAGGCTTGCGTCGAACAGGTCACAAAAGACATCGGACCGGTCGATGTGCTGGTGAACAACGCCGGCATCACCCGCGACATGACCTTCAAGCGCATGAC
>ERZ724525.243-NODE-243-length-29569-cov-6.394762_pt1 | contig 29569 bp, 26 predicted proteins | sample MGYA00376058_ERZ724525 | MGnify/ENA primary metagenome ERZ724525 (study PRJEB28724, sample SAMN07190888) | wastewater metagenome | isolation source: influent of sewage treatment plant in Hong Hong | place: USA: Christiansburg, Virginia | collected 2016-03-01 ... | reverse complement strand
TTTGTGTTGATTGAGCGCAATGAAATTAACACCGCAGTAGGTTTGTCGCCCCGTTAGGTTCAGGTTGATTTATTTTTAAATGTTTTAATATGTTAACAACACATAGTCTTATTTTTTCTTGCATCGCTCTTGCGGTGTTGACGTTCATAGTGGGTTTTCGTTTGTTTGTCGTGCGTATTCGTGAAATGCGTATTAACAGAATTTCACCACAGTCTATCGCCACATCAAGTGCTTCGGCGCAAAAGATGCAAGACCAACGTGCTTCGGATAACTATAAACATTTGTTTGAGTTACCCGTCTTGTTCTATGCGTTGTGTGCTCTGGCGATTGCTATTCAGCATGTGCCCAGTTGGCTACCTGTTTTGGCTTGGGGGTTTGTTGTCTCGCGCGTGCTGCACAGTGCTATTCAGTGCACTTACAACAAAGTAATGCATCGCTTCCCTGTGTTTATGTTTGGATTGGTGTTGCTGTTTGCGATGTGGTTGGCTTTTGCGGTTTCGCTGTTGGCTGCGATGTAGTTTAGAAATGACGAGATAATTAGATGAGTAAAGAAAAATTTAACGCCGTTAAAGGCATGAACGATATTTTGCCTGATGATGCAGCGTTGTGGGAGCATCTCGAGGAGGTGCTGCGCGGCTGGTTGAAAAGTTATGGCTATCGCAATATGCGTGCGCCGATTTTGGAAAAAACGGGGTTGTTTGCGCGGGGGATTGGCGAGTTCACCGATGTGGTGGAGAAGGAAATGTTTTCGTTCATCGACCGTCTCAATGGCGATGATTTGACCTTGCGCACGGAGTTTACAGCGGGTGTGGTGCGGGCGGCGATTGAGTCGAATATCACTTACAACGGCCCGCAGCGCGTGTACAGCATGGGGCCGGTGTTTCGCCATGAGCGGCCACAAAAAGGGCGGTATCGTCAGTTTCACCAGTTGAGCGTGGAGTCGCTCGGTTTTGGTGGGGCGGATATGGATGCAGAGCTCATCGTGATGTTGCGTGATTTGTGGGATGAGTTGGATTTGCGCGATGTGCGTTTGGAATTGAATACGTTGGGGCAGCCAGAAGAACGTGCGGCGCATCGGGTGGCGTTGATTGCGTATTTTGAAACGCACAGTGAGTTGCTTGATGAAGATGCACGCCGTCGATTGCACGCCAATCCGCTGCGAATTTTGGATACAAAGAATCCAGCCATGCAAGCGATGGTGAACAATGCGCCCCGTTTAACGGAGTTTTTGGGGGATGAATCTAAAGCGCGCTTTAAACAAGTGCAACGATTGCTCAAAGACGTTGGCATTGATTTTACGATTAATCCGCGTTTGGTGCGTGGACTGGATTATTACAATCACACGGTGTTTGAATGGATTGTGGATGGCGATACCCTCGGCTCTCAAGGTACAATATGCGGTGGCGGGCGATACGATGGTTTGTTCGAGTTGCTCGGTGGCAAACCCACGCCTGCGGTGGGCTTTGCGATTGGGTTGGAGCGGTTGATTTTGCTCACGCAAGAGACTTTAAAGCAAAACTTGGATGCGACATGTGATGTGTATGTTGTGCATCAGGGTGAGGCAGCGGCACGTGTGGCATTTGGCACGGCTGCACATTTACGTCAAGTGGGTTTGTCGGTGGTGTTGCATTGCGGTGGTGCGGAAGGCGCGGGCAGCTTTAAGTCTCAAATGAAAAAAGCGGATGCTGCACATGCCAGTTTCGCAGTCATTATTGGTGAAGATGAGGTGAGTGCCGGCACTGTGAACATCAAGTCTTTGCGTGGTGAGGGCGGGCAAGTGACGGTTGCTTCTGCTGAGGCGGCGAGTTATTTGATGCAAAAAATTGCGGGCGTGTAAGTGATGATGAGCCCGTGTTCTGCATGGGTTTGATGTTTTACTTTTACCCCTATTATTTTTAATTTAATCAAAAAAGTGCGATGTGCTTTTTTAAAAAGGACTGAAATGGCGTTCGATTTAGATGAACAAGAGCAGATGGATCAAATCAAAGCTTTTTGGGAGCGTTGGGGCACATTCATCAGCAGTGTGGTGATTGCAGGCGCTTTGGCTTTCGCGGGTTGGAAGGCTTATGATTTTTATCAAGTGAAACAATCGGAAAAAGCGGCGGCTGCTTATGATGTGTTTGCGCAAGCGGCGCAGAAAAAAGATGCATCGGCCGATGCTGCTTTGAGCAGCATTCAACAGACTTATGGTAAAACGCAATATGCAGCTTTGGCGAGCATTCAAGCAGCGCAAGTCGCTATGGCTGGCCAGCAGTGGGATAAAGCACAAGTGCCTTTGAAATGGTTGATGAGCAATGGCACGGCCGAGAACCAAGGGGTGGCTCGTTTGATGTTGGCTGATGTGTTGGCTCAGTCCGCAAAAACAGATGAAGCCTTGAGCATTTTGGATGTCGTACCGAGCCCAAGCTTTGCCCTTGCATTCATCAATAAAAAATCCGACATCTATTTGCAAATGAAAAATACCGCCAAAGCGCGTGAGGCTTTGGAGCAAGCGGTTAAATTGGCCAAAGAGCAGGGTGCAAGTGGTAAAGACATGTTGGATGCTTTGCAAGGTAAATTGGATTTATTGCCTAAAGCTTAAGTGGGAAAAAAGCTCAGAAATGAGCATAAGAAATATGGCAAAGTGAGACCCTGCTTCTCCCATGATTGAATGCTGTGGTTTGTATTGGGCGTTGTGCCAAAGCGGTCATGTGACGCTTAGAATGAAATCAATGTGTTGGGTGTTGGATGAGGGGCAAATTTGGAATGGTTCATCTCCCTTGTGATGATTTCAGGAGGTGGTGACAGTGCCCTATGTCCTTCAATTGCATCGGACTCATGGGTTGTGTTGGGGTGTTAACAGCAGTTGAAATGGACTGTGGTGCCGCGTGTTTTTTGAATTGAAAACACATGTGTTTTGCCAATCTTGATGTTGGTGAAGTCATGTGTTTTCCCCAAAAATAGAATGCTATTTTTGAAACAGTTTTTGAAAGAAGTACAGATATGAAACCAGTCATTGCACTGGTCGGCCGCCCGAATGTGGGCAAATCGACTTTATTTAATCGACTCACCCGTTCGCGCGATGCGATTGTGGCAGATTTTCCTGGTTTGACGCGAGACCGCCATTATGGCAATGGTCGCATGGGCGAACGTCCTTTTTTGGTGATTGACACGGGTGGTTTTGAACCCGTTGCGAAAGAAGGCATTTATCATGAAATGGCGAAACAAACCCGTCAAGCGGTGATTGAAGCCGATGTGGTGATTTTCATTGTGGATGGTCGTGCAGGCTTGAATGCACATGACCAAATCATCGCTGATGACTTGCGAAAAACGGGTCGCAGCGTGATTCTTGCCGTCAATAAAGCCGAGGGCATGCGTCACGCCAATGTGACCGCTGAGTTTTACATGCTCGGGTTGGGCGATCCTGTGGTGATCTCCAGTGCACACGGTGATGGTGTGCGTGAGCTGCTCGACTATGCGTTGGACATGGTGTTGCCACCTGTCTCTGATTTACCCGATTGGCTGGATGCATCGGGCGTCAAAGACGACATGCCTGTGTTGAATGATGCGGACATTGAAGCGATTTTGAAAAATCGTGAGAATAAAGATGAACCCTTCAACCCTGTGCAAGATGCTGAACGTGCCGCTCGTCCCATCAAAATCGCAGTGGTGGGGCGCCCGAACGTGGGTAAGTCCACACTGATCAACACACTCATCGGTGAAGAGCGTGTGATTGCGTTTGACATGCCTGGTACGACGCGTGATGCGATTGAAATCGAATTTGAGCGTGCAGGTAAACAGTATGTGTTGATTGATACGGCTGGTTTACGCAAACGTGGGAAAGTATTCGAAGCGATTGAAAAGTTTTCTGTGGTAAAAACGTTACAGGCCATTGCCGATGCCAATGTGGTGGTTTTGATGCTTGATGCCAGCCAAGACATTTCTGAGCAAGACGCGCACATTGCCGGTTTTATTTTAGAATCAGGTCGTGCGTTGGTTGTCGCTGTGAACAAATGGGATGCGGTGGACAGCTATGAGCGTGACCGTGTGAAAGTTGATATCCTTCGCAAATTGATCTTTTTGGATTTTGCCAAGTTTCATTACACCACAGCGACTAAAGGTTTGGGGGTTGATGCCCTGTTGCAATCCGTTCATGCCGCACATGCAGCTGCTTTTGCCAATCTGTCGACACCCCGTTTAACACGTGCATTGCACACAGCACTTGAGCACCAAGCGCCCCCACGCAAGGGCAGTGGCAGTTCGCGTCCAAAATTGCGCTATGCACACCAAGGTGGACAAAACCCACCTGTCGTCATCATTCATGGTAATTCTTTGGAAGATGTTCCTGAATCTTATAAACGATTCCTCGAAGGTCGTTTCCGCGATGCGTTTAAACTTGAAGGCACACCGTTGCGCATTCAATTTAAAAACAGCACAAATCCTTATGCAAGGCGCAGATAAAGCTGCTATGATAGGAAGCTGAACTGTGTTTAAGTAGAAATACTTAAGCGGGCGAGGTGTATAAAGTTCAGTTTTATCGTTATAAATGCAATAAGAATGCTGTACAGTAAGGCCATCGTTTACAGCGGCGATGAAAATGATCACGGCTGCAAAGTCTTTTGACTGATGCGAGCAAGAATAACAATACCGTGACTCATGTTTTGAATTATAAATTTATTTTTTTGGAGAGTATGAAATGAACAAGGGACAACTGTTGCAAGATCCTTTTTTGAACGCCTTGCGCAAAGAGCACGTGCCTGTGTCGATTTATTTGGTGAATGGCATCAAATTGCAAGGCAACATCGAGTCATTTGATCAATATGTTGTGTTGTTGCGCAACACGGTGACACAAATGGTTTACAAACACGCGATTTCAACCATTGTTCCATCGCGTCCAGTGAACATTCAAGAGATTCAAGCGGCTGAGTAATTTTTCGCTGCAACATCAATGCGAAGCCCGCCCGCTTAACAGTGGGCGGGCTTGTCGCATTTAAAAAAAGCAGATGGCAGACCATTGCTTTTTTGACTATTCAATTCTGGCGGTTGCATAAAATTGTCAACACGCCAGCATGGATTGTGTTTTTTATGGCCGTTTTTAGGCTGTATGTGGGTTCTCCACATAAGCCGTTGATTTGAGTAATTTTTAATGATCACAACGTAGTTTTTATTTATGGTGTGATGAACGATAGACGCAACATAAGGTATTTTTGCTTCATGCAATCTTGTGATGGTCATCAATTGGGTGAAAAAGGTTTTACAGTGCGTACAATTACCGTCGGTTTATATTTTGGCAAAGGTGACTTTGAATCTTCTATGGAGGAACTGCATTTGCTCGTCTCCAGCGCGGGGGGGGAAGTGTGCGCCACGATTACAGGCAGCCGCAAAGCGCCTGACGCCAAATATTTTATTGGTTCGGGTAAGGCCGAAGAGGTTAAGCTGGAAGTAGAGATGCATCATGCTGACATGGTGGTGTTTAATCACAGCCTCAGTGCAGCTCAGCAACGTAACCTTGAAGAGAAGCTTGGTGTTTCTGTTATGGATCGGACAGGCTTGATTCTTGATATTTTTTCTCAACGTGCGGTCAGTCACGAGGGCAAGTTGCAAGTGGAAATGGCCAAGTTGGATTATTTTTCATCGCGCCTCGCTGGTTTGTGGACACATTTGGAGCGCCAACGCGGTGGTATCGGCGTGCGTGGTGGTATGGGCGAAAGCCAACTTGAGATTGATCAGCGTTTGATTGGTGATCGTCGCCGCAGTTTGCAGGCGGCATTGGATAAGTTTCAACGCCAATCACAGACACAACGCCGCGCTCGCACCAAAGGCAGTCGCTTGAACATTGCCTTGGTAGGGTATACCAATGCGGGTAAATCAACACTGTTTAACCACCTCACCAGTGCCACGGCATATGCTGCTGATCAATTGTTTGCGACACTCGACACGACCACACGCAAGGTGTATGTTGAAGGCGCGGGACAAGTGGTCATCTCTGACACGGTGGGATTCATCCGAGAATTGCCGCATCAGCTCGTTGCGGCCTTTCGCGCGACATTGGAGGAAACGGTTCACGCGGATGTGTTGCTGCATGTGGTGGATGCCGCCAGTGATGTTCGCCTCGATCAGATTGATGAAGTGAACAAAGTGCTTAAAGAAATTGAAGCCGACCATGTTCATCAGGTCTTGGTTTGGAATAAAATTGATCTCACGGCGCATGAAGCAGGCATTGAACGTGATGAGCAGGGTCGCATTGCCCGCATCTATGTCAGCGCAAAAACCGGTGCAGGCATGGCTGATTTACGTGAAGCCCTTGTGGAGCTGGTGGACACGCAAACACCGCAATGGCAAAAAGACAAGAAAAAAGTAGACGAGGATTGGTCGGATGACCCACGTTTTCGTCAAGTTGATTGAATCGCTTGAATCTCAGCGCATGGACTGATTGTCATTGCTCAGACGGTGCAAGTTAAAAATAAAAATGGGCTTACCGCGTGGCAAGCCCATTTCTGCATTGGTAAGGGCATGCACCCGATGAGGTGCGTCACATGTGAATGTGATGTTTTGCTGGCATGCGACCCTATAACATTTGAACATGAGGTCTCTATGAAACCCATTACAGCATTCAAAATACTGACCATCACCACCATCGCAATGTGTTTGACAGGCTGTGCTGTGTTGCAGATCCCCAATGATCTATTTCGCAGCATTGGGAATTCACTCAATGCGGTGAGCAATGTCGGGCAATAAACCCATTTTAAAATACGAAATGCCTGACCTTTTGAAATCACACAAGACAGGTGTCATGCTGGTTGGTCAATCAAAATATCTGATTGCGGTGACCTTACTTGTTTCAACCCACAGTGATGAGTGTATAAACCAAACCAGCCAAAGCCGCCACCGCAATCACTCGGATGACCCCTATTTTAAATTTAAACAAAGCAAGCGCAGCGCATGCTGCAATCAAAGCTGAAAAGCAATCAAAACCACTCGAAAAACCATGAGGCCATAACACATGGTAAGCAAAAAATAAAGCCAAATTCACAATGACCCCGACCACAGCGGCGGTGATGGCCGTCAGCGGAGCGGTGAACTTGAGGTCATTGTGGGTCGCCTCGACCAATGGTGCACCCGCCAAAATGAATAAAAATGAAGGTAAAAAAGTAAACCACGTGACCAAAGTCGCCGCCATTGCACCCGCCATGAATTGATGTTCAGGACCGAACACAGCCTGCACATAGCCTCCCACAAACCCCACAAAGGCCACCACCATGATGAGTGGACCCGGCGTGGTTTCACCCAATGCCAAACCATCGATCATTTGTGTGGGGGTCAGCCAAGCATATTGCCCCACCGCGCCTTGATAGACATAAGGCAGCACAGCATACGCGCCACCAAAGGTCATTAAAGCCGCTTTGGTGAAAAACCATGCCATTTGTGTGAACGTATGTTCCCAACCAAAGGTGCTTGTTAAAAAGCCCATGGGCAGCACCCACAGCGCAGCCCCGATGACCACCACGCGCAGCACATTGAACCAACGGAGCTGTGCATGCTCGGGAGGGGGGGGTCATCATCAATCAACGCCGCGCCATAAGATGACTTGGCTTGACCATGACCGCTACCGATTTGGAAATGCTGTGGCACGACGCGACCACCCACATAACCAATCACTGCGGCTATCAGCACAATCAATGGGAAAGGCACATTCAATGCAAATATCGCCACAAATGAAGCCGCTGCAATACCCCACAACACATTGTTTTTTAACGCACGTGAACCAATGCGATGGGCGGCTTGTAACACAATCGCAGTCACAGCAGGCTTGATGCCGTAAAAAACACCCGCCACCCATGCCACATGACCAAAAGCAATGTACACCCACGACAATGCAATTAAAATGAGCAGCGATGGCAAAACAAACAACCCGCCCGCCACGATGCCCCCCCATGAGCGGTGCATGAGCCAGCCAATATAGGTTGCCAATTGCTGAGCTTCAGGTCCAGGCAACACCATGCAATAATTAAGGGCATGTAAAAAACGCTTTTCAGAAATCCAGCGCCGCCGCTCAACCAACTCTTGGTGCATGATTGAAATTTGCCCCGCAGGGCCACCAAAACTGATGAAACCCAGTTTCAGCCAAAATCGAAAAGCGTCCCAGAAACTAATGGCTTTGGGGGCTTCGTTCATATTGAAGTTGTTTTGAGTTGAAGGATTACTCATGATCTTGTGCCTTTTGGTATGAAGCGAATAAACCATCAAAGACATGACTGGCAGCGTCTAAAAGTTTATCGTCATCATGGATGCTGTCGCGCAAGCCTGCCAGTACGGTTTGAATGCCTGCAGCCTCGATGGGCTGAATGCCACCCACGTCGATGAAATGAATGATGCTGCCGATTTTTTTCAAGGGTTCATTTTCTAATTTAAAACTGACCAGCATCACTTCAAAGGTGACGTACGCCCCGACGTGTGTGAATGCTGCACCATCAAAATCAAACCCAACCACTTCTTTGGGGTCATTGTTAAAAGAGGTTAGCCAAAGAATTTCGGCTTGCGGATCAATGAAACGGCGAATCAGCCAAGCGCACGCCAAACGGTCAGCCCAAGGTCGGGCGCGCGTGACCCATATCCGATTTTGATATTCACTGATGCTTAAGGTTGGAATGTCTGATTCAATTGTTTGTGGCTCGTAAGGAGAGAGGATGCGAGCGATTGCAGCCTGAAGTTCATCTTGTACCAGCTTGGCTTGCTTTTGAGATTCGGAAGGGAAGAAATCAATGGCAATCAAATGCTCAAATGTTTTTTTGCATTTCATGATCCTTTTCAACAAACCCGCAGAAGACTCAACCGTCAGTATTTTTAGGATCAAGCGAGCCTCAGCGCATAATTCAGAAAATTCAGCGCTGCGGTCAAACAGCTGCTTGAATTGACCCGTTGCGGGTTCTTCAATCAGCACCACATGTGCGCTACCATTCAACGAAATCACCTCCGAAGCAAGGTCATCCAATATGTGTTTGTATTGATCTTCTTGAGGAAGCAAATACACACCATCACGCAGAATGGCCGCACCCGATTTTTTAAGGGAGCGCCAAATGCGCATACGGGCGGTGGCATTGTCTGACGGGAGTGTGGTGATGAGCGAAAAGAAATGATCCATGTGGAGTATCTTACATGAATGTAGCATTTGCTACAATCCAGTTTTCATGTGGGTTTGCCTGCCCCATCTATGTGTGTTTTTTCAGCGATTGAAATTGTTTTTTTAGTTCGCTGTCGGTAATTAATATGGTTGCCATATAAGTTTTTACGGGGATTTGTTAGTAATGGGGTTAGATTTATTGCATTGATTTTACATTACCCACAAATTAATTTATACCGCCGTATTTCCGAGGTTGCCCACAAACGACAAAAAACCCGCTAAACGTAATGTTTATGCGGGTTTGTTTGCTAACTGTGGGCACTACTAGTTAATGTATTGGTGGCGAATCAGGGATTCGAACCCCGGACCTGCGGATTATGATTCCGTCGCTCTAACCGACTGAGCTAATTCGCCAAGAACGATATTATCAGCCAAATACCGTATTTCTGTCAAGCATATTTTTGCATTTATAGATTGTTTTCATCACTTTCACTTGCTTTTGAGCTGGCATCAATTGCAGCGGTGACACTTGCTTGGATGCTTTTGTTAAGAGAGGTGGACAGGATGTTGTAATAACTGGTGTAGCTGATGGCGTATAAAAATGTGAAATTCAGCAAAACCAGAAACAAACTGATGAAATAGGTCATCACTGGCAAGGCCATGGCGATGACTGTGGTGGCGGCGATAAAGCCAAACAGGGTGAGTAGCGTGAGGATGGTGGCGAGCAGTATGGGCAGGATGTTTCGACCTATGCTGATGAGGGATAGGGTGATGGCTTGGCTGGCGTTGGTGTTTTGCCAGCCGATGAACATGGGGGCGTAGGTGAACAGTGCGGTGATGGTGAGTGTGACGATTTGAAATAAGGCCAATGCGAGGATGGTGGGGTGCTTGCTGAAAAATGCAATTGGGTTGCTGGCGAAATCTTGCGCCAGAAGTTCTGGGTCGGTGTTGATGGGTTCGGCCACACCGAGTCCCATTTGCATGAAGCGCCCACCATCGATGAATTGTGACAGCAGGAGGCAACCAAGGGCAACGGTGGCGTAAAAAACGCCGAGACTGAATAGGCGGTTGCGTTGTTTGCCGAAAACACCAGAAAAAACTTGCAGGGGGTTGACGGGGGTGCGGGTGCGAATTTTTTGACAAATGTCAGCCAAGCCAAAGGCCAGCATGGGGGTTAAAAATGAGCTGGCGATTGCGCCAATGAATGGCAATGAGGCCATCATCATCAATGTCATGATGGCCCAACCTGTGGCGAGCAGTAAAATTAAAGGTTGCGCTTGAATGAGCTGCCATGCGTTTTTATACCAAGTGAAGCCATTGGCCATGGGGACGCGGGTGATGCTGAGTGGAATGATCATTGTGTTCTTTAGTGATTTTGAAGCGTTGGCTAAATGTTGTAATTTAAAGGGGGGAGGCTTATTGAGGGCTTTAAATTAAAAACAGTTTTAAGTTAGTGCTTTTTTAAATGCTTTTAAATTGAGCCCTGCGGCTTTTTAAAATGCGCTCAAAATGAGTTGGGTCTTTGGGGGTGAGCATGGCGGCTTCACGGGTGCGGTAAAAATCATACAGGCGCGAAATCCAAAAACGCAGCGCCGCTGCCCGCAACATCATGCCCCATGCGGCTCGGTCATTGTCAGTCAATGGCACAACAGCGTCGTAGGCGGTGACCATGGCATTGAGGTGGTCGGGCAGCAGTTCGCCAGTGGAGCGATTGATGCACCAGTCGTTGACGGTGACGGCCAAATCAAATAACCATGTGTCCACGCCCGCAAAGTAAAAGTCAATGAATGACGGGTTGCTGGGATCGCTAAACAAGACGTTGTCAACAAACAGGTCGCAATGACCCGCTCCAACGGGTAAATCTTTGTAAATCGGGGTTTGTGCAAATGCCGTTTGTGCGGCAACTTCATCACGGAGCAGCTCAGCGATGTGGTCAGGCAGAAATGCGCTGACTTTGTCTTCCATCATTTGCCACCAATCCAAGCCACGCAGGTTGGGTTGATGTCGAGGGAAGTCGCGTCCAGCGAGGTGCATTTGAGCCAGTGTACGGCCCACGCTGGCGCAGTGTGCTGGCGTGGGGGTTGCGGTGTCACTGCCTGAAAGTTTAGACACCAGCGTGGCTGGTTTGCCCGCCAGTGGGCGGAACAGTTGACCTTGTGCATCGGCGTAGGGGCGGGGTACGGGAATGCCTTTGATGGCCAAATGTTGCATAAGCTCAAGGTAAAAAGGCAGTTGCTCGGGTGTGAGCACTTCAAAAATGGTCAATACATAGGTGGTGTTGTGCGCGCCATCGTTGAGAGTGACAAAAAAATTAGAGTTCTCGATGCCGCTGGCAATGCCTTTGAATTCAACTAATGCCCCTAAGTTTAAAGGAGCCAGCCATGTTGCCAGCTCGTCTTGGGTGATTTGGGTAAAAACCGCCATGATGCCTATCAATCATTTGAGTAAAAAAGCCATTTTAGCAAAAATGACTGATTGGGGCGTGGGTTTGTGCAGAAGAGCGACATGTGCGCTGCATGGTCATTGCCGCCAATGCGCTCATCATCATTGATTCATTGATTGCTGTCTTTGGCATTGAAACATTTTTCTGCATCATCCAAATGACGTGTGAGCACATGAGAAATCATGTTGATGCCAATGCCTGCAAATAAAGCAGGCAAAAGATACAAGGCCACAGACAGTTCGGACACAAAAAACACATCATCTGTGACCGCAAGTGTTGATTTGGCGATGTTGGCCAACTGCCTCAATAAATAAATGTCGATCCCAGACAAGACGATCATCAATATGCCAAAAAATAAGATTGTTATTCGAGAAATGGCGCGTTTCAGCAGCAATGCAAAATAAATGCCGAAGGGAATAATCAATGAAAAAAGCAGTAAAAGCCAAAATTTTAATTCTACAAAAACAGAAGTGCTGATGGTGCCCATGGGTTGATGTGTTGTGCCTTGTGAGTGGGTTAAAGAGAAGCGTGATAAGCCTGTTACCGTCATCGGAGATTGATCGGGTTGCGAACGCTGCTTTGTACTGTAGAGGCTCCAGCCCCTTTGTTTATCTGCCAACAACCTACCAAAAACTCTGGATTGAGGCTCGGAAAAGTTGGTGTGGAAACAATCGGGGTGGTGCTTCTATAAAATAAGCTTTAAATAAATTTTAAATAAGTTTGTTGTGTGGCCTCAATGCAGTGTTCGCCTGATTATGATCTGGTTTACAGCTGCATCATTTGCGCCCGCTCTTCATCTGTTTGTGCAAAACCGCGTTTTTCATAGAAGTCGAAAATGGCGTTAACAATATAGTCGGGGTCATCTGTGATGTGCACCAAATCTAAATCCTGCTCGGAAATCAAGTGATTGCTCAACAATTGTTCTCTGACCCAGTCCCACAGGCCCGTCCAAAACGTGGTGCCGTATAAAAAAATCGGCATTTTTCGGCTTTTTCCTGTTTGGATCAGTGTCAATGATTCAAACAGCTCGTCCATCGTGCCAAAACCACCGGGCATAACGACGTAAGCGGTGGCATATTTGACGAAAGCGACTTTGCGTGAGAAAAAATGACGGAAGTTCATTGAGACATTTTGGTAAGGATTGCCCGATTGTTCATGTGGCAGCAAAATATTTAAACCGACACTGGCTGATTTGCCTGCAAATGCCCCTTTGTTGGCCGCTTCCATGATCCCTGGGCCACCGCCAGAGATGACTGAAAAACCTGCATTGGATAACATATTGGCAAGTTTTTCGGTGTTTTGGTACATCGGGTTGTCTGGTTTGGTGCGCGCGCTGCCAAAGATGCTGACGGCGGGGCGAATGTGTGCCAATTGCTCTGCGGCATTGACAAATTCTGACATAATGCCAAGTATGTGCCACGATTCACGTGCTTTGGTCATGGTTGCTTTTTCGAGGTCGGCGGTTGCCGATTCGCTTAAGGTTTGAATGTGTTCTTTTGCGTGTTTGTTCATGATGACCCTTGCTTGATGTGACGATGAGATGCTTAAAGATGGTTTATTGTACGGCATGTGCGACATTCAGAAAAGCAAAGTGAGCCCACTCAGGTGTTGTGCTCACGGTTTTGAAGCGCTTGGAAGCTTGTGTTTTCAAATTTTACGTGGCAAATGGCTTAAACTTTGTGTAAAAGTAAATCAATCGCAATCAATTGCAATCAATCATCGTATGGATTGGTTTCTGGGGGATCAAACAGATACAAATTAAATGCAAATACATACAAGCAAATGCAAAAAAGTGTTGATGATTGTATGGGCATTGTGTGGTTGTCTTTTCGTATTTTTTAATTATTAAAGATTTTTTCATGACTCTGATTTCTGACTTTATGAGCAAAACCGATCGCACGTTGTTGGTGGTCGATGGCTCCAGTTTTTTATACCGTGCTTATCATGGTTTACCCGATCTGCGCAGCCCGACGGGCGCACCGACGGGTGCATTGTATGGCATTTTGAACATGCTTAAACGACTGCGCCAGATGGTGCCAACGGTTCATGCCGTGTGTGTGTTTGATGCAAAAGGGAAAACGTTTCGCGATGATTGGTATCCCGAGTACAAAGCGAATCGCCCATCAATGCCGGATGATTTGGCCTTGCAAATTCCTGTGATCGAAGAGGCTGTGCGTGCACTGGGTTGGCCTGTGGTGTCGATTGCCGGAGTGGAGGCGGATGATGTAATTGGTACATTGTCTGTGCAGGCGACGCGCGAGGGTTGGGCGACAGTGATGGCGACGGGTGATAAGGATTTGACACAATTGGTCAATGACCATGTGTTGTGGTTCAATACCATGAGTGACGATGTGCTTGATGCGACGGGGGTGACGGAGAAGTTTGGTGTGCCACCCAACCGCATTGTCGATTATTTGACCTTGGTGGGTGACACCGTGGACAATGTGCCTGGGGTGGAGAAAGTCGGGCCAAAAACAGCCGTTAAATGGCTGGCTGAATACGATTCACTCGATAACATTGTCGCTCATGCAGATCAAGTGGGTGGCAAAGTCGGTGAAAACCTGCGCAAAGCATTGGATTGGTTGCCGATGGCACGCCAATTGGTGACGGTCAAATGTGATTTGGAGCTGGAGGGTGATTTGGGTCACATCGGTGCGGTTCACATGGGCAAAGAGGACAAGGCAGCTTTGCATCGGATTTATGAGCAAGCGGGTTTTAAAGGCTGGCTCAAAGCACTGATCGCTGAAATGGCGGTGGCTGCGCCAGAGTTGGAGAGGGGGGAAACCGCATCGTTGTTTGATCAGCCCGCTGTCACCGCATCGGCGGCTGAGCCTGTGGCATTGATGCCCGCCGCAGACGATGGCGAGCCTGCTGAAATCACCCCATTTAAGGTCAAGTACACCATCGTCAATACGCATTCGGCTTTAAGCAAAATGTACACCGCATTGCGTGCTGCACCACTGGTTGCTTTCGATTCAGAAACAACCTCACTCAGCCCTTTTGCGGCACGCGTGGTGGGCTTGTCTTTTGCCATTGATGCCGAATCGGGCTGGTACATTCCGTTGGCGCATGAGGGCATGCAAAACATCGATCAATTGCCTTTGGACATTGTTTTGAAAACGATGAAGTCGTGGTTTGAAGATGACAGTGCAAAAAAGATTGGCCAAAATCTCAAATACGACACGCATGTCCTCGCCAATCATGGCATCGCTTTACGCGGCATCGCACATGACACGTTGTTGCAGTCGTATGTGCTGGATTCGCACGCGAAGCATGCGCTTGATGCCATTGCCGCGCGTTATCTGCATGTGTCGAGCTTGTCCTATGAGGACCTGTGTGGCAAAGGTGCAGCGCAAATTCCCTTCGCGCAGGTGGAGATTGAGCGTGCCGCAACATATGCCGCTGAAGATGCGGCTTTGTGCCTCGGTGTGCATGCGGTGATGTACCCTAAAATCTGTGCCGATGCGGGTTTAAAAGCCGTGTATGAAACGATTGAATTGCCCACGTCTGACGTGTTGTTCACGATTGAACGCGCTGGGGTGTTGATTGATGCGGATGAGTTGCGTCATCAGTCGAATGGTTTGGGACAGCAATTGTTGAGCCTCGAAACCCATGCGCATGAGCTCGCGGGTCAGCCGTTTAACCTGAACAGCCCCAAACAAATTGGTGAAATTTTCTTTGAAAAACTCGGCATGCCCGTGGTCAAAAAAACAGCCAAAGGTGCACCCAGTACCGACGAGGATGTGTTGCAAAAACTTGCGGAAGACTATCCCTTGCCCAAAGCCATGCTGGAATACCGCAGCTTGAGTAAACTGAAGTCGACGTACACCGATAAATTGCCACTGATGATAGAACCTTCGACAGGGCGGGTGCACACGCATTATGCGCAAACGGTTGCGGTGACGGGGCGTTTGTCATCCACCGATCCCAATTTACAAAACATCCCCGTGCGCACCGAACAAGGTCGAAAAATCCGCACCGCTTTTGTTGCGCCCGCAGCTCATGTCATCATGTCGGCGGATTATTCGCAAATTGAGCTGCGGATTTTGGCACATTTGTCACAAGACCCTGGTTTGCTGAGTGCCTTTTCAAACAACGAAGATGTTCACCAGCGCACCGCGGCGCAGATTTTTGGCGTTGAACTGAAAGATGTCAGCTTTGACCAACGGCGCATGGCAAAAATGATTAACTTCGGTTTGATTTATGGCATGAGTGCATTTGGCTTGGCCAACAACCTTGACATCAGCCGCACTGCCGCGCAAAGTTACATGGATTCTTATTTCATGCAATACCCCGCCGTGTTGCAATTCATGGAAACCACCAAACAGTTTGCACGTGAAAACGGCTATGTGAGCACCCATTTTGGTCGTCGATTGTATTTGTCTGACATCAACAACCGCAATCAAGGCAAACGCCAAGGTGCCGAGCGCGCTGCAATCAACGCGCCAATGCAGGGCACATCGGCCGATTTGATTAAATTGGCGATGATTGCCGTGCGAAATGCTTTAACTGAGCGTGGCTTGAAATCAAAACTGATCATGCAAGTGCACGATGAATTGGTGTTTGAAGTGCCTGATGATGAGGTTGAACTGATGACCACTTTGGTGCCTCAGTGCATGGCCGGTGTGGCTGAGTTGGCCGTGCCATTGGTCGCTGAAGTGGGTGTTGGGCTCAATTGGGAATTGGCGCATTGATCTGTTTTTAAGGAAGTGTGGGAAAGCTCAGGTTTGCATTTCCGTGCTGCTTTTCCGCGCCGCATTCACTCATTTTTTGTCAATGTGGTTTATCAATGTGATTGATGAAGTCTGAAACAGCACATCTAAAAACTCAATACGAATAAACAGATTCAGGTTTTTTCGTATTCCCTTTAAAGGCGAATATGGGTGCACTTGTGTTTGATTACATCGTTGTTGGTGGGGGTTCTGCGGGCTGTGTACTGGCGGCACGTTTGTCCGAAGACCCGACTGTCAGTGTATGTCTACTTGAAGCAGGGGGCAACGATGCTTCTCCCTTTGTGCGCAGCCCCGCTGGCTTTGCGGTGGTTGTGCCTTGGGGCGGTTACAGTTGGCATTATCAAACCGTGCCTCAAGTGCATTTGAATGGCCGTCGAGACAGGGTGCCGCGAGGCAAAGTATTGGGGGGCTCAAGTGCCATCAATGCCATGGTGTACATTCGCGGACATCAATGGGACTATGATCAATGGGCGGCCGCAGGGAATCAAGGGTGGGCATACAATGATGTGTTGCCGTATTTTAAAAAAGCTGAACACAACGAAATATTTCCAAATGACCCCTATCACGGGGTGAACGGTCCACTCAATGTCAAGCGCTTGGATCAGTACAGCCCACTCAATGCTCAATTTTTAGAGGCTTGCGCAGCGCATGGCATCCCTGTCAATCCTGACCCCAATGGGGCACAGCAATTTGGTGCATGGTTGAGCGCGGTCACGCAAAAGGCGGGTGAACGGTGCAGCGCAGCAAGAGCCTATGTGCAGCCCAATCTCAAACGTTCAAATCTGACCGTCATCACACATGCCCACGTGCAGCGGGTTTTATTTGAACATCAAACCGCGATTGGCGTCGTTTATCGGCACGCCAAAAGTCAAGAGGTGATTCATTTGCGTGTACGGCATGAAGTCATTTTGGCCAGCGGCGCGATTCATTCACCACAGTTGCTCATGTGGTCTGGGATTGGTGATGCTGAGGCTTTGCATGCTTTGGGTATTCCTGTTGTGAAGCATTTGGCAGGTGTGGGACAGAATTTACAGGATCATTTTACGGTGACCGCCATCTGGCGGGCAAAAAATCAAACGGGATTGTTTGGCCTGAATCCTCGTGGCGGTTACGATGTTGCGCATGGCATATACGATTGGTGGCGGCATCGCCGAGGCATGTTGACCACGAATTTTGCTGAGTCGGGGGCATTCATTTGTAGTGATGAAAATGTCGAAACACCCGACATACAGCTCGCACTCATTGTCGGCATGGTCGATGAGCATGCCCGTCGCATGCATTGGGGTGCAGGATACAGCATCCATGTGACCCTCATGCGCCCCAAAAGCCGAGGGTGCATCACATTGAACCCAAAGGATGTGTATGGCATGCCCTTGATTGACCCTCATTTTTTAGCAGAACCAGAGGACATTGAGGTCATGGTGCGTGGGCTCAAAAAGACCCTTGACATCATGAACGATGGTGCATTGCAAAGCTATCGAGGTGAATTGCTCTATCCGATCAACGCTCAGAATGACGCTCACTTAAAACACCATATACGACAACACGGCAACACCGAATACCATCCCGTCGGGACGTGTAAAATGGGGATGAGCAGCGATGTGATGGCGGTGGTCGACGATCATTTGCGTGCTCATGGTGTGCGCGGATTGCGGGTGGTTGATGCCTCCATCATGCCAAACATCATTTCAGGTAACACCAACGCCCCAACCATCATGATTGCGGAAAAAGCCGCAGATTTAATAAAGCGCAGTAAAATAGAAAATGACATAAAAAATAGGGGCTCAAATGAAGACTCATTCACTGTTGTTGTGTAAGATGCTTTAATAATGCCAATGCATGATCAAAGTCAACCATTTATGGCATCAAGGCCTTATAGTGACTGATGATGAGAGTGAAATAAGCGCATCCAATTTTTTATATATTGTATTTTTAACCCCCTCAGAGGAGAACACCCATGCAACGTCAATTCAAAGCAATCACCGCAATCACACTGGCCGCCACTTTGGCGCTCACTGGTTGTGCCAGCATCAATGAAGGCATGCAAAGCACTGGCTCTGGTACAGCCATTGGTGCAGGTTTAGGGGCGTTGGCTGGTGCAGCCATCGGTGCAGCCACTGCTGGTAAACATGAAACCCGAAGCATTCTCACCGGTGCAGCGATCGGTGCCGCTGCTGGTGCAGGTGGTGGCTATGTGTGGTCACAACGCATGCAAGCGCAAAAAGCGGCAATGGAAAAAGCCACGGCAGGCACAGGCATTGATGTGAGCAAAACAACTGACAACCGCCTGAAGCTTGACATCCCAGCAGATGTCTCATTCGATAGCAACAGCTATGCAATCAAATCAAACTTCCGCCCGATTTTGGACAAATTTGCTCAAACCTTGCAAGCCAATACAGTCACCACAGTGAACATCATTGGGCACACGGACAGCACGGGCAATGACGCCATCAACAACCCATTGTCAGTCAACCGCGCAGCCAGCACGCGCGATTATTTGACTGCTCGCGGTGTTTCTAGTAGCCGCTTCACCATCGAAGGCATGGGTTCTCGCCAACCAGTGGCGAGCAATGCAACTGAAGCAGGTAAGGCGCAGAATCGTCGAGTCGAGGTTTTCATCGGTGAGCCTGTGGCACAATGATTGGGGCATCGTCAAGTTTAAAAAAGCAAGCCATAGAAAGGCTTGCTTTTTTTACGGTTGAACTTCACCGAGATCAGGCTTCATTGAGGAGTCAGATTCTAAGCTTTGATTTAAATTTTGAAGTTGATGTTGAAATTTGACATGGAAAACCGAAGAAAGTTTTAATCAATTAAAAAATTCATCAAGAGTATGGTGTTTGGTTGCATTCACCATTGAGCTGAAAGGACGCAGTTGAGTGGTGTGAATACCCATTGAACCCCGCATTGAAATCCTTGTGTAAAATGAAGGTGATTTTATGAGGGTGATTTTATTGAACACATAGAGAAAATAGATAAAATCAAATTCTTTGATTACTTTTAAATCGAAGCACATTGCATGCATGTCTAAATAAATGATTGCTTGCCTTTGGTTGATCAACGCTCGAATCGCTTTTTTTGTACAATGGGCTCTGTTGGGTTCAATGCTTTGTGACGGTGAATGTGCATTTGAGTTGTGTTTGCATTGAGAGGTATTAAAGTGATGCGCAGCACATGGCACTTGTTTGGTTTGAAGTTAAAAAATATCAATTTAGGAAGTTTATGGCGGCGATTCGTTCTGCAATTTTTATGGTTTTGATCGTTCTTTGGACGATTCCTTTTTCAATTTTGTGCATGTTAACGGCGATATTGCCCTACCGTGCACGGTATGCGTTTACATCTGTGTGGAATCGTGTGACGATTTTTGCCGCGAGGTGGATTTTGGGCATTCGCTACGAATTACGCGGGGTGGAGAACCTGCCTGAGAAAGGCCGCGGCGCGGTGGTGCTGGCGAAACACCAATCTGCATGGGAAACCATTTTCTTGCTGTATGCCTTGGGTAATCCCTTGTGTTTTGTGTTTAAACGCGAGTTACTGATGGTGCCTTTTTTTGGATGGGGCTTGGGTTTGTTGCGCATGGTGGCGATTGACCGCAACTCAGGTCAGGATGCGATGACCCAAACAGTGGATCAGGCGCGTGTGCGTTTGGCCGATGGGGTGTGGATGATCATGTTTCCAGAGGGCACACGCATTGCCCCGGGTGAACCGAGTAAATTTCGCTCAGGCGGGTCACGCTTGGCGGTGTCATTGAATGCACCGATCATTCCGATTGCACACAATGCGGGAGAATGCTGGCCGAAGAAGCCTTGGGTGAAGCAAGCGGGCAAAATCACCGTGTCGATTGGGCCGTTGATTGAAACCGTTGGTCGTCCAGTGAATGAGGTGCACAAAGAGATGGTGGGATGGATTGAAACAGAAATGACCCGCTTGCCTAAAGCGCGTGAGGCGTGATTTGAGCCGTTTGCGAGAGTGGTTAAATCAATTGCAATTGTCGTTGTTTGGCGACAACAATGTGCCCGCGCCCAGTGCAAAACCCATTACAAAGAAAAAAACGCCCACGCGAAGGCGTTTGAAATCAGCTGAGCCAAAGATGCCAGCACCAACACCATCGGTGGAGCCGATTGAAACGCCTGCACATCAGGCGCGACGTGTGCGTGTTGTTGCTTTGGGCACACATGAGGTGCCTTATGCGATTGAGCGTGTGCGTCGTCGCACCGTGGGCATGGTGATTGACCACACGGGTTTACGCGTGCGTGCGAGCAATACTGTGACGGTGTTGGAAATAGAGCGGATTTTGCAACTGCGGGCTGATTGGATTCTCAAAAGTTTAAATAAAATGCAAAACGCGCCGCCACGCGTGAGCTTTGTGCCCAATTTAGCGGTGGTTGATGGTGATGTGTTGCCCATTTTGGGGCGCCCTGTGCGCATCCTTTGGCATGCACGTGCTGAAAAAATCGATGCTCAGGTGTGGTTGGCTCAACAATGGGGTGGGGCGGCCGAGGCGGTGCTGATTTTGCGTGATGTTGTGCCTGCGCGCCGTGAAAAAGCAGTGCGCGATGCCTTGGCGACGATTTTATTGGAATATTTGTTTCAGCGTGCGCGCCGTTATGCGGTGGCTCATGGCCTGCGTTATCGACTGATCATGTTGTCGAGCGCGAAAACACTGTGGGGCACATGCCGCAGCGATGGCACGGTGCGCTTGAACTGGCGTTTGGTGTTTTTGGATGTGGCGTTGGTGGATTATGTGCTGGCACATGAGTTGTCTCACACTGTGCACATGAATCACAGCCGTTTGTTTTGGGGGAAAGTGGCGGAGCTGTGCCCAGACTATAAACATTGCGTGCGTGAGTTGAAACAGTATAATTTGCGTGCAACTTAAGGGGATACAGCAGAGATTTTTTTGAAACCAAATCTTTGCCCCGTCATTCCTGTGTGGGTGGGAATTCAGTCAAATGCATCGCATTTGTTAATAATACGAGCGCATTTAATACGAGCGCATTTATAATCAATTCGTTAAATAATCCGCAACGCTGCTTTTTGAAGTTTCCTGAATTCATATTTCCTGAACTCATTCAGATTTTGTGCAGGTTTCCCGCTCAAAATTTTTCACTTTGATCTCCTCAAAACTTTATTTCCGCAAAATAAGAATGATTGTGCAGAATTGCCATAACATCAAATGGTGAGCCATGCGTCCCCAATGGATTCCCGCTTATGTGGGAATGACGAGGAATGATTTGGTTTCGAAAGAGGTCTACTGAATCAATTGGTTTGAAAAGACAAGCTGATTTTCAACAAATATGAAACAGGCTTTTGCTTTGCATTTAAAGAGACTTGATGAGCGCACGACCACAACACAAACAACCATTTTGAAAGGGTTGTTTGTGTTTTGACCATGTACTTTACCTTGATTTTTTAGGCTTTGCGTTCGGTGATGACGTAATGTTTGGTCAATGTTTCAATGACGTGGAATGTGCCTTTAAACCCAGCAGGGATGATGACGGCATCACCAACAGTGAATTCGCGTGTGTCTCCTGTTTCGGCAATGAGCTGGCCGCTCCCGCTGATGACATAGAAATATTCATCTTCGGTTGGTCCCATTTCAATGCGCCATGCCCCCACTTCACTGGCCCAAATGCCCATGAACACTTCACCGCTGTCATTGGTGTAGTGGTGCCATGTGGTGCGTTGCGGATTGCCTGTGACGAGGCGTTCAGGGCGAGGGAAATCGTACTCGGGTGTGGGTGTGGTGTCAGCGAACAGTTGAATGCGGGGCATGGCGGTCCTTGAGATGAAATGGGGGAAAATAGGTGGAGATGTGCTGCTTGATTGTTTGGTTTTGGTCCGTGAATTTTAGCCAATTATCCCTTATGGAGGTCAAGTGGTTGCTGATTCATGCGGGCAATGGCGGGAGGATTATTGCGGTTGATAGCTCAAACGCACGTAGATCGGCGCGTAAGGCTCGGCTTGGGTGATTTCCAACAGGGATTCTCGGGACAATTCAAGCATGGCGATGAAATTAACCACCAATACGGAACGGCCTTCGCCACTTGCAATCAAGTCATGAAACAATTCACCGAACTCCATGAATTGGCGGTGCTGTAATTGGCGCAAAATGCCTGTCATGAATTCGCGGACAGACAGCGTTTCGCGGGTGATGCGGTGTTTTTGGTTGAGTTTGGCGCGTTTCAAAATGTCTTGCCAAGCTGATTTGAGGTCGTCTAGATTGACATTGGGCATGGCGCGTTCAGTGGTGTGATCAATGTCAGCAAGTGCGATGTCGAAATCACGCCCGACCACGGGCAATAGATTTAAACCCAGTGCGGCCAGTTTCATTTGCTCGTATTCCAGCAGGCGGCGCACCAATTCAGCACGTGGGTCATCGACTTCTTCACCAGTGTCGGTGGTTTTGACAGGCAATAACATGCGCGATTTAATCTCGATCAACATCGCCGCCATGAGCAAATATTCAGCCGCCAACTCAAGGTTGTGCTCGCGGATTTGATCGACGTAAATCAAATATTGAGTGGTCACTTGCGCCATGGGAATGTCGAGCACATTGAAATTTTGCTTGCGAATCAAATACAGCAACAAATCCAAAGGCCCTTCAAAGGTTTCAAGAAAAACCTCCAATGCATTGGGTGGGATGTAAAGGTCTTGCGGCATGTTGAACAGGGGTTCGCCGTATAGACGTGCGAACGCCAAACCATCAACCACATCAGGAGTGGTGTCGGGTTTGGCGTTCAGGATGTCGGCCTCGTCCAGTGGGACGGTTGGCTGTGTCATCTAAAGTAAATCTAAAGCAATTTAGTTGTAAACGTAAGGCTTTTGCGCAACCGTTGCCTCTTCAAATTCACGTTGTAAGCGCAAATCTTGGGGCTTGTCCCACAGACGCGCGCGACCATCACGTTGGCCTTTTTCAAGCTGTGGATCTTCTTTTTTCAGGTCTTTTAAAAACAAGGTGACATCGGATTCGTAACGCGCCATTTTTATTGCTCCAAATGCTAATTTAATACAGAGAATTGTTTACAATGGAGGCTCATTTTAACGAGTCCCCACGCTTGGCTGCTATTTTACTCGAAAAACCATGGGGTTGGCGCGTTTTGCTATTTTGATTGTATTGGAAATCTTATTTTGAAGTTGTTTGTTCACCCATCGTCCCAAAATAAGCACACGCTGCAATCTGTGCTGCGTCGTGGCTTGAGCCGCTTGGCGTGTGCGGTGATGTTGTTGATGGGCGCGCCATTGGCATGGGCAGACAATTATAAAGTCAACGTGGATGCGCCCAAAGAGGTGAAATCCATATTGGACACTTACCTTGACATCGTACGCTACCGAACGCGCGAAGACATCCGCGATGAGTACCTTGATTATTTGGTCGATCAAACGCCTGAACAAGTGGCCAGTTTGTTGGCGACGATGGGGTATTTTGATGTGCGCACTGAGGTCAGTGAGGACAATAAAAATTCAAGTGTCAAAGATGCTGAAAAGCCCAACATCACTGTTAAAGTGACTCTGGGGCAGCGGGTGGTGGTCGACAGTGCCAAGCTTGAGGTGCAAGGCCTCATCAAAGAGCAAGACCCCAAACGTGTTGGCACCTTGGAGTTTGACTGGTCTTTGCAAGAGGACGAGCCTTTTACTCAAAACGAATGGAGTTTGTCGAAGACATTGCTGTTGCGCAAAATTCAATCCGAAGCCTATGCTGCTGCACGTTTCGTGGACACACAAGCGTTCATTGAGCCTGAGAAAAAAACCGCCAAATTATCGGCCAAATTGGATTCAGGTCCTTACTTTACTCTGGGTGAAATTGAAGCGACAGGGCTTCGTCGCTATCCGGTTAAAATTGTGAACAATGTCAATGTGATTAAAGTGGGTGAGGCTTACAACCGCAATAAACTGCTCAATTTACAAAAACGTTTGCAGGATTTGCCTTATTTTTCAAGTGTATTGGTTGATGTGGGGCAGAACCCCGATGAAGCAGAACTGGCGCCGATTAAGGTGCAGGTGGTTGAATTACCGACACAAAATTTCAATGGCTTGGTCGGGTATGGTACTGATGCAGGCTTCCGCACCAATGTGCAATACAGCCACTACAATGTGTTTAAACGCGGTTGGATCTTTGATTCCCGTTATGACTGGGAGCAAAAACAGCGCACGGGCACGTTGTCATTGTCCACACCACAAAATGCCAACCATTATCAATGGAGCGTGGTGGGCAAAACGGAGTTGGATCGAACGGTTGATCCGAACACCAACACGGCTCAGATTGGTTTACATTATTCGCGTAAGCTGGAACATGCGTCGATTTCGTATGATTTGGATTATTTCAACAGCAAATTGGGTGATTTGCGCAGCCATGCGACGGTTTTTGGGGTGTCTTGGGCAAAAAATAAAGTGGATGATCCCTCTTTTCCACGCAAAGGTTATGCCATTGAAGCATCAGTCGGTGGTGCATTAAAAAGCTTGGCTTCTTCTGCAACGTTCTTACGGGCGTATGGTCGCTTCCGTTATTTCATTCCATTTAAAAAAGACGATTCATTGTTGCTGCGCGCTGAAGCGGGGGCGGTGGTCACCAAAGACACTTTGTACAATGTACCGTCAAGTTTGCTGTTTTATGCGGGTGGCAGCAGTTCGATTCGTGGCTATGCTTATCAAAGCATTGGCAACACCTATAGAAACAGCAGTTCCTCGGTTTTGCCTGGCCAATTTTTGGCGACCGCATCGGCTGAGTATACACACTGGTTTAATAAGTCATGGGGCGCTGCGGTGTTCTACGATGTGGGTACGGTGAGCAATGATTTAACCAATTTTGGTTTGTACCATGGTGCAGGTGCTGGCGTGCGTTGGCGCAGTCCTGTGGGGCCGATACACTTTGATTTGGCTTATGGCTATCCGCGCAAGAAGTTGGCACCGCATATTTCGATTGGGATTTTGTTTTAATGAGTGCATCTAAACAAGGTTGGCAAGGCTGGCGTTTTTTTATGCCATCACGCATCGTTCCAGACGAGGCGGGGGCGGTGTTGTCGCCTGAAGAAGAGGCCACATTGGGCGAGGCAGGGCAGGGCAATGAGGCGGATGTCCCTCAACCCACCAAGAAAAAGCGACATTGGTTGCGTTGGTTGCTTTTGGTTTTGATCGCAGTGCCTGTGTTGGTGGCGGGTGCCATCGTGGCCATGATTCAAACAGAGGCGGGTACAAAAACCTTTTGGACTGTGGCTAAAGTATTGTCTGCTGGGCAACTGCAAGCCGATTGGCGTTCGGGCAGCTTGGCACATGGTGGTTCGGCGAGCGAAGTGCATGTTCATTTGGCAAAGTATGTGCATGTGGACATCACCAACTTGTCTGGTGAGTGGTCGTGGGCGTATTTGCCTCTTAAATGGTCGGTTGAGCGCATCGCCGCAGACACTGTCGATGTGACCATGTACCCAAAACCAGAAGACAACACGCCACTGGAAAAAGTGACATTGCCACTGTCGATTGATGCGAAGCGGGTGCAAGTGGCCACAGTTAATCTCATCAATGGACTGAAAACCACCAGTTTAATCAACATTGACGGTTCAGTTTCCACCGATCAACGTCACCATCAAATCAATTTAACCCACCTCAAACAAGGCAGCGCCGAATACACGGGGCAACTGGCGATTGATGGCCTTCGTCCATTTGCATTGACGGGTAAAGTGCAAGCGGTGTCGCAATATGAGGACAATGATTACAGTTTGGATGTCAACGCAACGGGCGATTTATACCATTTAAATCTGGATGTGAACGCAAACGGCGGCAGCGTGAAACAGCCATTAAAAGGCGTGGGGCAGCTCGAAATTCAACTGCTGGATCGCTACTACATTCACCGCGGTCACATCGCGATGACGCATTTTAACCCATATGCATTTTGGGATAAATTGCTAAAAGCCGACCTCGACGTGATGCTGGAGGCCACCCCACAAACGATCAGCATTGAAGAAAACAAAGGCACTGAGAATCGCCAACCCGTGCATGGCAATTGGCGGGTGATCAATCACGCACCAGCGGCTTTGTCTGTGTATTCATTGCCTGTGGATCAAGTGTCTGGTGAATTTGATCTGACCAAAGACCAACAGGATGTGAAAAACCTTGACATTCAGGTCAGCGGCAATGGTCGGATCACGGGTGCAGGGGTGTGGAAAGACAAACAAGGTGATTTCAAATTTGCTGTCAATGGTTTTGATTTGAAAAACGTCCACCCCAAAATGTTAGCAACCCGCTTGTCTGGACCGCTTGAATTGACAGTGACCAAAAGCAATCAACACATTGTCACAACGTTGACAAACAGTGGCTCCAACGCTTTGCAGGTGTTTGCCGATGTCAATGTGACCAATGAACGTGTTGAGGTCACGCAAGCGCGCGTGTCAGGCAGCGCGAATGCAAAGATTGAACTGAAAGGGCAGCTTAAATACACCGAAGGTTTACCTTTTGAAGGTAAAGCTCAACTGTTGCAGTTTAACTTGGCAGAACTGGGTGATTTTCCAAACAGCCGTTTGGCAGGTGATTTTGATGTGAATGGTGTGGTCAAGCCCAATGTCAAAGTCAACCTCAAAGGCCAACTCACCAACAGCGCGTGGGCAGGTGTGCAAGCCCAAGGCAAAATTGATGTCAGCTACAATGCGCCCGATACTTTCACGGCACGTGAGCTTGACGTCACGGTGGGGGGGAATAAATTTTATGCGAAAGGTGCACTGGGCATCACCAAAGACAGTAAGGAAAAAATCAACGTCAACATCGACGCCCCCAATTTAGAGCAATTGCAGTTTGGTTTTGGCGGCAGCTTGGTTGCCAAAGCTGACCTCACGGGCAGCATACTTAAACCGCGCGGTGTGGTCGATGCCACCGCCAGCAATCTAAAAATTGGTACTCAATCGGTGCATCAAGCCACACTCAAAGGCGAATGGAACTCTGGTGCGCAAGGTGTCATGAGTGGAAAACTGGACGTGCAAGGTTACCTGAATGGCTTGGTCAAACTGGATGCACTCAACCTTGAGGTCAATGGCACACAAGCCGCCCATCAGTTCAACGGCAAAATCCAAGGCAATGTGCTCATCCGCGAAGGCGTCGCAGCACGTGAAGTGACCAAAGGCGGGCAAGTACTCAAAACCGCAGCACAACCCCCAGTGCAATGGATACTCAATGCCACCACTCAAGGCTCAGGCCATATCAGCGATGCGGGTTGGCAAGGGCAAATCAGTCAATTCAATAACCAAGGTCAGCCCAACATTGTTTTGCAACATCCAGCACAGGTGGCCTATGAGAAAGGTGAATTGCAATTTAAAAACCTTGATGCGCAAGTGCAAAATGCGCAAGTGAGCTTAGACAGTTTGAATATCCTTGGTGCGCGCATCAACAGCCGTGGTCGGGTCAGCAACCTTGTGATACCAGAATGGTTGACCTGGCTCAACGTGACTTTGCCATTTTATACCGACATGACCATCAAAGGTGATTGGGATATGGCCATGGGCGATTCACCTTCAGGTGGTTTTAAATTTGAACGTGAAAAAGGTGATTTGTCATTGGATAAACGACAAAAAAACACAATCGCCTTAAGCCAATTGGTACTCAATGGCCGGTTATCGGGGCGCACATTGGCCATCACGGGCAATTTAAACTCAGATCGCTTGGGGAAAGTGGGCATCAACGGCAATGTGGGCATGATTGGCAGCCCTGCGGGTTGGGTCATCACGGGCATTTCGCCATTGAGTTTGAATGCCAAAGCGCAAATGGATCAATTGCAGCAGTTCAACTCATTGCTTGGTGCCAACATTCGCTTGAATGGGCAAATGCAGGCGGACATTCACATCGGCGGTGCATTGGCCGCACCTGCGATGAGCGGTGTGTTGACGGGGCAACACATTGACTTTTTACATGTTGAACAAGGCTTCCGTTTGAAAGATGGTGTGATTCGCTTGAATTTGACCGACTCCTATGTGGATTTCGAACAGTTCGACTTCAATGGTGTTGAGGGCAAATTGTCGGTGCGCGGTCAGGCCTCGTATGGCGCAGGTGGGCGTTTACTGACCGCAGAGGTGACGATGGATAAGCTGCGCCCATTTGTCCGTCTCGATCGGCAATTGATTTTGAGCGGTCAAGCTGAGTTGGGTTACGATGGGGTGAGCCAATTGCAAATCAAAGGCAAAGTGCGTGCGGACAAAGCATTGATTGATTTGCCACCGACTTTGCCGCCGAGCTTGGGCGATGATGTCGTTGTGTGTTCGACCAATCCTGAAAAATCACGCAATTGCAAAATCACCAATGATAAAGCCAGTGCAACCGCTCGTTTGGGCATTGTTCCCAGCATCGACTTGACCTTGGATTTGGGTGACAATTTCCGATTTAAAGGGCAAGGGGCGGATGTTAAATTGGTGGGCAATGTTCATCTGGAAAGCAATCAAGGCTCACCATTGAGAACCACTGGTGTGGTGCGAGTGGAAAGTGGGACGTATAAATTTTATGGTCAATTGCTCAAAGTGGATCGCGGATTGATCACCTTCCAAGGTCCGATGGATGATCCTGCATTGAACATGCTGGCGACGCGTTCGGTGAGCAGCACGGAGGTGGGGGTTGAGTTGACCGGCACGTTGGCCGACAGCAAAGCACGTTTGATTTCCACACCCGAAATGCCCGATGAAGAAAAGCTCTCATGGCTGCTGTTTGGTCGTTCATCGAGTACTTTATCCACCTCGGATGGCAGCGCGATTGCTGGTGCGGCAGCCATTTTATTGGGCAGTGATCAAGGGCGAAAAGTCACCGAAAAACTGGGCATCGACAGTTTCAACTTGGGTGCATCTGACAGCGGTTTGACAGGCACCGTGGTTGGTGTGGGCAAGCGTTTGTCTGATCGTTTCACTGTTGCTTACGAACAGGGCTTGGCTTCGGTCGCGGGTGTGGTTAAAGTCACATGGACACTTTCGCGCAACTGGCAGATTTTGCTGCGGGGCGGCTCAATCAACGGGATGGACGTGCAGTACAGTCGACGGTTTGATAAATTTTAAACCAATGCGGGGTAAGCCCCGCTTTTAAAAGACATCCCATTAAATTGAATAATGAAATAAAAGTTTTGTGACGCAATATTTTATTTTTCAAATGATTTTTTGGTGGTGTCTCAGTGTTGTTTTAAATTGTTATTTAATCACAGTAATAAACACTTGACGCACTGGGGTTGCTATCATATCGTTATGTCCTTATATATAAGGAGATGAATTGTGTTTAAAAAAATGGCGTTAATTAAAGTACGAATAGCAATTTTCGTAGATTGAAAAAGGCCAAGTGAGT
>ERZ724525.239-NODE-239-length-30048-cov-5.603241_pt1 | contig 30048 bp, 21 predicted proteins | sample MGYA00376058_ERZ724525 | MGnify/ENA primary metagenome ERZ724525 (study PRJEB28724, sample SAMN07190888) | wastewater metagenome | isolation source: influent of sewage treatment plant in Hong Hong | place: USA: Christiansburg, Virginia | collected 2016-03-01 ... | reverse complement strand
ACCTATTTGGAAAACATTTTGTCGCATGACATCACGTTCGGCGTTGGGCCTGCGGGCACGGGTAAAACTTACCTTGCGGTGGCGTGTGCGGTCGATGCGCTGGAGCGTGATGCGGTGAAGCGCATCGTTTTGACCCGTCCTGCGGTTGAGGCGGGTGAGCGGCTGGGGTTTTTACCGGGTGATTTGACACAGAAAGTCGATCCGTATTTGCGTCCGCTGTACGATGCTTTGTATGATTTGATGGGCTTTGACAAAGTGCAAAAGATGTTTGAGAAGCAAATGATTGAAATCGCGCCGTTGGCGTATATGCGTGGTCGAACGTTGAATCATGCATTTATCATCTTGGATGAGGCGCAAAACACCACACCCGAGCAGATGAAAATGTTCTTGACGCGGATTGGCTTTGGTGCGCGTGCGGTGGTGACGGGTGATCCGTCGCAACTTGATTTACCGCGTGGCATGAAAAGTGGTTTGGCCGATGCGGTACAGACTTTGCAAAAAGTCAAAGGCATCGCATTTTCTGAGTTCACCAGTGTGGATGTGGTGCGTCATCCTTTGGTGGCGCGGATTGTCGATGCATATGATGCGCGGGCAAAAGCTGCGGCAAAAGAGCAGGCGCGATTGGAAAAAAAAGCCAAACTTGACCGTGAGGTCGAACACAATCAATCAGAAAGTAAATGATGCATACTTTGAGTTTATCGGTTCAATATGCCGACACGACGAAAAACTGGTTGGACATTTTACCGCGTCCAACTTTGCGCCGTTGGGTGCAGTCGGCTTTGCAGGTCGATGCCGCTTTGACCATTCGTTTCGTTGATGAGGTGGAAGGGCGTAAATTGAATGCGGAGTTTCGTGGGAAGGACTATGCGACCAATGTGCTGACCTTCACTTATGACGATGAACTGGATGATTTACCTGAAGAAGTGCGGGCGGCGATTGCGGTTGAGCAGGGCGAGCAGATCGAAGCGGACATCATTTTGTGTGGTGCCGTGTTGGAGCGCGAGGCGACCGAGCAGGGCAAAACCATTGTCGAGCATGCCGCACATTTGGTTGTGCATGGTGTGTTGCATGCACAAGGCTTTGACCACATCGAGGATGAAGAGGCTGAGATCATGGAAGAACTGGAACGACAGATTGTGATGGGCTTGGGTTTTGCAGATCCTTACCTTGAGTCCAGTGTGGATTAGGTCAATTTAAGCTTCAGCGGCCATCATGGTTGGTGCCATCACCATACGTCCAGAGATGAAGCACTGAGGGTTCTGTGCGAATGCATCAGTGGTGCGCGTGCTGAGTTGGACGACTTTCGTGCGGCAAAAAAGATGATGGCACCATAAAAAACAAGATTAACGTTCACAATGTGCTTGTTGTATTCAATTGAATTTTTCCACGATACTGTGACAACAAGCCTATCCAGCGTAAAATGATTCATTTTGTATTAAACATGCTGTTTACTTATAATTAACCGATTCTTTGCCCATGAAAAAAACCACGTTTATCCAACATTACCTCGATATCCTCGGGCAACAAGGCCATGTGCCCGATTCAGCACAGGAGGCGTGTGCGAAGCGTTTGCAGCGCAATGAAGATGAATGGGTGGCTTTCAAAGAAAAACGTTCGAACAAGTTTAAAAAGTTTTTCAGTAAGGCTGAAGTGCCCACTGGTGTGTATCTGTGGGGCGGTGTGGGGCGTGGAAAAAGTGTGTTGATGGATACGTTTTACAACCATTTGCCTTTGAATCGAAAAATTCGCATTCATTTTCACGAATTCATGCAAAGCGTTCACCGTGAGTTGGAAACCCTCAAAGGCACCAGCGATCCTTTGGAGGAAGTGGCGCGACGGGTGGCTGCGAAATACCGAATGATTTGTTTCGATGAATTTCATGTGTCGGACATTGCCGATGCGATGATTTTATATCGTTTGCTGGATGCTTTGGTTAAAAATGGGGTCGGATTCATAATGACCTCCAACTATAAACCCGATGACCTGTATCCAGATGGTTTACACCGCGACCGTATTTTACCTGCGATTGAGCTGATTAAGAAAATATGTGATGTCTTCAATGTCGACGCAGGGATTGATTATCGCAAGCGCACATTAACAGCGGCGCAGGTGTATCACACACCCAATGACGAGGCGGCACAAAAGGCATTGACCCAGTTGTTTCACAATTTGGTGGGCAACAGCGAGGGAAAGAGCTTGCACATTGGTCACCGTGACATTAAAGCGGTGGCGTTTGCTGGGCGAGTGGCGTGGTTTGATTTCAATGCGCTGTGTGCGACGGCTCGATCACAAACCGATTACTTGGAGCTGATTGAGCGTTTTGATACATTGATTGTATCGGACATTCCGCAGATGACAGCAGCCATGTTTTCGACTGCACGACGCTTCACGTGGCTGATTGATGTGATGTACGACCATAGAATTAAGTTGTTCATCAGTGCACAGGTGCCCGCCACCGAGTTGTATACTGAAGGGCAAATGGCCAATGAGTTTTTCCGCACCGTATCGCGTTTGACTGAGATGCAGTCGCAGGAGTACCTTGAAGAAGAGGTGATTCCTGTTAAGTCGTTGTAAAAATGGCATAGGGGAATGCGAAAAAGTTGGGCTTCTATGTTTTCAGATGTTATGGATGTTTTTGAATTGGATCGATTTTGACCGTTGATTTACATTGCCACTCAACTGCTTCCGATGGTGGACTTGCACCCGCGGCTTTGGTGACGCGTGCGTTTTCAAATGGTGTGACCCAATTGGCTTTAACCGATCACGACCAACTGGCGGGTTTGGCTGAGGCACGGATGACCGCCAATGCATTGGGAATGAGGTTCATCAATGGCGTTGAAATATCGGTGACTTGGCAGAATTTGACCATTCACATTGTGGGTTTGAACATCGCTTTGGATCATGCGCCTTTGCTCAATGGGCTAAAGAAAATGGCCGATGGTCGGCGTGAGCGGGCACTGGAGATGGCCGCGCAATTGGCCGATGTGGGCATTGAAGGTGCGTACCAAGGTGCTTTGGCACATGCCAATGGTCGAGAGGATTTAATCAGTCGCACCCACTTTGCTCGGTTCTTGGTGGCACAGAAAAAGTCACACCATGTGCGGGCAGTCTTTAATGATTATTTGGTCGCGGGCAAGCCTGGCTTTGTTGAACACCGTTGGACGAGTTTGCAAGAAGCTATAAATTGGATCGATGGGGCGGGTGGCGTGGCTGTGCTGGCACATCCAGGGCGTTATCCTTATACCGTAGAGGGGCAAGAGTCATCCCTGTTTGATGATTTCATCGCCGCAGGTGGTCGCGCGGTGGAGGTGGTCACGGGCAGCCACAGCAAAAAACAATATGCGCTGTATGCTGAAAAGGCACGTCGATATGGTTTATTGGCTTCAGCAGGATCAGATTTTCATGCCTTAAATGAAAGCAGGGTGGACATTGGTCAAGTGCCCGCTTTGCCCGCTGGCTTAACACCTGTGTGGAATGTGTGGGCATGATGCTGCTGGCTTTATTCCAGTTGACGCCCTTTAATCACACGCTTTACACTTAAATTCTGTAAAATACACAGTTAAGTTTGCAGCAAGGCTGCATGGTATTATTTTTTAAGAAAGTCATTCATGGATTTTAATTTTGCTGACCTCGTTCGTGATTTAGCCGTTGCCGCGATCCCATTGATCCTCGCTTTAACTTGGGCTGAAGCCGCTCGAGGTTTTATGGCCAATCGTTTGGGGGATCGCACCCCAAAATCAGCTGGCCGCTTAACGTTGAACCCGAGTTCGCACATTGATCCGATGTTCACCGTTGTGGTGCCATTGATCAGCTTTTTTTTGAGTGGCGGCAAATGGTTATTCGGCGGTGCTAAACAGATCCCTGTCAATGCCAGCTCTTTTAAACACCCCCATATTGGCATGGGCTTGGTTTCATTTGCCAGTATTTTGGCAAATTTTGCCATGGCTTTTGTGTGGTTGCTGTTGTTGCTGGTGTTAAGCATCACTGTTGCCCCTGAGAATTTTTTTGCTCAAATGGCACAACGCGGCGTGATGGTGAATCTGGTGTTTTTGGCTTTTTCATTGTTGCCCATCCCGCCATTTACAGGTTGGCAAATCGCCAAAGCCATGGTCAGCGATTCGATGGCTTATAAAATGCAAGCCTTTGAACAACAGTTTTCAATGTTTTCATTGTTCATCATTTTAGCAATGGGCAGCACCATTTTCACCTATTGGATTGAACCCATCATGTCATCGTTGTACAAGCTGTTGTTGCTGTTGGTCACGCCATTGGCAGTTGTCTTACAAGCAATTTTGTAATTAATTTTTTTATAGGTTCATCATGTTTCAAGAACGTGTTTTATCTGGCATGCGTCCCACAGGGGCTTTGCATTTGGGTCACTACCATGGTGTGCTCAAAAACTGGGTCAGCTTACAAAGCGAATACCCATGTTTGTTTTTTGTGGCCGATTGGCATGCCCTGACCACACACTACGATGACCCAAGCATCATTGAGTCCAGCACACATGAGATGGTTATCGATTGGTTGGCGGCAGGGATTGATCCTTCACAAGCGACCATTTTTGTTCAGTCTCAGGTGACGGAACATGCTGAATTGTTCTTGTTACTCGCCATGTCAACCCCGTTGGGCTGGCTTGAGCGTGTGCCCACTTATAAAGAACAAATTGAAAAATTAAAAGAAAAAGACCTCGGAACATATGGCTTTTTGGGCTATCCTTTGTTGCAAGCGGCGGACATTTTGATTTATCGTGCACAACATGTGCCCGTTGGCGAAGATCAGGTGCCTCACCTTGAAATGACCCGTGAAGTGGCGCGTCGCTTCAATTATTTGTATGGACGTGAACCAGATTTTGAAGCCAAAGCACAAGAAGCGGTTAAAAAACTCGGCAGCAAAATGGCGAGGCAATACAATGAGTTGCGCACGCGTTTTCAAGAACAAGGTGAAGAAGAAGCTTTGGAACAAGCCCATGCTTTACTGGACGAATCGAGAAATTTGGCCTTGGCTGACCGTGAACGTTTGTTTGGTTACCTTGAAGGCAGTCGAAAAATTATTCTTGCAGAGCCGCAGGCTCTGTTGACCAAAGAGTCGCGTATGCCGGGTTTGGATGGTCAAAAAATGTCAAAAAGCTATGGCAACACCATTGGCATGCGCGAGGATCCAGAGTCGATTACCAAAAAAATTCGCACCATGCCAACGGATCCCGCACGTGTACGGAAAACAGATCCTGGCAATCCTGACAAATGCCCTGTATGGGCTTTGCATCAAATTTACAGCAACAATGAAACATGCATGTGGGTGCAGGATTCTTGCCGAAATGCGAAAATTGGCTGCTTAGAGTGTAAACAGCCCGTGATCGATGCCGTCATTAAAGAGCAATTGCCTATTTTAGAACGGGCACAAATTTATATGGATGACCCCACCTTGGTGCGCAACATCATTGCCGATGGTTCTGAGCAGGCACGTAAAATGGCTCAAGAAACGATGCGGGATGTACGCGAAGTCATGGGTTTGGGTTGATTGAGATTTTGAGTTTAAACTCGGTTTTTTTATGGCACAAGTGCTTGAAAAAAGTTTATTTATCCCTATTTAAATGACACAGATAAAAAAGGCGCATATGTTCGCCTCCACATTCAATTTCATCAAATCAAAGGTAACAGGCATGACCCAGCAAGAACAAGCCCCAACGGAGCAAACAGAAGTAAAAAGCAATGAAGGCCTCGACAACCTCGATGCATTTGACAGCATTGAAGAAGAGCCCTTAGAAAGCACCATGAGTCCCACAGCGGCCTTAGAAGAACAAGTGGCTTTGTTAAAAGACCAATTGTTGCGCACCCACGCCGAGATGGAAAATGTGCGTCGCCGTGCTTCTGAGGATGTGGCCAAGGCACACAAATTCGCGATTGAAAAATTTGCCGATGGTTTGTTGCCTGTACAAGAAAGCCTTGAAAAAGCTTTGGCAGACAACTCTGGTGATTTGAATACTTTGCGCGAAGGTGTCGAGTTAACTTTCAAGCAATTGTCAACCGCACTTGAAAAAGGTGGCATCGTCGTTGTGGATCCAAAAGGCGAGGCATTCGACCCACATTTTCATCAAGCAATTTCAGCCATTCCTTCAGAGCTTCCTGCAAACACGGTGATTGATGTTTTGCAAAAAGGTTATAAAATTGCAGATCGCGTTTTGCGTCCTGCTTTGGTGGTGGTGTCAGCACAAATCTAAGCCTTCGCCCATTTGTGCATGATTTCGTTAACAAAAAAGCTCACATCATGTGAGCTTTTTTGTTGTGAGAAGGCGAAGATGACCCAGGGCCAAGATGAGGAGGAGGCTTATTTCACACCCGTGCTACCAAACCCGCCCATGCCACGATCCGATGCGTCAAAATCACTGACGATGTTGAATTGAGCTTGGACAACAGGAACGATGACCAATTGTGCAATTCGTTCAAAAGGTTCGATGGTGAAAGCCGTTTGACCGCGATTCCATGTGGACACCATCAACTCACCTTGATAATCAGAATCAATGAGACCAACCAAATTACCCAATACGATGCCGTGTTTGTGACCCAAGCCGCTGCGTGGCAAAATAAGTGCCGCGTAGTTGGCATCGTTCAAATGAATGGCCATGCCTGTTGGGATGAGTACTGTTTGACCTGGCTCTAGGGTGAGGGCGGTGTCGATCGCAGCACGCAAATCCAAACCTGCGCTGCCATGGGTGGCATAAGAGGGAAGTTGTGTATTGAGTTTTTCGTTGAGGATTTTAACGTCAATCTGCATGTTTTCTTCATTTTTGTTAATAAATACAATGGGTTATATGGTTTAGCTCAAGGGTTTGTTTGTGAGTCGATTTGATATTTCAGCAATCAATATGTGAGCCAATTGGGCTTTGTTTTGCTTGGGCAATTCATGCAAACCTGCGTCGTCGAGCAACACCACCTGATTGTCATCTGCTCCAAAGGTTGCAGGGCCATTATTGGCGATAAGCAGTGGGATGCCTTTTTTCAAACGTTTGGCTTGTCCAAACTCAACCAAATGCTCCGTCTCAGCTGCAAAACCAACGCAATAAGGTGCATGGGTTTGTTGTGCGATGGCATGCAGAATATCAGGGTTTTGTACAAAACTGAAGCAAGGCACATCGTCGGCATGTTGTTTCTTGATTTTTTGTGTGGCAACATCAGCGGTGCGCCAGTCGGCCACTGCGGCGACGGCAATGAACACATCGGATTCTGGGCTGTATTTTAAACAGATGTCCAGCATCTCTTGAGCAGATTCAACATTGACGCGATCCACACCATAAGGCGTGGGCAAGGCGGTTGGTCCTGAAACAAGAACCACTTTTGCACCCGCGCAAACGGCCGCGTGAGCGAGTGCGTAACCCATTTTACCGCTGGAGCGGTTGGTGATGCCACGCACGGGGTCAATGGCTTCAAAGGTAGGCCCTGCGGTGATGAGGACTTTTGTTCCTGCGAGACTTTGAGGAACAAACAGCCGTTCAATCGCATTGGCTAAATCACTGGCTTCAAGCAGTCTGCCCGTGCCGATTTCACCGCAAGCCTGCTCGCCTGAGGCGGGGTCAAATACGGTGATGCCATCTTGGCGTATCCATTCGAGGTTGCGTTGGGTGGCAGGATTTGCCCACATCTGTGCGTTCATGGCAGGGGCAATCGCCATTGGGCATGTGCCAGCATCACGAGCGAGAATCAGGTTGGTGAGTAAATCGTCAGCGACGCCGTGGGCAATTTTGCTCATGACGTTGGCAGTGCACGGTGCAATCAAGATGGCATCGGCTTCACGGGTGAGGTTGATGTGGGCGATGTTGCTGCCCGTGCCATTGCGATTTTGCCACAAATCATCGTATACGGCTTCACCCGTGAGGGAGGCAAAAGTGAGGGGGGTGATGAATTCTTTTGCACCTTCAGTCATGACCACGGACACACGCGCGCCTTGTCTTTTCAGTAAACGTGCCAGCTCTGCGCTTTTATAGGCGGCGATACCGCCTGTGATGCCGAGAATAATGTGTTTATTTTTGAGCATGGCGCGTCCTTTGTGTGTCAATGGCAGGCAAGTTATTGAGGGCTTTTCTTGGAAAACTCATCGACGAGTAAAAGGGCCACACCAATGAAAATGGCTGAATCAGCGATGTTGAATGCAGGCCAATGTGAGGTGCCCACGTAGAAGTCAAGAAAGTCAACCACTTGACCAATGCGCACACGGTCGATCAAATTACCAATTGCCCCTCCAAGAATGAAAGCCAAACCGAGGCATAAACGGGGTAAATGCCGACTTTTACGCATATAAATGATGATGAAAACAGAGGCCAGCAGTGATAAAGCGGTGAAAAACCAGCGTTGCCAGCCGTCGTGTTGGGCAAGAAAACCGAATGCAGCACCTGGATTGTAAGTCAGAACCAAATTAAAAAAAGCAGTGATGGGTTTAACCTCACCAAATTGAAACTTGGACTCCATGATGATTTTAACGATTTGGTCGATAACAATGACCAAAGCAGTGAGGCTGAAATATTTTGTAAGCGAATGTTGAGTCATGTTCATGTTCTTTGTGTTTTATCGCATTTCTTTAATGCCAAAGAGATGCGATAAAATGTGTTTGGTTGCCGATCAAAAGAAACAACTCTTTCTCATAAAAGCTGCTTTGGGTGTATTGATCGTCTTGATATGGGTGTTAGGCAAAATGACGCTGCTCACCTGAACCAAATAAGTTGCCGACGCAACGTGTACACAGCGTTGGGTGCTCTGCATGTGTGCCGACATCGGTGGTGACATGCCAGCAACGCTCACATTTTTGCCCCATTGCGGTGTCGACCGTGACACTCATGTGTTCTTTTTGCTCAACATGTGCGCCCGATGTGATTAAAACAAAACGCAAGTCATCACCCAATCGTTTTAATATGTCCGCATCCACTTCGGGTGCGCCGATGATGACATGTGCTTGTAACGAAGAACCAATTTGATTCGTGCCACGTGCATCTTCCAAGGCTTTGTTGACATCATTGCGCAGTTCGCGGATGCGAGACCAGCTGGCAATCAAAGCTTCTGAGTTCGCAGGGGATGACATGACATGATAAAGCTCGGTGAAAATCGTGTCATCGGCTGAACCGTGGTTTAAAATGGGCCATGCTTCTTCGGCGGTGAAGCTCAAAATGGGTGCCATCACGCGCACGAGGCTTTGTGCGACATGCCATAACGTGGTTTGTGCGGCGCGGCGTGCGGGTGAATCGGGTGCGCTGGTGTACAAGCGGTCTTTGATGATGTCCAAATAAAACCCGCCCAAGTCTTCAGAACAGAAGTTCTGCAATTTAGCAACCAAAGGGTGAAATTCGTATTTCTCAGCATGAGCGAGCAATTCGGCTTGCCAGTTGGCGGTCAATGCGAGTGCGTATTGATCAATTTCAAGCAGCTCTGTGACAGGGAGTAACTGTGTTTTGGCATCAAAATCGGTCAAATTGGCGAGTAAAAAACGCAAAGTATTGCGAATGCGACGATAACCTTCGGACACACGTTTCAAAATTTCATCAGAAATAGACAACTCACCCGAATAATCGGTTGAAGCCACCCACAAACGGATGATTTCTGCGCCCATTTTGTTCGCCACATCTTGCGGCGAGACGATGTTGCCGAGCGATTTACTCATTTTTTTGCCTTCGCCATCGACTGCAAAACCGTGCGTGAGTAAAGCTTTGTAAGGCGCGCGACCATCCAGCATGCAACCTGTGAGCAAAGATGAATGGAACCAGCCACGATGCTGATCCGAGCCTTCAAGGTACAAATCGGCAGGCCATGACAAATCGTTCGCATGCGAACCACGCAAGACGTGGAAATGCGTCGTCCCTGAGTCAAACCACACGTCCAGCGTGTCTTTGTTCTTGACGTAATTGTCAGCATCCGCACCGAGAAACGCGTTGATGTCTAAAGTCTGCCAGGCTTCTATGCCGTTGGCTTCGACCAGCTTCGCAATTTTTTCGAGCAATTCAGGTGTGTTTGGATGCAATTGTCCTGTTGCTTTTGACAAGAAAAAGGGCATCGGAACGCCCCATTGGCGTTGGCGTGACAATGTCCAGTCAGGACGATTGGCAATCATGCTGTGTAAACGCGCTTGCCCCCATGCTGGGAAAAATTGTGTCTCCTCAACACCTTTGAGGGCGCGTTGTCGTAAGCTTGAGGCTTCAACAGGGTTGTCCATTGAAGCAAACCACTGTGTGGTTGCACGGAAAATCAATGGTGTTTTGTGACGCCAGCAGTGCATGTAGCTGTGATCGTATTTGACGACTTTGAACAATGCACCAACTTCGGTGAGTTTCTCAACAATGGCTGCATTGGCTTTCCAAATGTGCATGCCGCCGAAATCAGGTAAATCCGCAACGTAAACACCATTGCCCATCACGGGCGTGAGGATGTCATCGTCTTTCATGCCGTTTGCTTTGCATGATGAAAAATCCTCTACGCCATAAGCAGGCGCAGAATGGACGATGCCCGTACCCGCGTCAGTTGTGACGTAATCACCCAAATACACTGGAGATAAGCGCGAGTACAGGGGGTGTTTAAATGCAATGTGATCCAATGCTGTACCAGAGCATGTCGCGATGATGTCGCCGCTCAGTTCGTAGCGCGCCAATGTGCCTTCAACCAAATCTTTGGCTAAAATCAATTGGCCGTTGTCGGTTTGCACCAATGCATATTCAATTTCTGGATGAACGTTGAGTGCTTGATTGGCGGGGATCGTCCACGGTGTCGTTGTCCAAATCACGATGTGGCCTGTTTGGCCAACTGTGGTGCCAAAAGCTGCTGACAATTTGTCGTGTTCGGCAAACTCAAAACCGACGTCAATCGCCAAGTCGACCTTGTTTTGATATTCAACTTCCGCTTCAGCCAGCGCCGATTCGCAATCAAAACACCAATTGACGGGTTTTAAACCACGATACACATAACCTTTTTCCAAAATCGTCCCAAGCGCACGAATTTCATTCGCTTCGTTGGAGAAGTTCATGGTTTTGTATGGATCCTGCCAGTCACCCAAAATGCCCAAGCGCATGAAGTCAAGTTTTTGTTTTTCAATCTGTTCACTTGCATAAGCGCGTGATTTTTGTTGAACCTCTTGAGTCGGTAAACCTTTACCGTACAATGACTCGATTTTATTTTCAATGGGCATGCCATGGCAGTCCCAACCTGGGACGTAAGGCGCGTCAAACCCAGCCATTGTGCGTGATTTGACAATGATGTCTTTGAGGATCTTGTTGACCGCATGACCGATGTGAATGTCGCCATTCGCATACGGCGGGCCATCGTGCAAAATGAATTTCGGACGACCTGCTGCTGCTTCACGGATTTTTTGATAGCGCTTTTTCGCCTGCCATTCTTTGACCCAAACGGGTTCGCGTTTGGCGAGGTCTCCACGCATGGGGAAGGGGGTGTCGAGGAGGTTGACGGGATAATTTGATTTTTTTGGATCGGTCATGGTGTCAATGGTCTTTGGTTTGATGCCGTGAAGCCTTAAGTCATACAGATTGAACATGAGGCTGGAAAAGTGTGGTGCTATTTTACCTTAGCTTGGCTGGATTCGGTTTGTTTTACGCATTTGCAGCAAAAAATGCATGGGCATCATGAATGTCTTGATGGATGGCCACCATCAGCGCATCCAAACCATCAAATTTGGCTTCATCACGGATTTTATGATGTAAGGTCACATGCGCGATGTCGCCATACACGGTGTCATTGAAATCAAAAATATACACTTCGCACCAACATTGGCCATTGGTTTTCACCGACGGCCGAGTGCCGATGCTGGCCACCCCCTGATGGGTGTGGCCATTCAGTTCAACAGTGACCGCAAAAATACCTTGCGCCACGAGGTTGTCTGGCATTTTGAGGTTAATGGTTGGAATGCCGATGGTTCGTCCCAACTGTTGGCCATAAATGATGTGACCACTGAGTGTGTAATCGTGACCGAGCAGCGATGTGGCCAAAGGCAGTTGGCCATTGGCAATGGCTGTGCGCACTGCGGTACTGGATATGCGTTCTTCAGCATGCAGCACTGAATGTAAAGAGGACACATTAAACCCGTGTTGTGCACCCATGTCTTGCAATAGATTAAAATCACCTGTTCGACCAGCGCCAAATCGAAAATCATCACCAATGAGTAAATACTGCGTGTTGAGGGATTGCACCAAGATGCGCTCAACAAAATCAGAGGCGGACATGTTCGCCAGAGCCTGATTGAAGGGCATCAACACCACATCATTCACCCCGTGCTGTTTGATGAACGTGATTTTGTCGCGCAAAGGTGAAACACGTTGTGGGGCTGGTTTGCCATGCAATTGAGCAAAAAATGCTTTTGGGTTTGGGTCAAAGGTGATGACTGTGGGGGCAAGGCCTTGCTGATTTGCTTGTTCCACCAACGCATTAAGGATGGCCGTGTGACCGCGGTGCACACCGTCAAAGTTGCCAATGGTGACTGCACGCGCCGCACTGGCATCTTGGTGTGCTGGATAGCGGATCAAGTTCATGAGATCAGACTGTGTGATTGATAAAGGGTTGGAAATAGGTGCATCTGGATGATCTTTAAACAATAAATTGACGAATCAATAAGTCAATGAATCATCCAGACGGGGTTTTGATTAATCTTCTTTGCGCATGTGTGGAAACAGCAACACATCACGGATATTTGGGCTGTCGGTGATCAACATCATCAAGCGATCAATGCCAATGCCGCAACCGCCTGTGGGGGGCATGCCGTATTCGAGGGCGCGGATGTAGTCGGCATCGTAGTACATGGCTTCATCATCACCCGCATCTTTGGCCGCGACTTGTGCCATGAAACGGGCGGCTTGATCTTCGGGGTCATTCAATTCTGAGAAACCATTGGCAACTTCACGCCCTGTCATGAACAATTCAAAGCGCTCTGTTAAACCTGCTTTGGTGTCTGATGCACGTGCGAGGGGTGATACTTCAATGGGGTAATCAATGATGAATGTGGGATGCCACAATAGATGCTCAGCAACTTCTTCAAATAAGGCCAATTGCAAAGCACCAATGCCTGCGTTTTTAATTTGCGGATCGTCCATTTTGACACCGTTTTTACGCAACTCTGTGCGCAGAAAATCTTCATTGTCGAGGGCTGTGCCAATGTATTCAGGGGCGTATTTTTCGATCGCTGCGGTGATGGTCAAGCGGTCAAATGGTTTGGATAAATCCAGTTCACGCCCTTGATAATTAATTACCGCACTGCCTGTGGCGCGTAAAGTCACTTCACGAATCACCGATTCGGTGTAATCCATCATCCATTCGCAGTTGGTGTATGCGGCATAGAATTCCATCATGGTGAATTCAGGGTTGTGGCGCGGTGATACCCCTTCATTGCGGAAACTGCGGTTGATTTCAAAGACGCGTTCAAAGCCGCCGACAATCAAACGTTTCAAATACAGCTCTGGTGCGATGCGCAAAAACATTTCCATGTCCAGTGCATTGTGATGGGTTTTGAATGGTTTGGCCGATGCGCCGCCTGGGATGGCATGCAACATGGGGGTTTCCACTTCCATGAAGTCATTTTCCATCATGAAGTTGCGCAGGGCGCTCATGGCATTTGAACGACGCATGAACGTTGCGCGTGTGTCGGGTGAGGCGATCAGATCGACATAACGTTGTCGGTATTTGAGCTCTTGATCGGCGAGACCGTGAAACTTATCGGGCAAAGGTCGTAAGGATTTACTGATGAGGCGCAGTTCGCTGCAACGCACAGACAGTTCACCTTTATTGGTTTTGAACAGCACGCCACGCGCGGCGATGATGTCACCCATGTCCCAGTGTTTAAAGGCTTCATGCACATCCGCACCCACGCCTTCATCATTGATATAAAACTGGATTTGTCCCGTTGCATCTTGAACTGTTGCAAAACTGGCTTTGCCCATCACCCGTTTGAGCATCATGCGGCCTGAAATGGACACGCTGACATTCTGTTCTTCAACAACGGCTTTGTCAGCTGTTTCGAATTGGCTCTGTAACTGACCCGCGCGGTGTTCAGGTACAAAATCATTGGGGTAGGCGATGCCTTCGGTGCGCCAATGCGCAAGCTTGCTGCGGCGTTCGGCGATGATGCTGTTTTCGTCAATGGCGTGTTCTGGCGTGATGTGATCGGTCATGGTGGCTGCTATATGGTTAATCGCACAAAAGGATTCTGCTTTGCGCTTGTTTTAAGTGAGGGGTTTAAAATGAAGTAGGGGCTAGTCGTTTCAGTGTGGCGGATTTTCACTTCTTGCGCATTAAGCGAAGCGGTTGAAATTGAACCCACAGTACCCAAAGAAATCAAATCAACCCATTAACTAAAATGATTGGATTGTTATGAACTCCACTGTCGAAATGAAGGACGTTCAACGAAGGGTATTCAATGGGTGGACTGACAAAAATAAGCGCTGGCAAAACCAGCGCTTTCGTGAAAGATTAACGAAGTCCGCTGGCACTGCTTAAAATTTGCTTCATGGCGGGCGTGGTTTGTCCAGCCCACAATGTCTTCTTGTCCAGCTTGCCGTGAATGGCTGTGATTTTGGTCATTGGATCAAACAGCACATAAATGTTGTTTTCATCGCATTCATGAGCTTTGCATGTGTTGAGTAAGACAAAGTGCGTCGAGCCGCTGTCAATCACTTGCGATGGGGCTGAAGGGCCGCCTCCGCGACGCACCCAAGTGGGCACTGCCATGTTTGAACTGCGAAAAGCCTTAATCAACGACGCGCGAAACGTGGAGTTGCGACTCCAGTCGAAAAAGTACGATGATTCAATTTGCTTGCGGGTCAGTCCATCAAAGTTGCTGATGTCCAATGCATGAGCCGCAGGCGCAACAGCCAGCAAAGCAGAGGCGCATAATGCTGCCGTGGTGAGTGTTTTAGATATCGTCATGTTAAACCCCTTGTTTTAAGCTGGCTTCAATGAATGGATCAAGGTCGCCATCAAGCACTTTGGTGGTGTTTGAAATTTCAACATTGGTGCGTAAATCTTTAATGCGTGATTGATCAAGCACATAAGAACGGATTTGATGCCCCCAACCCACATCGGACTTGGTCGCTTCAAGTTTGTCTTGCTCGGTTTGGCGCTTACGCAACTCCAACTCGTACAAGCGCGACTTCAGCATGGACATCGCCTCGGCACGGTTTTTGTGCTGAGAGCGATCATTTTGGCATTGCACAACGGTATTGGTTGGCAAATGGGTGATGCGCACCGCAGAGTCGGTTTTATTGATGTGTTGACCGCCTGCACCCGAAGCACGATAGGTGTCGATGCGCAAGTCAGCAGGATTCACGTCAATTTCAATCGAATCATCAACCTCAGGGTAGACGAAAATACTGGCGAAAGACGTGTGGCGACCATTGTTTGAGTCAAATGGCGATTTGCGCACAAGGCGATGCACGCCAGTTTCTGTGCGCAACATGCCATAAGCATATTCGCCTTCGATTTTCAATGAGGCCGATTTAATGCCAGCCACGTCACCTGAGGACTCTTCGAGCACCTCAACTTTAAAATCTTTGCGTTCACAATAACGCACGTATTGACGCAACAAAATAGACGCCCAATCGCATGCTTCTGTACCGCCTGCACCTGCTTGAATGTCCAAAAAGCAATTGGCCGAATCCATTGGATTTGAGAACATGCGACGGAATTCAGCATGGCCGAGTTCTTCCTCGAGCGCATCCACATCGGCCTCGAGGGTGGCGATGGTTTCGATGTCATCCTCTTCTTTGGCCATGTCAAACAGTTCTGCGGTGTCTGCTTGATGTGATTTCAGGCGGTTGAGCAAGTCAACTGTGCCATCCAACAGTTTTTTTTCTTTGCCCAAATCTTGCGCGCGCTTTGAATCATTCCAAACGTTTGGATCTTCAAGTTCTGCATTGACGACGATTAAACGATCAAATTTTGTATCGTAGTCAAAGATACCCCCATAGCGCTTGAATGCGCTCCGCGAGGTCGGTCAGTTGGTTGCCAATGGCGTTAATGCGTTCAATTTCCATGAAAAACTCAAAATAATCAATAAAGTAAGATCATGATTATAAGTGAAAAGGGGTGAAAATGCCAGTTGTGTGCTGCTTTAGTGATTCTCAACGCAGACAATATTCAGCGGATGGGAGGCATTCAAGATGCACTTGGGGAAGATTTGATCTTTTACAACATTGTTTTATGCTGCTTGTTTCATACATAGCTTGAATTATGTTGCATTGCACGTTACACTTCAAGCCGTTGATTGGCTTTCACGCACCTCAATGGTAAACACAAACCTTGGGCGTGATTAAACATGGGGATCGCAATACCCGCAACACATTGCGCATAACCTCGCTAAAAGATAAGCCGCGACGCATCCATTCTTCACACGAAAAAGAAGCAATAAAAAAGCACGGCCAAGCCGTTCCCGAGGGTCACAGCTTAACCGCAAGGATAGGCTGTGTTCGTGTACGTACTCATGTCAGCATGGGTACCAATGATGAATTGACGGATACCCATGATGTATCCAGCAGGAGATAATATGATTTTGCCAGCAACGCCTTTGTTGCCCGTTCAAGCGGATGAAAAACAACAGCCACTCATCGAAGACACGCGTCTTTTAGGGCGTTTACTGGGTGACGCTTTGCGCGTTCATTCAGGAATTGAAACATTTGAAAACACAGAAAAAGTGCGCCAATCGGCAGTCCATTTTCGTAAAAGTGAATCATCTGGAAGCGATGCTTTGGCCGCTCGCAAAGCTTTAACAGATTTATGTGCCCATTTGAATGATGCTGAGGCTTTGGGTGTGATTCGTGCTTTCAGTTTGTTTTCTCAACTGGCGAACATCGCCGAAGATGTGCATCAAAATCGCCGTCGCCGTGCGTACCGTTTAAAAGGTGCTGCACCGCAAACAGGCACGTTGGCGCGTGCATTACAAAATTTACAAACCAAAGGCATTTCAGCCAAGGATGCGCTCAAAGCCATGAGCCGTGTCGCTGTTGTGCCCGTTTTGACCGCCCATCCAACCCAAGTCCAGCGCAAAAGCATGCTTGATTTGACCCGTTCATTGGCGCAATTACTGGCACGTCGTGATCAGGGGGCAATGGATGAGGCTGAGGAGCAAGAGTGGGCGAGCGACATTGACCGCTTGGTGCAAACCTTGTGGCAAACATCGATTCTGCGCACGTCCAAGTTGAAAGTCACGGATGAAATCACGAATGCAATCAGTTATTACCCGGTGACTTTTTTAAAACGCATCCCTGCGTTGGTCGCGCGTTACCAAAATGCAGCCCGTGCCATGGGCGCGAATGAAGAACAGACTCGCAATTTGCGCCCAATCAGCATGGGCATGTGGATTGGTGGTGATCGCGATGGCAACCCATATGTCACGGCTGACACTTTGGATTTTTGTACGCATGCACAAGCGACGTCGGTGTTTGAGCATTATTTATCAGAGTTGCATGCTTTAGGCAGTGAGCTGCCGTTGGCGACGACCATTGTGAATGTCAGTTCAGAATTGCAAGCCTTGGCTGAAGCCTCCGGTGATCACTCACCGCACCGTGCCAATGAGCCTTATCGCCGTGCCATCATTGGCATGTACGGCCGCGTGGCGCAGGCAGCGCGAGATTTGTGTGGTTTGGTTGCCGTACCCGCTTCACAAGTGGTGGCCAACGCATACACACAAGCGTCCGAGTTGGCCGCTGATTTGCGTGTGATTGAAGAGTCCTTGTTGGCAAACAACAGCATGGCTTTGGTTGCAGGTCGTTTAAACAACCTCATCGAAGCGGTTCATGTGTTTGGCTTCCATTTGGCAACCATTGATCTGCGCCAAAACTCAGACGTGCATGAGGCGTGTGTGGCGGAATTGCTTAAAGGCGCTCAGGTGCTCGATGACTACACCGCATTGACCGAAGATGAGCGTTGCACCATTTTGCTCAAAGAACTCAACAGCACCCGTTTGCTGACCAATCCTTGGTTGGATCAAAGTGAACTGTTGGCTGGTGAAATGGCCATTTTTAATAAAGCCCGCGAGTTACGCCAACGATTTGGTGCACGTTTGATTGAGCAAAGCATCATTTCAAAAGCCACCAGCGTGTCGGACATGTTGGAGCTGGCAGTTTTATTAAAAGAAGCGGGGATGGCCGCTGGCGGTGAACAGGCTTTTTGCGCGGTGGACATCGTGCCTTTGTTTGAAACCATCGAGGATTTACAAGCGGCACCTGAGGTCATGCAAGCCTGGTTTAAATTGCCTGTGGTCAATCGCTGGTTGGATGCACGTGGCCGCACGCAAGAGGTCATGTTGGGCTATTCGGACAGCAACAAAGATGGTGGTTTTCTGTCCTCCAACTGGTCGTTGTACGAAGCGCAGCAAGCTTTGACCCAAATATCCAGTGCAGCCAAAGTCTCCATGTCATTCTTTCATGGTCGTGGCGGCTCTGTGGGGCGTGGCGGTGGACCGAGCTACGAAGCCATTCTCGCGCAGCCCGCAGGCAGTGTGCAAGGTAAAATCCGTTTGACTGAGCAGGGTGAAGTGATTGGCGCAAAATACGGCGATCCGGATCTGGGGTTGCGCAATTTGGAAACATTGGTTGCAGCGGGTTTGGAAACCAGCGCGGCGCAGGTGTCCGATGCAAAAGATTGGCATGAGTTTGAAGTCGCCATGCGTGAAATGTCAAATTTAAGCTTTGATGCGTATCGTAAGTTGGTCTATGGCACAGAAGGTTTCACTGATTTTTTCCGCGCTGCCACACCGATCAATGAAATTGCCCAACTCAACATTGGTTCACGTCCTTCTGCACGTAAACCATCGGCACGCATTGAAGATTTGCGTGCGATTCCATGGGTTTTCTCGTGGGCGCAAGCACGCATCATGTTGCCTGGTTGGTACGGTGTGGGTTCGGCGTTCACCACATGGGTGGGCGATGATGCCGCCCGTTTGGAGGTGCTCAAAACCATGTACCGTGAATGGCCATTCTTTAAATCTGTGATTTCAACAATCGACATGGTGTTGTCAAAAACAGATCTGGCGATTGCATCACGTTATGCTGAGATGGTCAGTGATCAAGCTTTATCAGAACGCATTTTTGGTGAAATCGTTGCAGAGTGGAAGCGCACATTTGACATCATCTCTAAAGTCACGGGTCAAGATGTTCTACTGGCAGACAACCCCACGTTGGCACGCAGTCTGCGCAACCGTTTGCCGTATTTGGATCCTTTGAATCATTTGCAAGTTGAATTGCTCAAGCGCTATCGTGCAGGGGACGAGTCAACCGATGTGACCAATGGCATTCACATTGCAATCAATGGTTTGGCTGCGGGTTTAAGAAACAGTGGTTAATCATTGATTTATGGTTGCAAAGTAAAGTCAAAATCAAACACGCTTGATTGTTTACTGATCTTACTGTGAAAAAAAGCTTTGTTGAAAAACAAAGCTTTTTTTCATGGGCAAATCACATCCGTTCAAATACAACTGCAATGCCTTGACCGCCGCCAATGCACATGGTCACCAACGCATAACGCCCGCCTGTGCGATGCAACTCATGGATGGCTTTGGTGGCGATGAATGCGCCTGAGCAGCCGACTGGATGACCCAACGCAATCGCACCGCCATTGGGATTGGTTTTATCCATGTCCAATCCCAAACCACGGGAAACTGCGATGGCTTGTGCTGCGAAAGCCTCATTGGATTCAATCACATCAATTTGATCCAAACTTAAGCCTGCGCGCTTCAAAGCCAATTTAGATGCAGGAATCGGGCCTTCACCCATGACATCATTCGGTACGCCTGCCAGTGCATAGCTGACCAAGCGGGCAATGGGTTTTTGTCCCGCAGCGGCGGCCGCTTTGGCCTCGGCCAAGACGAAAAATGCCGCCCCATCATTGATGCCAGAAGCATTGCCCGCTGTGACCGAGCCGTCTTTTTTAAAAGCGGGCTTCATTTTCCCCAATGACTCCATTGTTGTATTGGCTTTAACGTGTTCATCGGTGTCGAAAATCACCTCACCTTTACGCGTTTGCATGACAATGGGCACAATTTGTGATTTGAAACGGCCTTCCGCTATGGCGAAGGCTGCACGGCGATGGGATTCGACAGACAAAGCATCTTGTTCTTCGCGCGTGATGCCCCATTTGGTCACCAAATTCTCAGCGGTGATGCCCATGTGACCGACACCAAATGGATCGGTCAATGTGGCGACCATCATGTCAATCATTTTTGTATCGCCCATGCGGGCACCACTGCGCATGGCAGGTGCCATGTACGAGCCACGCGACATGACCTCAACGCCACCCCCGATGCCATAATCACAGTCACCCAACATGATGGCTTGCGATGTGCTGACAATCGCTTGCAGGCCAGAGCTGCACAGTCGATTGACTGCCATGGCCACCGATTCCATGGGTAAGCCTGCGTTAATTGCGGCCACACGGGCGACATAGGCAAAACGTGAGTCGGTTGGAATGCAGTTGCCGACGGTCACATAGTTGATGTCTGCGGCATCAACCCCAGAGCGTGCCACAGCTTCTTTCATGACCTGTCCACCCAGCTCTCCAGGTTCAATGCCGCTCAGACCACCGCCAAAACTGCCAATTGCTGAGCGCACTGCGCTCAAAACCACGACTTCACGATTCATCTTATTCTCCTAATGTTTTATTCCTGTTTTCATTCACAAATAAGGCATGCCTATGGCATGGCACATCGGTAATGTTTTCTTAGAATGCACTTGCAATCTTACGTCAGGCTGTCTTAATTAATCCATTGATACCCATTGATGCATAAGGATGCATAAGAATGATCATTCAATGTCTTGAAGGAGTTGAGGTAAATCATGAGGTTGCTTGTCCCAAATCAATTGATCGGAAGTCCATATTTCAACTTGAGGCGAAAAGTGCTCTGGGTGATCCAATGAAGCGACTGTAACATCAATGGTTGCTTCATCCATGTGGCGATAAGTGAGGGAAGTGCCACATGTGGGACAAAATGTTCTTTGAACTTTGGGTGATGAGGCGTAACTGCTGGGCATCATGCCCAGCCAATGAAAATGAGCGTGCTCAATCACAGCCCAAACGGTGTGCATGGCGCCTGTGGCTTTGCGGCAGCTCATACAATGGCATCTCACAACACGAATGGGGTGTTGTGTGAGTTCAAATTGAACGGCTTTGCAAAGACAGCTGCCTGAGATGGGAGGTGTTTTTTGTACGATGAGCACTTGAGGTCCAATTTAGATCTTTAAAAAATTTCAAAGATTGCAAAGATTTCAAATTATAGGCTGACATCGATCGGTTATCGATCCGTTTACCGATCCATTTGTGAAAAAAAGCAGCCGAAGCTGCTTTTTGAAATGAAACAAGTGAATCAAATTAATCATTTGAGCCAAAAAATGCCTCAGGCTGGGCTTTTTGGCTTTTTCATGAATAAGCCCATATTCAACGCGATGCGATATGGATGGGCTGATTGAGTCATGTATTTGCTTTCTTTTACTTTATTTTCCGCCACGTTTCATCATGTCAAAAAATTCTGAATTGTTTTTCGTTTGCTTCATTTTATCCAAAATGAACTCCATCGCCGCAATGTCATCCATCTCATAGAGGAACTTACGTAAAATCCAGACTTTTTGCAGCACATCCGCTTTAAGCAACAGTTCTTCACGGCGGGTGGATGATTTGTTGATGCTGATTGATGGGTACACGCGTTTTTCTGACATGCGGCGATCCAGGCAAAGTTCCATGTTGCCTGTGCCTTTGAATTCTTCAAAAATCACATCATCCATGCGTGAGCCGGTGTCCACCAAAGCGGTGGCGATGATGGTCAGTGAGCCGCCTTCTTCAATGTTGCGTGCTGCACCGAAGAAGCGTTTCGGACGTTGCAGGGCGTTGGCATCCACGCCACCTGTTAGCACCTTCCCCGAACTTGGGATGACTGTATTGTAGGCGCGGGCGAGGCGGGTGATGGAGTCGAGTAGGATCACCACATCTTTGCCTGTTTCAGCCAAGCGTTTGGCTTTTTCGAGCACCATTTCAGCGACTTGCACATGACGTGTTGCAGGTTCATCAAAGGTTGAGGCGACCACTTCACCTTTAACTGAGCGTTGCATTTCAGTCACTTCTTCTGGGCGCTCATCAACGAGTAAGACGAATAAGTCGATGTCTGGGCGATTGGCCGTGATGGCGTGGGCGATGTTTTGTAACATCACCGTTTTGCCCGATTTGGGTTGTGCCACAATCAAGCCACGTTGCCCCAAGCCTATCGGTGAAACAATGTCGATGATGCGGCTGGTGATGTTTTCGACCGATTGGATGTCTCGCTCGAGTGGCAGCAGGGTATCTGGATGAATCGCGGTCAAGTTCTCAAATAAGATGCGGTGTTTGGTGTGCTCTGGCGCCAAACCATTGACTTTGTCGACTTTAACAAGGGCAAAATAGCGTTCATTGTCTTTTGGGGTGCGCACTTCGCCTTCAATGGTGTCGCCTGTGTGCAAGTTGAAACGGCGGATTTGCGAAGGTGAAATGTAAATGTCGTCCGTGCTGGCGAGATACGAAGTGTCTGGCGAGCGCAAGAAACCAAAACCGTCAGGCAATACTTCTAAAGTGCCGTCACCAAAAACCGATTCGCCCGCTTTTGCTCGGCGTTTGAGCACGGCGAACATCAGTTCTTGTTTGCGCAGGCGGCTGGCATTTTCAATGCCGAGCTCGAGGGCCATGTCGACGAGTGATTTGATGGGTAATGATTTAAGTTCGTTTAAATGCATAATGCTGATGTTTACTTTTGAATGTCGATGTGATTTAAATGGTCGTGCTTTTCATGTGCCTCATGCGAGGGGCAAGCGGATTTTAATTCGAGAATTTAATTGTCATCGGTTGTTTAAAGATTAACTTTAAAAATATCGTGTGGTAATTTTTGTAGGGAAATTTTTAGAGGTTCGTTCGGTCGAACGATGAGGAGGTCAGATGCATTGCTGAGGGTGAAATAAAATGACGCCCAGCAAAGAGCTGGGCGCATTATGCAACAATTACAGGTGGCTGTCAATAAAAGCGGCCAATTGCGATTTGCTCGCTGCGCCGACTTTGGTGCCCATGACCGTGCCATTTTTGAATAACAATAATGTTGGGATGCCACGGATGCCGAATTTTGCAGGTGATGCGCTGTTTTCATCCACATTGACTTTAACAATCGCCAGTTTGCCATCGTAGTCTTTTGCCAATTCGTCCAATACTGGCGCGATCATTTTACATGGACCACACCATTCAGCCCAGAAATCGACCAATACAGGCGTGCTGGCATTCAATACTTCGGCTTCAAATGTGGCGTCGGTGACGTGGGTGAGTGAACTCATTTTTTTTCCTTCAAGTTAAGTGGGGATGTCTTTGATATGGGGATGGGCATACCCTTTACAAGTACCCATCCGTTTTTCTTAAGTGTCATTCTACCTTTTTTCTGAAGTTTGTGCGAAAGCTCGTGAGATAACTCGTCGTATAATTGCAGGGATATTAATTTTAAGGGGCATGCTCGTGTTCACACTGGATTTATTTGCCGATGATGTTGATGCATCAACAGCGGCCGATCATGCGCCTTGGATCCAACATGATTGCATGTTTGATGCTGATTTTTGGCCTGATGTGGTGAGTAAAATGTGGCAATCGGCAGCAGCTGATGTGGGCTCATTGAGCACACACCTGATTGTTGTGCCCGATGCGTCCATGTACATGCCTTTTCAAGCCGCATGGGCGGCGCATGCCCAATCACTTCAAAGTCCATGCATCATGCCACGCATGATGACTTTACTTGATTGGGCAAAATCAGCAGGGGCATCGGACATCGACATGCAATACACGGAACGTGTACTGAATTGGATGACGCAGCTGCGCGATGCACCGCAATTGGCCGAGTGGTTGGGGGCAACCGAAGATGTGCATTTGTTCGCAGTGGCACGCAGTTTGATCGACATGAGCGATGAGCTAAGCATGCATTTGCTTGCAGGTCGAGACATTGACGATGGTGAAGCGGCTTTGAGCGCGGCGGTTGACCATGTGTTTGAAATGAATGCAGGTGTTTTTGCACGTCAGGAGTTGGCGGTTTTGTTGCAATGTTGGCGGGCAGATGTGAATGTGAGTTCACCAATACTGAAATATTTACAAACCTTGCAGCAGCTGATTCAGCGCGCGCCCGTGCCCACCGTTTGGCTGGTGCGCAATAAACCCTGGATGCAGCTGGAAGCTTGGTTCTGGCGTGCGTATGCGAAGGCTGCGCGGGTGGAGTTGTTGGACATACAGGTCGTTCGCGCACGCGTGGGCTTAAACCAGCTTGAGCAAATGCACCGTGCATGGCCAGAAGCTGCACGAATCGTCGAGCCATCGATGGCGATTGAAGCATCACGTTTTGACATTCGCCAAGCGGAGCACCTCGAAGATGAAGCGCAAGCGATTGCCCGTCAAGTGGTTGCATGGCGGCAAGACCCCTTGATCAAAAAAATTGCACTGGTCGCACTTGATCGCCAAGTCTCGCGCCGTGTCTGGGCATTGCTGGCGCGTTTGGGCGTGACCATTCGCGACGACACAGGGTGGTTGTTGGCCACTTCACGTGCCGCCAGCAGCTGGCGCACCGGTCTGGCATTATGGCAAGGTGAAGTCCTTGCTGTAGAGTTGCTCGAATGGGTGTCACACCCGATGGTGTTAGCGGATTGGCCAACAATGCACAAACACTTGCTCATGCGCCACATGCATGCGGCTGCGCTGGCGCAAAAACCATTGGCGCGCACGTGGCAGGCTTGGTTGAATTTGATCGCCAGTCAAAGTGTGGATGCGGCATTGCAAATAGAAGCTGAGGCCTTGCAGATCGAAGTGCGCCAAGCGGCAATTGATCTGCTGGGTCGTGCGCTCAACACCCAAGCCGCGTGGCGCAGAACGTTCAACCTCGCGCAATGGGCTGCAAACATACACCAGTGGGCTGAACAATTTGGCTTGCTCAATGCTTGGCAAAATGATCCAGCAGGTCAGGTTTGGCTGCGTTTACTCGAAAAGTGGCGCGGCGCATCAGAATCTGCGAGCAAGGTTCAACTTGACCTGTCCACATTCATGCGCATTGCCGACAGCGAGGTTGAAGCCACTACTTTCCGCCCGCATGACGTGACCGATGACGTTCTGTTGCTGCCTCTTGGCAGCACGCGCATGCGATATTTTGATGCGGTGTGGTTGATGGGGGCTGACAGCACAAACCTGCCGAATGCAAAGCAAGACAAAGGCTTGTTGAATATGGCTGTGCGCATGCAGCTTGGCCTGCCGACGCATCTTGATCAACATGCTCAAACCAAAATCGATCTCATTGACTTGCTGGCCACCACACCACACGCCGTCGCCAGTTATTGCACACAAAAGGATGGCGCGCCGAATGCCATCTCCACTTGGCTGGCACAATGGCTGCGGGCTGGGCATGCAACAGCAGCCATGCCAATTGAGTTGTCGCCAGAAATCATTACACCCAACGTGCACATGCGCAGCCAAGTCAATATTTCTCAGCACGTTCCTATTGAAATCAGTGCCAGTGAACTGAGTCAGCTCACCGCTTGTCCTTATCAATATTATGCCCACCAAGTGCTGCATGTCGCCTCAATGGAACTGCCAAGCGATGAGATCAACGCCGCGGACAAAGGCAATGCATGGCACAAAATCATTGCCACCTTTCATAAACAGCGCACCCGACAGCGTGAGCCGCATGATCATTTGGAGGCTCACAATGCGCTGGATGCGGCCTTGCTCACTCAACTCATTCACACCCAGCTCAAACCGCTGTGCGCTCAAAATGCACGTTACTGGGCGGTGCACGAATTGTTTTTGAGCTATGTTGATGCTTATCTTGCGTGGTGGCATGACCGTGAAGCCGATGGGTGGCATGTTGAACACAGTGAAGCATGGCAGCCGCAGACCTACGAGATTGCTTTAAAAAATCAAAGTAAGCCTTTGTTATGGAAAGGTAAAATAGATCAAATTGATGGCCGAGAGCACCCAGATCCCGTCACAGGTGAAGTTCGATACGAACGTGCCATCATCGACTACAAAACGGGTAAATTAACCGCCTACACCACACAGATTAAAAATAACGATGACGTACAGCTTGCGTTCTACGTCAACTTGTTTGACGACAATGATCGCCCTCAAATCACCCAAGCCGGCTACGTCGGCGTCAGTGATGAACCCATCAAGCCGCTCAGCAAGGAAAAGCCCCACGCAGGCAACAGCAGTTACCCTCAAGCATGGCTCAACCCCAGCATGTCCGCGCCCGATAACGTGCCTCTACAGGCTGCCGCCAGCGAATTGCATGCCCGCGTGGATGGGCTGTTTCAGCGAATGCATGCAGGAGAAGAATTGCAAGCCATGGGGGAGCTAACGGCATGCGCATGGTGTGAAGTGAGGGGAATTTGCCGTAAAGGCTATGTTCAGGTATTGAAACAAAATTAAATGATTGCCTGTAGAACTTAGTGATAACTTCTTAGTCATAACTTAATTAGTGAAGCGCTAGGCGAAATGCAATGGGACACGGCGTGTTGGGATGCGGCGCGTTTATCCGTTAACACCTTAAATTTTTTGGATCTTTGATTTGTCTTCTTTGACTTTAGATGTTCTTCGCCAATATGCGATCAACCGAACCCTTTTTACATCCTCCACGGTGCCCGAAGCACTGGATCGTCTTGGTTTTGTTCAAATAGACCCGATCACTGCACCCGCAACGGCGCAGGATTTGATTTTGCGACATCGGGTGACTGGATATCGAAAAGGCGATGTGGAGCGGGCATACCCTGAACTGGCAGTGGAGGAGGCGTATTTCATCAATCATGGTTATGTGTCGCGTGAGCTGGCGGCGGTGTTGTGGTCGAACAAGCCATTGAGTGCGTCTTTACAGGAAATGGTTGGGCACGAAAATGTGATGGCTCGGGTGCTGCAATTTGCGCATGACCATGGTGGGGAGGTGTTGCCAAAGGCGTTGAATGCACACATGGGTTCGAAGTCGATCACAAATGCATGGGGTGGACAAGGGCAAGAGGGCACACACATTGTACAGCGCATGCATGCCTCAGGTTTGTTGCGCATCGTGCGGCGGGAAAAAGGTGTGCGGGTGTATGGCCTGCCTGTGGCGGCACGGGTGGATGTGTCAGCGGAGGTTGTGGTCGATGCCGCATTGGATGCCTTGGTGCATGTGTATGCGCCGTTGACGCAACGTTCATTGACATCAATGTGCCGCTTGTTGACCAGCGGTCGACCTGATTTGAAACCTGCTGTTCAACTGGCTTTGCGTCGATTGGATGAACGATTCAAAGGCGCGGAAGTTGATGGCGTGCGCTGGTATTGGCCGCGTGCCGAAGAGGCATCAACGGATGGGGAGGGGGCAATGAACGATGCCGTGCGCATGTTGGCACCATTTGACCCGTTGGTGTGGGACCGAGATCGATTTGAGCAGTTTTTTTGCTGGTCGTATAAGTTTGAGGCCTATAAACCCTCACATGCACGTCAATTGGGCTATTACGCTTTGCCTGTGCTGTGGCGCGACGCATGTGTGGGTTGGGCGAATGTGTCTATGGCGGATGGCGTGATGTCTGCATCGCTGGGGTATGTGAAATCGAAACCGCGTGAAAAGGCGTTTCGCATTGCTTTGGAGCGAGAGTTGACGGACATGGCATGGTTTTTGGGATGTGCAAGATGGACTGTGCAGGCATAAATGGGCTGAGATGGTTTTGGGGCCTTGATCAACTCAACCTTGGATCGTGGTGGTTTATGAGGTGAGCCTTGATCAGGCATCTTGTCGGCCTGTTTGTCAACCCGTTTATCAGGTGCGATGGCATGTGCTTTGATTAAATGATTGTATAAACGCATTAAAGAAAATTAAAAACGAATGAGCGAACAACTTAAACCTTATGAAATCAATGGTATAACGGCTTCGGCGGCACAGTTTAACCAGACTGCGCTTGACCCCGTACGCAGCATCGTGGTGCGTGCGTGTGCCGGCAGTGGCAAAACATGGTTGTTGACTTCGCGCATCATTCGATTGCTGCTTGATGGGGTGCAGCCGCAGCATATTTTGGCGATCACTTTTACGAAAAAAGCGGCTCAGGAAATGCGTGATCGGGTGGCTTTGATTTTGCAGGAGTTGGCGGACAAGCCTGAGGTCGAGGTGCTGAAGCAATTGACTGAACGTGGTTTATCGGTCGTGGAGGCGAAACAGGCATTGCCTCGGGCACGGGCTTTGTACAATGAAGTATTGGGCAGCGGGCAGGAGGTGCCGATTTATACATTTCACGCGTGGTTTTATCGCTTGTTGCAGGCTGCGCCGATGGGCTCTGGGGTGATGCGTGATGCCCATTTGGTGGAGGATTCGAGTGAGCTGCGTGCTGAAGCATGGGATGCCTTTTTTGTTCAGTTGAATAACAATGAAGGGTTGCGGGCGCATTATTTGAATTTGGTGCGTGAATTGGGTGCGTTTTCGGTGGAGAACATGTTCAGCCAGTCTTTGTTTCAGGCGACGGAATATCAGCTGTTTAAAGGCGTGTGTCAGCGTGCAGGGGTGACGATGCTTGAGGCGCTCGCGCAGGATGTGCTTGAGCAAACAGGGCTGAATGTGAATGCGGATCCTGCGGTGTGCGAGCAGTCGGTGTATCAGCGTTGGGCGGATGGATTCAATCAGTCAAATGAGTTTGATGCATGGCTGAATGTGTATTTGAATGCAGGCAAGGCTGCCAAAGAGAAAGCCGAGCGGTTATTGGATAAAATTTATGCGCAAGCCTCACCACAAGCCATGTTCAATGTGTTCGATGAACTGGGGTTTTGGAGTAAAACAGATCAGCGGTTAAAGAAAATTTCGGGCAGCCAATATTTGGATAAATATGTGGCCGCGGCGGGGCAAACCCGAGCGTCGTATGAAACGGCAGAATCCCTGATGAATGAAGGGTTCAGTCATTTGTTTAATGGCTTTGCGGATTTAAAAGCCTATCGCTTGCATGTGGATGCTTTGCCGTGCATTGAGGTGTTGATCGAAGCGTACCAAAGCATGAAGCAACGTGCTCGACAGTTGGATTTTAATGACATTGAATACCAATGTTTTGAACTGTTGCGCCATCCTGAAACGGCAGCCTATGTGCAGGTGCAGCTTGATGCGCGTTATAAACATTTGCTGTTTGATGAGTTTCAAGACACCAGCCCGTTGCAATGGCACATCATCAATGGCTGGCTGGATGCCTATGAAGACGATGCGACCAAACCGCATGTGTTTGTGGTGGGTGATGTGAAACAGTCGATTTATCGTTTTCGCAAGGCTGATGCACGTTTGTTTGATGCGGCTGAGCAGCTTCTGGTTGAAAAATACCAAGCCGATGTACTGCAAACCCATGCAACACGGCGCAACAGCCGAGCGGTGGTGGCGTGGGTGAATGCTTTATTTGCGATGCCTGAAAGTGAGTTGACGGCATTCACGGCGCACAGTACATTCAATGATGATGTTGGGCATGTGGCGTGTTTGGGGTTAGACGATCGGCTTGAAAGTGAAAATGTGGAAGATGAACCCACAGAGGATCATCATGTTGAACTGCAAGATGATGAACCTTCTGCCACACATCGTGATTGGTTGACTGAGCCGCAGCACGCCATCAAAGAGAGTGAGCGAGACAGCGAAAGCAAGCAGCTCATCGAAGCCATTGGTCAATTGGTTGGGCATTACCCGGTGAAGGATGAAACCACAGGCACTTATCGTCCCGCGCGATATGCCGACATCATGTTGCTGGTGCACACGCGCACCCACTTGTCAGGGTATGAGCGTTTGTTGCGCGAATCGCATGTTCCTTTTATCAGCAGCCGCCGTGGTGGCTTGCTCGATACTTTGGAAGGTTTGGATGTGATGGCTTTGGTGAAATGGCTGATGAACGTGGACGATGATTTATCGCTGCTGCATGTGCTGCGCACACCGATTTTTGCGGCGACGCATGATGATTTTGAAAAGCTGTTGGATGCCCGTAAAGTTTTGGTTGAACCCCTCTCATATTGGCAGGTGCTTAATCAAATGACCGTTGTGAGCGATGTATTGCAACGTGCCAGAAGCATG
>ERZ724525.235-NODE-235-length-30294-cov-8.433447_pt1 | contig 30294 bp, 23 predicted proteins | sample MGYA00376058_ERZ724525 | MGnify/ENA primary metagenome ERZ724525 (study PRJEB28724, sample SAMN07190888) | wastewater metagenome | isolation source: influent of sewage treatment plant in Hong Hong | place: USA: Christiansburg, Virginia | collected 2016-03-01 ... | reverse complement strand
AGGAAGACCTGCAAGGTGCGCAGTTCGTGATCAAGAACCCCAACGCCACCACCACTTGCGGTTGCGGCTCCAGCTTCTCGGTCTAAGTCCTCTATGCATGTGTGCACGCCAGCCACTCCGGTTCTGGCGCTTGCACACCGTTTAAGCCGCTGCTCGTCAGCGGCTTTTTTGTTGCTGCACGCTTTTTGACCGGAGTCGCTCATGAGCGAGACGCCCCTCACGCACAGCAGTGCGCCTCACAAAGAGAGATTGCTCTGGCTGGTGGCCATTGGCTTTTTCATGCAGACGCTGGATGCCACCATCCTCAACACGGCGCTGCCTGCCATGTCGCAGGAGCTGGGCGAGAGCCCCATGAAGATGCAGTCTGTCATCGTGGCCTATGCGCTGACCACGGCCATGCTGATTCCCGCGACCGGCTGGGTGGCTGATCGCTTTGGCACGCGGCGCATCTATGGTCTGGCGATTGGCTTGTTTGTGCTGGGCTCGGTACTGTGCGCGCTGTCGCCCAGCCTGCCGTTTCTGATTGCGGCGCGAGTGGTGCAGGGCGTAGGTGGTGCCATGATGCTGCCCGTGGGGCGATTGGCCGTGCTGCGTACCTATCCGCGTGGCGAGTTCATCCGTGCGATGAGTTTTATCGCCATTCCGGGGCAGGTTGGGCCATTGCTCGGCCCCACGCTGGGTGGCTGGATGGTGGAGTACGCCAGCTGGCACTGGATTTTCTGGATCAACGTGCCCGTGGGCCTGATCGGGTTGTGGGCTACCTGGCGCTGGTTTCCGCAAAGTGCGCCAGTGGTCGTTCATCGTTTTGACATCAAGGGCTACAGCATGCTGGCCTTTGGCATGGTGGCCATCTCGGTGGCGCTGGATGGCATGTCGGGTATGGGGCTGGGTATGGCGCTGGTCGTTGTGCTCATGGTGTTTGGTCTGGCCAGCCTCGCCAGTTACTGGATGCATGCGCTGCGGGTCGATGAGCCTTTGTTCCCGCCTGCGCTGTTCAAAGTGCGCTCGCTGCGCGTGGGTCTGCTGGGCAATCTATTTACGCGCTTTGGCAGTGGTGCTGCGCCGTTTCTCATTCCGCTGCTGCTGCAGATTGGCTTGAAGATGTCGCCCATGCATGCCGGCATGATGATGCTGGCCACCGTGCTGGGCAGCATGCTCGTCAAACGCGTTGCCGTGCGCACCGTGCAGCACTTTGGCTACAAGCGCGTGCTGCAGGTCAACTCCGTCATGCTGGCCCTGATGCTGGCCTCGTTCGGTCTGGTGGCTGAGGGCACACCAACCTGGCTGCTGCTGTTGCAGCTGTTCATCTTTGGTGGCTTCAACTCCATGCAGTTCTCGGCCATGAACTCGGTCACGCTCAAGGATATGGAAGGCGAATTTGCCAGCAGTGGCAACAGCCTTTTGTCCATGGTGCAGATGCTGGCCATGAGCATGGGTGTGGCGCTGGCTGGTGCGCTGCTGACCGGTTTTGGCGATATGTGGCCCGAAGGCGGAGGTGACCGCCTGCTGTCGATTCGCGCCACTTTTGTGACCGTGGCTTTGATGACACTGGCTGCCACGCTGGTGTTCAGCCAACTCGATAGCGATGAGCCCGTGCGCCCTGCACCTGATGGGGGCGATGCTTAAAAATTAATAGCTGGTAGCGCTTTTTAAATAAGGTTTTCAGGATATTTAATGCCTGAAATTATTGATTAGCAAGAGCTAGCAGCTATCAATACAGAAGCCCGCAAAAAGAGCCTCTCCTCGGTACTTTCCCGAGGAGAGGCGCTTTTTTTGCGGGTTCTCCCTTGATTTTGGTCGCAGATATATCGCGTGCTGCATAGCCCTTATGAGCGCGGCTATATGAGAAGCTGCTAATGCGCGCGTAGTCTCGCGATGAAGACTACGCTTGGTATGCATTTTGCATACAGGCAGTCCACCTAATTCTGTCCCACGATCATGAGCACCAGTCACAACTCTCAACCCATACGCTTCTACCACCGCGGCGAGGTGGTCGAAGTGCAAGGCCCGCACCCCACCCGCTCGGTGCTGCAGTGGCTGCGTGAGGATGCGCACTGCACCGGCACCAAAGAAGGTTGCAACGAAGGCGATTGCGGCGCCTGCACCGTGGTCATCGGCGAGCTGGCCGAGGCCGGCGATGCGCAGGCCATCAACGGACTGAAGCTGCAGACCGTCAACGCCTGCATTCAATTTCTGCCCAGCCTGCATGGCAAGGCCTTGTTCACGGTAGAAGACCTCAAGACCCAGCGCGCAGGCAAGGCCGCCTGTGCGGGCAAGCCTGCCGCGCAAGCTTTGCACCCCGTGCAGCAAGCCATGGTGGACTGCCACGGCTCGCAATGCGGCTTTTGCACGCCCGGCATCGTCATGTCGCTGTGGTCCAGCTATGAGCACCATCAGCAGCAAAGCACCCAGCCCACGCGCCAGCAACTGGCCGATGAGCTGTCGGGTAATCTGTGCCGCTGCACTGGCTACCGCCCCATTCTGGATGCGGGCCAGCGCATGTTTGATTTGCCACAGGTGCGCCTCGATACCGCGCCGGTGGTCGCTGCGCTGCAAAACCTGAAGGGCAGTGCCGAGGGGCTGAGCTATGTGCACAGCCAAGGCCTGCGCACCGATCACTTTCACGCACCGCTCACACTGGATGTGCTGGCCAGCCTGTATGAGGCCAAGCCCATGGCGCGCATCGTGGCGGGCTCTACCGATGTGGGGCTGTGGGTCAACAAGCAGTTCAGAGACTTGGGCGACATCATCTACGTGGGTGATGTCGCCGAGATGAAGCGCATTGAGGTTCGGCAGGACGCTGAAGGCGGCGAGCTATACATAGGCGCAGGCGCATCGCTTGAGGCGGCATGGAGTGCGCTGGTGGAGCGCTGGCCCAGCCTTGCCGATGTGTGGCTGCGCTTTGCCTCCAAGCCCATTCGCCACGCGGGCACCATGGGCGGCAACGTGGCCAATGGCTCACCCATTGGTGATTCGCCACCCGTGCTGATGGCACTGGATGCGCAGATCGAGCTGCGCAAGGGCGAGCGCGTGCGCCGCATGCCGCTGCAAGATTTCTATCTGGACTATATGAAGAACCGGCTTGAGAGCGGTGAGTTTGTGCAGGCGCTGGCCGTGCCACTGGCCGCCATGCAGCGCCAGGTGCGGGGCTACAAGATCAGCAAGCGTTTTGACTGCGATATCTCGGCCCTGTGCGCAGGCTTTGCGCTGGAACTGGAGGGCGATGTGGTCAAGGCCGTGCGACTGGCTTTTGGCGGTATGGCTGCTACGGTAAAGAGAGCTGCTGGCGCAGAGGAAGCCTTGGTTGGAAAGGTATGGAGCCTTGAAAACGTCAAAGCTGCGCAAGCCGCGCTGGCTCATGACTTCAAGCCCATGAGCGATATGCGCGCCAGTGCCGATTACCGCTTGAAGGTGGCGCAGAACCTGATCCAGCGTCTGTGGCTGGAAACGCGCACTGACCAGCCCTTGAATCTGGACGCCACCAGCGTGTGGAGCGTGATGCCCCATGTCATCCCCGTCGCCGTGGAGCAAGGAGTCTGAGATGAACAATCCCCGCGAATTGACGAATGAACTGGTGGCCGAAGCCTTTGCCGACTACCGCAAGAACCTGGCTAACCGCATCGATGAGGGTGCAGAAGCCACGGCCCAGAGCCAGGGCGCACGCGTTGGCGTGAGCCGCAAGCATGAATCTGCCCACCTGCATGTGGCCGGTGAGGCAGCCTATATCGACGACCTGCCCGAGCTGGAAGGCACGCTGCACTGCGCTCTGGGCCTGTCACCCGTGGCGCATGGCCGCTTGACGGCGTTGGCGCTGGAAGCGGTGCGTGCCATGCCCGAGGTGGTGGATGTCATTACCGCTGCCGATATTCCCGGTGTCAACGACTGCGGCTCCATCATTCATGACGACCCGATTCTGTGCGACGGTGAGATTCGCTATGTGGGCCAGCCCTTGTTTGCCGTGATTGCCCGCACCCGTGAGGGGGCAAGGCGCGCAGCGGCGCTGGCCAAGGGCGCAGCCACGATTACCGAGCTGCCGCCTGTGCTGACGCCGCAACAAGCCCACGAGCTGGGCCAGTACGTGATGCCGCCCATGCACTTGGAGCGCAGCACGCACGCTGGCGGCACACGCGCCGCCATTGATGCAGCGCCGCATCGTGTCAAAGGCACATGGGATGTGGGCGGGCAGGAACAGTTCTATCTGGAAGGGCAGATCAGCTACGCCACACCCAAGGAAGATGGCGCGGTGCATCTGCATTGCTCTACCCAGCACCCTAGCGAAATGCAGCATCTGGTGGCACATGCTTTGGGCGTGGCTTCGCACAGCGTGCATGTGGAATGCCGGCGCATGGGCGGTGGCTTTGGCGGCAAAGAATCGCAATCGGCGCTGTTTGCCTGCGTGGCGGCAGTGGCTGCTGTGCGCCTGAACCGGCCGGTGAAGCTGCGGTTGGACCGTGATGACGACTTCATGATTACTGGTCGCCGTCACTGCTTCTGGTACGAATACGAAGTGGGGTATGACGATGAAGGTCGTGTACTGGGGGCTGAGATTTCCATGGTCTCGCGCGCAGGGCATTCGGCTGATCTGTCTGCACCGGTGATGACGCGGGCGCTGTGCCACTTTGACAATACCTACTGGCTGCCCAATGTCAGCGCCCATGGCTATATGGGCAAGACCAATACGCAGAGCAACACGGCTTTTCGTGGTTTTGGTGGACCGCAGGGCGCGATTGCGATTGAAAGCATTCTGGACACAGTGGCCCGCAATCTGGGCCGTGATCCGCTGGATGTGCGCCGCGTCAACTTCTACGGCAAGACCGAGAACAACATCACGCCTTACCAGCAGCCGGTGACTGACAACGTCATTCACGAACTGGTGGCTGAGCTGGAGCAGACCAGCGACTACCGCGCACGGCGTGCAGCGGTGAATGCCTTTAACGCGCAAAGCCCTGTGCTCAAGCGCGGGCTGGCGCTGACGCCGCTGAAGTTCGGCATCTCTTTCAATGTGGCCCACTTCAATCAGGCCGGTGCGCTGGTGCATATCTACACCGATGGCTCGATTCTGGTGAACCACGGCGGCACAGAAATGGGTCAGGGCCTGAACACCAAGGTGGCGCAGGTCGTGGCGCATGAGTTGGGCGTGGCATTTGAAAAAGTGCGCGTCACAGCGACGGACACCACCAAGGTGGCGAATACCTCCGCCACTGCGGCATCCACCGGGGCCGACCTGAACGGCAAGGCAGCGCAGGATGCGGCCAGCCAGTTGCGCGTGCGCCTTGCGGAGTGCGCAGCGCGCCTGCATGGCGGAGATGCCAAAGATGTGCGTTTTGCCAACGATGCGGTCCAGGTCAACGGGCAGAGCCTGCCGTTTGCCGAGCTGGTGCGAAGCGCCTACCTGCAGCGCGTGCAACTGTGGTCTGACGGCTTTTACGCCACGCCGGGCTTGCACTGGGACGGCAAGGCGATGAAGGGTCACCCTTTCTTCTACTTCGCCTATGGCGCGGCGGTGAGTGAGGTGGTCATCGACACGCTGACCGGTGAGTGGAAGCTGCTGCGCGCCGATGTGCTGCACGATGTGGGCCGCTCGCTGAATCCTGCGGTCGATGTGGGCCAGGTGGAAGGAGCCTTTATTCAAGGCATGGGCTGGCTGACGACGGAGGAGCTGGTCTGGCATCCGCAAAACGGCAAGTTGATGACGCATGCCCCCAGCACCTACAAAATTCCCACCGCCAATGACTGCCCGCCCGTGTTTAACGTGCGCCTGTTTGAGGGCGATAACTTCGAAGACTCCATTCACCGCAGCAAGGCCGTGGGCGAGCCGCCATTGCTGCTGCCGTTCTCGGTGTTCTTTGCCATACGTGATGCGGTGTCTTCAGTGGCTGCGCATCAAATCAACCCGCCTCTGCGTGCACCCGCGACCGCAGAGGCCATCCTGAGAGCAGTGGAAGCCGTTCAAGGGCACACTCCCTGACTTTTCCCATTGGGTGTTGTCGCCCCGCGGGGCGGCAGCCGTTCTGAATCATGGCTGTTTGCCGCGGGGCAAGGCTGTGCCTTGCCTGTAAAACAACACGGAGACTATGCAATGAACTGGACAGAGCGGATTTTCAAACTTAACGAGCACCACACCAATGTGCGAACGGAACTGGTGGCGGGGCTGACGACCTTTCTTTCGATGGCCTACATCATGTTCGTCAACCCATCCATTCTGGGTGACGCGGGCATGCCCAAGGGCGCAGTGTTTGTGGCGACCTGCCTGATCGCGGCGCTGGGCTCCACCATCATGGCGCTCTATGCCAACTACCCGATTGCGCTGGCGCCGGGTATGGGTCTGAATGCGTACTTCGCTTATGTGGTGGTGCTCAAGATGGGCTACACATGGGAGGCGGCACTGGGGGCGGTGTTTGTCTCGGGCTGTCTGTTCTTGATCTGTACCTTGTTTGGCCTGCGAGAGCTGATTATCAAAGGCATACCGCAGTCCATACGCGTCTCTATCACCGTGGGTCTGGGCCTGTTCCTGGCGTTGATTGCGCTCAAGACCGCAGGTGTGGTCGCCCCTGACAAGAATACGTATTTGACGCTGGGCGATCTGCACAAGCCCGAGGCCATCATGGCGATTGCCGGCTTCTTGCTGATCGTGGTGCTGGACCGCCTCAAGGTGCCGGGTGCGTTGCTGATCGGCATTTTGGCGGTCACCGTGGCTTCGTTCTTCTTTGGCGGTAACACCTTCCACGGCATCTTCTCCATGCCTCCGTCGATAGCGCCTACCTTCCTGAAGCTGGACATCATGACGGCGCTGACGACCGGCTTCCTCAACGTGGTGCTGGTGTTCTTCCTGGTCGAGCTGTTTGATGCCACAGGCACGCTGATGGGCGTGGCACGCCGTGCAGGTCTTTTGGTGCCTGAGCGCATGGGCCGCATGAACCGCGCCCTGCTGGCCGACTCTGGCGCCATCTTTGTGGGCTCCATGCTGGGGACTTCCAGCACCACGGCTTATGTGGAAAGCGCTGCGGGTGTGCAGGCCGGTGGCCGCACGGGTCTGACGGCGCTGACTGTGGCGGTGCTGTTTCTGGCCTGCCTGTTCATCGCGCCGCTGGCAGGTGTGGTGCCTGGCTATGCCACAGCCCCTGCGCTGCTGTTTGTGGCCTGCCTGATGCTGCGGGACCTGACTGAGGTGGAATGGGATGAAACCACAGAAGCTGTGCCCGCTGTGGTTACTGCGCTGATGATGCCTTTCACCTACTCCATCGCCAACGGTCTGGCCTTTGGTTTCATCACCTACGCCGTGCTCAAACTGTTCACGGGCAAGGTCAAGGAAGTGCACTGGATCATGTGGGTGATTGCCGGCCTTTTCCTGTTCAAGTTCATCTACATCGGCGGTCACTGAGCGCTTGAGCGCTGATCGAGCCAGGGCCTGATCCGTCGTGCCACGCCAGCCAGCCAACAGGCGAGCCGGCATGGCCTGATGGAGAAGGTCACGAAGGAAATCAAAGGCGCAACAAGCAGTCCGGCTACTGGTGGGTCGGACTGCTTTTTGCATTGTGAAGGTAAGGGCAGGGCAGGACATTGGCATCCCCTGCCGCTGGCTTGTACCTTGATGAGCGGGCACCCCAGGCGGCCAGTCATCTCCGCAGGCTTCAACAACATTGATTTCATGAGCATATTTCTGAATCAAAGGTTGTTGCGTGCTTTCGTGAGAAGCAGAAATGACAGCATGCAGCCTTAAGTACCTGACAGCGCAGCGAAATTCACACGAAGCTGGTAAGTCGGCCTCGTCTCTTGGATGAGTTGGTTGTTTCTAAATTTGAATTCAATATTTTTATATCTATCGACGGCTCCCTAGCATCTGCCCCATTGCATACATGGGGAGAAGAATGTGGACAAGCGTCGATTTCTGCTAGCGGGGCCTTCATTACTGGCAGTGGCAGCCATGGGTGCCTCTAGTGCTGCACGTGCGGCGGCAGATGCCAAGACCAAGCTGGTCGTCGCTGACCAGAGCGAGCTGATTCGCCATCTACTGGATGCCAGTGGTGAACGTAAGAAGGTTGGCTTTCAGCTGGAGCTCCCCAACTTTGCAGGCGGCCCGGCCATTTTTGAAGCCATCCGTGCTGGGGCGCTGGACATGGCTTATGTGGGAGACACTCCTCCCATTCAGGCCAGGGCTGCCGGCGTCAATCTGCCCATCGTCGCGACCTTCACTCGAGCCAGAGCGGAATATCGCTTGGTTCAGCATGCCGGGGCCGGCGTGGAGCGCCTGAGTGATCTGCGTGGCAAACGTGTGAGCTATGTGGAAGGATCGGGGCGCCAGGCTTTCCTGATCGAAGCACTGAATCGGGCGGGTCTGACGCTCAAGGATGTCACCTTGGTGCATTTGCGCGTGGCTGAACTCAATGATGCCTTGCGCGCCCGTGCAGTGGATGTCGCAACCCTTGCTGAACCGCATGTCACGCGACTGTCCAAGCAGATTGGTGCGCGTGTGGTGCCCGACCCGCTAGAGCGTCAGCTGCTGCCATCGACCTCCTACATTTATGCCCGTCCGGATGTACTGGCAGATCCGCAGAAAGCAGAAGCTATTCGCGAGTTTTTGGCTTCCTTCGTGCGTGCGGGGCGATGGAGCAATACCCATCGCCAGGAATGGGGGCAGCACTACTTCCGCAATTTTCAGCGTCTGGATGCCGAGAGCGTGGCCGCCATTCAGGCAGCGCAAGCTCCGCTGGAGTTTCAAACGGCTACGGAAGCATTGCCCCATCATCAAAAGCTCATCGACATTCTGCACAGCGCAGGCAGTCTGCCGCAGCGCCTGGATGCCAAGGGTTCGTTCCTGGCGAGCTACGACGGCGTGATCGTCGCCAATCGCTGAGGAGCGCTCGATGACACAGATTCCTCTGGAAGTTCGCGTAAGCGGTTGGCAGCCTCAAGTCAGGTCGCCTGTGGCGGTGCAAGACAAGAAAACATTGGCACTGGTGCCGCCTCGCTTGTCGCAGGGTATGTTGCTGGCCGGGCCGGTGCTGCTTCTGGTGGTGTGGGAGGTGGCATCGCGCCTGGGCTACCTTTCGCCGGATACGCTGACGGCACCTTCACAGGCCCTGCGCTCAGGCTATGAGATGGTTCTCGACGGAAGCCTGCTGCCGCATCTGCTGGCTTCGGCCGGGCGTGCCTACACCGGACTGTTTCTGGGCATTCTGGTTGGTTTGTTACTGGCTCTGGCCGCCGGACTGACCCGCACGGGCGAGGCCCTGATTGATGGCCTGGTGCAGATCAAGCGGGCTGTCCCCACGCTGGCGCTGATTCCGCTGGCCATTATCTGGCTGGGCATTGGGGAGGCGATGAAGGTCTTCCTGATCTTTACAGCCGTGTTGATTCCCATCTATATCAACACGCATGCGGCGCTGCGCAGCATCGATATCGGTCATGTGGAGCTGGCGCAGACGCTGGGGCTGTCGCGCGCCGAATTCATCCGCAAGGTGGCGCTGCCTGGCGCATTGCCAGGCTTCTTTGTGGGTCTGCGTATGGCCGTTTCGCTGTGCTGGACAGCTCTGGTGGTGCTGGAGCTGATCAACACGCAAACCGGCATCGGCTATCTGATGAACCGAGCCCGTGATTGGGGGCAGACCGATGTCATCGTGGTGGGCATCCTCATCTACGCCATGCTGGGTCTGCTGTCCGATGCTGCGGTGCGCCGCCTGGAGACGCATGTGCTGTCCTATCGGAGGTCGCTGGGGTCATGAGTAGTCCTTCTTTGGCAGGTGCTGTACACCTGAATGGTTTCAGTCGCAGCTTTCATGGCAAACAGGTGCTCCATGACATCTATCTTGATATTCCGCAGGGGCAGTTTGTAGCGCTGCTGGGGGAGTCAGGCTCAGGCAAGACCACGCTGTTGCGAGCGCTTGCCGGTCTGGATGCTGATGCACAGAGTTCGGGAGCCGCAGCGGCGCATGGCAATGTGTCCGTGCTGTTTCAGGACTCACGTTTGTTGCCGTGGCTGAGCGTGCTGGACAACCTGACGCTGGGCCTGAACGCCAAGGAAGTCCGGTCTGCCGCAGGGCAATTGCTTCGAGAGGTTGGTCTGGCAGACAAGGCTGCAGTCTGGCCCAGCACCCTGTCTGGTGGGCAGAAGCAGCGTGCGGCACTGGCTCGTTCTTTGCTGCGTGAGCCTCATGTGCTGCTGGCCGACGAGCCCTTTGGCGCCCTGGATGCTTTGACCCGCATACGCATGCATGGCTTGCTGCGACGCATGGTGGACCGGATTCGCCCGACAGTGATTCTGGTCACCCATGACGTGGATGAATCCTTGCTGCTCGCCGACCGGATTCTGGTGCTCAAGGACGGAAAGATTGCTGAAGACCATGCGGTGGGCTTGGCCCATCCGCGGCGACCGGATCACCCCGCTTTCATGCAGCTGCGCGCAACCTTGCTGCGCAGCCTGGGTGTGGAAACTGAATTTGCCTGAAAGAGTTTTGCCATGACACGACAACTACATCTGAACCTTTTTCTGATGACACGAGGCCACCATGAAGGGGCCTGGCGTCACCCCGGTGCCAATCGCAAGGCGATGACCGATCTGGAGCTGTATGTGGATGCAGCCCGAATTGCCGAGGCCGCCAAGTTCGATGCCGTTTTTCTGGCAGATGGACTGGTCGGACCTGACAGCGGGCAGATGGCCTCATCAGGCCTGCTGGAGCCGCTGCTGCTGCTGGCTGCTTTGGCGCAGCATACGCAGCGCATAGGGCTGATCGGCACGGCTTCCACCACCTACAGCCTGCCTTATACGCTGGCGCGACAGTTCGCCACACTGGATCATCTCTCCAAAGGTCGTGCAGGCTGGAATATCGTGACCTCCTGGTTGCCCAAGGCCGGCGAAAACTACGGGCTGAGTGAGAACGTGGAGCACGCGGAGCGCTACCGTATTGCCGAAGAATTTGTCACCGCTGTGGATGCGCTATGGCGTAGTTTTCCGCAAGGAGCCTTGGTCGATGACGCTGCATCAGGTCAGTTCCTGGACATTGGCCAGGTGCGCCCCGCCAACTATGTGGGGACACATATCCGCACGCGCGGGCCTTTGAATGTGCCGGGCAGCCCACAGGGGCGCCCGGTTCTGGTGCAGGCCGGGCAGTCCGAGACCGGCCGTGCATTTGCAGCGCAGTGGGCAGAGGCCATTTTTACGGCACATGGCAGCAAAGAGTCGGCGCAGAGTTTCTATGCCGACATCAAGGGCAAGGCGCAGGCTTTGGGGCGAGGGGCTGAAGACATCGTGATTTTGCCGGGCATCAGTGCGGCCATTGGCTCTACCGAGTATGAAGCCCGTCAGGTATGGGAGGAGCTCGACAGCCTGACCAGCATTGAGGTGGGGCTGACCCGCCTGTCTGCGCGCTTTGGTGGTCATGATTTCAGTCGTCTGCCGCTGGATCGCCAGCTCACGCGGAATGATTTTCCGGACCCCACGCTGGTAGAAGCCTCCAAGAGCCGCGTTATCGGGTATGTGGAGACTACGCTGCGTGATGGGCTCACGCTGCGTCAACTGCTTAAGCGATTGGCGGGGGCGCGTGGTCATCTGGCGATTGCCGGTACACCCGAGCAGGTGGCGGACACGATTGAAGACTGGTTTCGCACTGGTGCGGCCGATGGCTTTAATGTGATGCCGCCCGTCATCACGCAGCAGCTGGAATTGTTTGCCAGTGAGGTCGTGCCCATTCTGCGCAAGCGAGGACTGTTTCGCAGTGAGTACGAAAGCAGTACGCTGCGCGGACACTTCGGCTTGCCAGACCTGCCTGTCGTTCAGCACAAGGTACGGACCGCTACAGCAGTGGAGGCATGAGCCGTTAAGCGAATGCGATCCGGCCAGCGCTTTCGCCGTTATGCGGGGTAAATGGCACCCAGAATTCGCGGGCCGCGTGCGCCTGTCACGCTGGCCAGATTGCCGGGCAGGCCCAGAAGGCACTGGCGTGCCAGCCAGGCAAAGGCGGCGGCCTCCACCTCCAGGGGCGGCAGGCCGCGCTCTGCCGTAGTGGTGACGGTTACACCGGGCAGCAGCGCGGCAAGGCGCTGCATGAGGTGGCTGTTGAGCGCACCGCCGCCGCACACCAGCAACTGCTTGCCGCCCTTGCCAAAGCGTTGCACCGCATGGGCGCAGCTGGCGGCGGTGAATTCGGTCAAGGTGGTTTGCACATCAACAGGCGCAGCCTTCGCGGCATGGCGCAGCAGGTGCTGGGCCAGCCAGTCGGCATGGAACAGATCGCGGCCCGTGCTCTTGGGCGGCTCTTGGGCCAGATACGGGTCGCTGAGCATGGCGGCCAGCAGCTCTGGGATGACTTGGCCGCTTGCGGCCCACTGGCCACTTTCATCGTAGGCCTTGCCGGTGTGGCGCAGGCACCAGCCGTCCATCAGTGCATTGCCGGTACCGGTGTCAAAGCCCAGTACGCCGCCATCTGCACCCAGCACGCTGAGGTTGGCAATGCCGCCAATATTGAGCACCAGGGTAGTTTCGCTGGGCTTGCTAAAAACGCCTTGATGGAATGCGGGCACCAGCGGCGCGCCCTGGCCGCCCGCGGCCACATCGCGGCTGCGCAGGTCTGCGACTACGGTGATGCCTGTCAGCTCGGCCAGCAAGGCGGGGCTGTTGAGCTGCAGGGTGTAGCCCGTGCCATCAAACAGCTGCGGGCGGTGGCGCACCGTCTGGCCGTGCGCGCCTATGGCGGCGACTTGAGTGGCTGCAACGCAGCTACCGGCCAGCAGTGTCTGAACGACTTTGGCGTAATGGCGCACCAGTGCGTTGGCGGCCAGGGCTGCGCGGTGCAGTTCATCGGTATCGCCCGGTGTGTTCAGGGCCAGCAGCTCGGCGCGCAGCTCTGCATCAAAGCCGCAGCTGGCGTGTTGCAGCACTTGGGTGCCTTGGCTGAAATCGACTAGAACGCCATCGACCCCGTCCAGCGAGGTGCCGGACATGAGTCCGATATAAAGAGAGCTTTGGGCGGCTTGTTCAATGGCGTTGGGCATGGTTCAGGTCACAGAGTTGGCGCAGATATTTACTATCTTAGCTGTAGCGGATAGCGTATGTACAGCAAGCGCTACAGCCTATTTTGAGCATAAAAAAGGGCTGCAATTGCAGCCCTTTGGGATGGTGTCATGCCAGATCAGCGTGCGCTGGCCACGGCATAGGATTGCGTGCCGGCATTGAGCTCGATGCGCATCTGCGCCGCCATCTGATCGAAGGCAGGGCGTGCGGCCTTGGAGATGGGTTGGGCTGCATCGGTGATCTTGGCGATGGTCAGGGGATCGCGCTGCTCGCCCTTTTCGCGGAATTCGAAGTGCAGGTGAGGGCCAGTGGCCCAGCCGGTGGAGCCCACGGCACCGATGATGTCGCTTTGCTCGACACGCTGGCCTTGCTTGACATCAATGCGGCTCAGGTGTGCGTAGACGGTGGTCTGATGGTTGGCGTGCTCGACAAAAATCACATTGCCATAGCCGTTTTGCACACCGGCAAAGGACACGGTGCCGTCACCCACAGTGCGAACCTTGGTACCAGTGGCTGCCGCAAAGTCGGTGCCAAGGTGAGCGCGCCAGGTTTTGTGAATGGGGTGCACGCGCATGGAGAAGCCGCTGCTGATGCGGGAGAACTCCACCGGGTAGTTCAGGTAGGCCTGGCGCAGGCTCTTGCCGTCCAGCGTGTAGTAGGCGCCTTTTTTGCTGGCTTCCTGGAACCACATGGCCTGATGTGTCTTGCCGTTGTTGTGGAACTCGGTGCTCAGCACGCGGCCGGCACGCAGAGGCTCGCCGTCGGCTTCCAGCGATTCATAGACCACGGCAAAGCGGTCGCCCTTGCGCAGGCCGCGGCGGAAGTCCAGATCACCTTGAAAGATGTCAGACATCTGCAGGGTGACGGAGTCTGGGATGTCGGATGCGTCGGTGGCCGCAAAGAATGAGGAGCGAATGACACCGCCGGCCAGACGAGGCGAGGCGGTGAGTTTGCCGGTTTCGATCTTGGATTGCAGCTTGCCTTCAACGCGACCCACGGTCAGGCGCTGGAAAGTGCCATCTTCGTTGGGGGCCCAGCGCACGGTCAGCTGGCTCAACTGGTGGTCGGGCGTGGTTTCGGCGGAAACCAGGCGACCGGCACGGCCGAGTACGTTCTGGCGCATGGCATCGTTGCTGCGCAGAAAAGCGGCGGCCTGTGGGTCGGCAATGCCAAGGCGCTGCAGCAGCGACTCGGCCGTGTCGTTGCCACGGGTGGTTTCAGAACGGTAAAGAGAGAATGACTGCACGTCTGTCAGTTCAGCCAGATCCTGACCAGCGGCCAGAGAGGGAACGGTTTCAGTCAGCGTGCGAACGGGGAGGTCGGCGGGGTCTGGGCCGAGGCTGGCCACAGCAAAGGCACCACTGCCACCGGTCAGCAAAACAGTTGCCAGCGCAGCTGTGGCGCGCTTGGGGTGTTTTTGCAGGGCCGATGTCAGCTGCACCCACAGGGTAACGCCGGCATTTTTCAAGCCAGTAATCAAAACTTCAATTCCTTGGGAGAACGTGTCTGTTGAATTGGCATTTGTTGCGGTCGACACGACTCCATCAGCTCAACCGTTCCATAAGTCCATCCGCAGAGGTCTATATGAGGGAGCAGTCTAGAATTGACCGTAACACCAAACCCCCAAGTATATCGACCGCGTCCTACCGGGCCTGCCGAAAAACCCTTATGAATCAATCTGCTGTTACAAGTTTCCCCGTGACCGACAGAGTGAACCAAGCGCTGGAAGTCACTCTTCGTGGGGTCGATGAACTGTTGCCCAAGGACGAATGGATCAAGAAACTGGCCAAGTCCGAAGCCACGGGCGTGCCTTTGCGCATCAAGCTGGGTCTGGACCCAACGGCTCCTGACATCCATCTGGGCCACACCGTGGTGCTCAACAAGATGCGCCAGTTGCAGGATCTGGGCCACACGGTCATTTTCCTGATCGGTGACTTCACCACACTGATTGGCGACCCCTCGGGCCGTAACTCGACCCGCCCGCCGCTGACTGCCGAGCAGATCAAGGTCAACGCCGAGACTTACTACACCCAGGCTGCCAAGGTGCTGGACCCGACCAAGACCGAAGTTCGTTACAACAGCGAATGGTGCGACCAACTGGGTGCGCGCGGGATGATTCAGCTGTCGGCCAAGTACACCGTGGCGCGCATGATGGAGCGCAACGACTTTCACACCCGCTTCACTGAAGGCAGCTCCATCAGCCTGCACGAGTTTCTGTACCCGCTGCTGCAGGGTTACGACTCGGTGGCACTCAAGGCCGATCTGGAGCTGGGCGGAACGGACCAGAAGTTCAACCTGCTGATGGGTCGCCATTTGCAGGTCGAGTATGGGCAAGAGGCGCAGTGCGTGCTCACAATGCCTTTGCTGGTCGGTCTGGATGGTGTGGACAAGATGTCCAAGTCCAAGAACAACTACATCGGCATTACCGAAGACGCCAACACCATGTTCGCCAAGGTGCTGTCGATTTCAGACACCCTGATGTGGGACTGGTACACGCTGCTGTCCTTCAAGAGCCTGGCCGACATTGCGGCGCTCAAGGCCGAGATCGAAGCCGGTGGCAACCCCAAGCACGCCAAGGTGGCGCTGGCCAAGGAAATCACCGCGCGCTTCCACAGCGCCGAAGCCGCCGATGCGGCCGAGCAGGACTTCATCAACCGCTCCAAGGGCGGCATTCCTGATGAAATTCCGGAAGTGGCCTTCTCGGGCGCGCCCATGGGCATTGCTGCGTTGGTCAAGCAAGCGAACCTTGCCGCGTCGAATGGTGAAGCCAACCGCCTGATTGACGGCGGCGGTGTGCGCGTTGATGGCGTGGTGGTTAGCGACAAAGGCTTGAAGCTGGACGCGGGTACCTTTGTGCTGCAAGTGGGCAAGCGCAAGTTTGCGCGAGTGACATTGAGCTGACCGCTTTGCGCCTTCCCCTTTCCCTAGGCGCTTCGCGCTAAGGAAGGAGGACACCCTTGGTGCGTTAGAGGGAATGATCTCTAAAAAGAGAGCTGCTTACGCTTGATACTGCTGTGTTTCAAATCATTTTGTGTTTGAAACCTATGCAGATCAGGAGCGATCAGCTCTCTTTTTGTTTATGGCTTGATTGTTTGTTCGTCCTGCATGGCGGAGCGGGTTTTGTCGGCTTCGGTCATCAGCCATTGGCAAAACGCCTGCACCTCGGCCCGTTCATGGCTGCGCGGGCCTTGCAGCAGCCAGTACGACAGGGGAGACGCCAGCCGGTGGGCAGGCAGCACTTCGACCAGGTCACCGGCGGCCAGTGCATCGGCTACCAGCGGCAAGCGGGCAATGGCCAGACCTTGCCCGGCCAGTGCGGCCTGCACGATCTGGTGGGCGTAGTTGAAATACAGCCAGCGCGGCGGTTGCAGCTGGTCGCAGCCGTTGGCGGCAAACCAGCGCTGCCAGCTCAGCCACTCCAGGTGGGGCATGCGGTGCACATCGCCGGTTTCAATCAGCGTGTAGTTGGCCGCATCGGCAGGGGTGCGCAGCGCAGGGCCGCTCTTTAATAGTGCGGGGCTGGCGACCAGTACCAGCTCTTCGCCAAACAAGGGCTGAAGAGATCGCGTAGATGCATCGACGGCCTTGCTGTAGCGGATAGCCAGATCGACATCAGTGGTCTCAAGATCGACCACGGCGTCGCCCGTGTCGATGCGTATGTCGATATCCGGGTGGCTGCGCTGAAAAGCTTCCAGGCGGGGAATCAGCCACATGGCGGCAAAGCTGGCCCAGGTAGTGATGGCCACGCTTTTGCGCCCCGCCGTCTGGCGAATCTGGCGTACGGTGCTGTCAATGGATTCGAGCGCGGGTTGCACGGCGTGCAGCAACTGGGCACCGGCACCCGTCAGCTCGACGGCGCGGGAGTGGCGCAGAAAGAGAGGGATGCCAACCTCGTCTTCCAGCGACTGAATCTGACGGCTGACGGCGGACTGGGTCAGGGCCAGTTCATCGGCGGCGGCGCGAAAGTTCAGGTGCCGGGCCACGGCCAGAAAGGCGCGAAGATGGCCTGCGCCAATGGCGCGGGTGCGAAGCAGCGGGGTCGGGCTGGTGGTAGCGTGGGGCATTGCCGCGCAAGCATACGGTGTTTGACACGACTCTTGCCGACTCTTTGGATGATGCTTGTCACAGCTGGGCGCTGTGATGGGCCGATAATTGGGTGGTTTTTTATCTTCTCAAGAACTATGACTGCACCTCTGGACATCGTCATCATGGCCGCCGGCAAAGGCACCCGCATGAAAAGCCGCCATCCCAAAGTGCTGCAAAAGCTGGCTGGGCGTGCTCTGCTGCAGCATGTGCTGGATACGGCAGCGCAGCTGAAGGCGCGCTCTGCGGTGGTGGTGACGGGTCATGGTGCGGCAGAAGTAGAGGCCGCCATTGCCGCCGCTAACAGTGGTAAAGGTGGTCTGGATCTGAAGTTTGTGCGCCAGGAGCCCCAGCTGGGCACCGGCCACGCCGTGCAGCAGGCCGTGCCTGCGCTCAAGGAGGATGGTCTGGTCGTGGTGCTGTCTGGGGATGTCCCGCTGACCACTGCCGACACGCTGCAGGGCCTGCTCGACGCTGCAGGCGAAGGCAAGATGGCACTGTTGACGGTGACCATGCCTGACCCGACTGGCTATGGCCGCATCGTGCGCAACGAAGCAGGCACGGTGCAGCGCATCGTCGAGCAAAAAGATGCGAATGACGCCGAGCGCGCCATCACCGAAATTTACAGCGGCATCATGGCCGTGCCTGCCAAGCATCTGACGGCATGGCTGTCCAAACTCAGCAACAACAACGCACAGGGCGAGTATTACCTGACGGACATCGTCGCCATGGCTGTGGCGGATGGCGTGCCCGTGGTGGGCCACCGCATTGCCGATGTGCTGCAGGTCGCAGGCATCAACAGCCCCTTGCAGCTGGCCGAGCTGGAGCGGGCGCACCAGTTGCGCCAGTCCCGCCAGTTGATGGAGCAGGGAGTGCGCATGGCTGACCCGGCTCGTTTTGACCTGCGCGATGATGTGCGCGGCACCAAGGCCAGCCTGAGCTGCGGTCAGGACGTAGAAATTGATGTGAACTGTGTCTTTACCGGCCATGTCACGATTGGCGCGGGCGCACGCATTGGTGCCAACTGCCATATCAGCAATGTGAGCATTGCTGAAGATGCAGTCATTCACCCCTTCACACATATCGATGGCGAAAAAATGGGCGTGGAAGTGGGTGCAGGAGCCTTGATTGGCCCGTTTGCTCGCCTGCGCCCCGGCGCCAAGCTGGGCCGCGAAGTACACATTGGCAACTTTGTGGAAGTGAAGAATTCCACGCTGGCTGATGGTGCCAAGGCCAACCATTTGGCCTATCTGGGTGATGCCACGGTGGGCGAGCGCGTGAACTACGGCGCAGGCAGCATCACGGCTAACTATGACGGCGTGAACAAGCACCGCACCGTGATTGAGGCCGATGTACACATTGGCAGCAACTGCGTGCTGGTGGCTCCGGTGACGATTGGCGCTGGCGGCACCGTAGGCGGCGGCTCTACGGTGACCAAGAGCACCGAAGCCGGTGCGCTGACCGTGGGCCGTGGCAAACAGATCAGCATCAGCAACTGGAATCGCCCTGAAAAGCAGCCCAAAGCCTGATGGAACAAGCGCAACACGCTTTTGAAAGCATAGCGCCGCAGACGCTGGAAGAGGCGCTGGCGCTGCTGGCGCGGCGCGATGCCGAGCTGGCGGCCCTGCGCAGCGCGCAGCAGGAATGGGTGCATGCGGTATCGCACGACTTGCGCGCACCGCTGCGCCATGTGCTGGCCTTCAACCCGCTCATTGCTGAGTTGCTGCAGTCGCCCAACCCCAGCTCGGATGATCTGGAAGAGGCGATTAGCTTTTTGCAGACCATGGATCAATCGGCCCAGCGCATGGCCGCCATGTTCGATGGCTTGCTGCAACTGTCGCGGGCTGATCGTCATGTGCTGCAGTTGCAGTCCGTAGATGTGTTGCCTGTGCTACATAGCGTGCAGCAGCGCTTGCAGGCCGATGCAGAGGGCAGGCAGATTGAATGGTGCTTGCCAGCGACTGCGCCGGCAGTGCAGGCCGACCCGTATTTGCTGGAGCTGGCGCTGACGGCAGCTATGAGCAATGCCATCAAGTTCACCCGGTCTGTGCCGCAGGCGAGGATTCAGGTGGATGTGCGCTACGAGATGCAGGGCAGGGATTGTTTGATCGCGATTGCTGACAACGGCGTGGGCTTTGATCAGTCACGTGCAGGCAAGCTGTTTGGCGTGTTTCAGCGTATGCATCGCGAGGCCGATTTTGAAGGTGTGGGCACGGGCCTAGTGTTGGTGCGCAATATTTGCCGCCGCCATGGTGGCAAGGCTGAAATTGAGGCCCAACCCAATGCGGGTTGCCAGTTGCAGATGAGTTGGCCTAAGGCCTGAGAAGCGAGACGCTAGCAACTTAGGCCTGTATTAGGCGCTGCTTCGCTCCTGCTGCTTTTGTGACTGGGAGTCAGCAGGCTTCAAGGTGGCTTCAAACCGCATCGGTATGGTCGCCGGGCTGTGAGAATTCAGGGGCACGCTGGCTGACACGTCAAACACTTGATCGCGGCCCGCATTTTTTGCGCTGTAGAGCGCGCTATCGGCGGCCTTGACCCATTCGGTGACCGAGCCAATGCTGGCATCTGCAGCGGCGACACCAATACTCGCACTGACACGTAAGTCTGGATATTCGCGAATGCGTATTTGCGCTAGCTTGTCGCGAATGCGCAGGGCGACGGAATATGCCTCTTTTGCATTGGCGTGCTTACACAGGACGGTGAACTCATCGCCGCCGTAACGGCCAGCAATATCGTGGCTACGCAGGCAATTTCGAATGCTCAGGCCAATCTGCTTTAAAACCTCGTCGCCCACAATATGGCCGTAATCATCGTTGACGGTTTTGAAGCGATCAATGTCAATGACGAGCAGGCTGGTTTGTTCTTGAGAAGTTCGATATTGCTGCAGTGCAGTACGGGCCTTTTTCCACCAGTAATCACGGCTGTAAACCGTGGTCAGTGGGTCAATGCGGCCTAGTAATCGGAGCTGAAGATTTTGCTTGGCCAATGTCTTGAGCATGCTGCGAGTGGACCAGCTGGCATAGGCGCTGTGCAAGATGATTAATGGCAGCAAACTCAGCTGAACGACGAGAGGCGCATCCCACTGCGGAGCAGGGCGAATCAGCGCAGACATCAGCAGCATGCCAATGACTAAGGCAATCAATGTGGAAGGCCAGCGGCGCTTGAGGCCGGTGTAGAAGCGGTCAGCCACACCAATGGCCAGGATGCAGAAGCTGGGCAGCAGGCTCCAGTGCATCAGTGCGACCCAGCTGCCGATGATCAGGGCATCGACCAGGCAATTTATATACTCCGCATGAAACGGGTCTTGGTGGTGCCGTGAATGCAGAAAGGCAATATGAGGCCAGACGAGTGCACTTACCGCAGTGAATGCCCACCATGCAATATTGGACGGGTGATACGCCAAACTTGCGGCAACCACAATGCCCGCCAATGTCAAATAGGAGGCGCGCAAAGGGTAGGTACGGCGGTGAATCTCTCGATGCAGAGGCATCTGGCGAAACTTGCGTTAAGTCAAAGTGGTGAGAATAGTCGAATTAAAAACAATTTGTATCAAAACTTAACGTAATAACGCAGCATATTTGCCACACATCAAGAGCATAAATACATGCTGTTGGCTGGCTAAGGAAGCTTTTCAGGAATTGGCACTTCAGTGCTGAACTTTGCACGCTTTATGCTGAAGAACGCTTTGACATTGCGCACGTTCGAGTCTTGGGTAAAAAGCTTCTGGCTGAGGGCGAGGTAGCCAGGCATGTCGGTCGCTGCGATGATCAGAATGAAGTCGGGGCCAGGAGATACACGCCAGCACTGCTGCACCCAGGGCTCGGCAACGGCTTTGTGCTCGAATTGCAGCAAGGACGCGCTGTCTTGCCGGTCCAGTGAGACTTCCACAATGACCTGCAGGCCATGACCAGTCAGCTTGGCTAGTTGCTCGCTGCTCAGAATGGCTACCTGTTTCTCGATCAGTCCAAGCTCTTGAAGGCGCTTGACGCGGCGCAGGCAGGTGGGGGCGGACAGATGCAGCAACTGGGCCAGAGCATGGTTGCTGAGACTGGCATCTCGCTGAAGCTGCCTCAGCAGTTGAAGGTCAACAGCATCTAGATTGATGGAATTTTCATTCATTAAAAGTAATTTTATTGAATAAAAAATCAACCAGTCAACATGCTGAAATATTCATTCAATATATGTAATTATTTGAATATATATTTAATATTTCAGCGGGTACTATGCCCAGCAATTCAACCTGAGGTGTACATCTATGTGTGGCATTGTTGCTGCGGTTTCTGACCGCGATATCGTTCCTGTTCTGGTCCAGGGTCTGCAGCGACTGGAGTACCGTGGCTATGACTCCTGCGGTGTTGCTGTGCAGGCGCTCGATGTCAATGGTCTGAGTCTGGGCCTGAAGCGCGCCCGTTCTACGGCCCGCGTGGCAGAGCTGATGGAGCAGGTCAAGACCGAGCACGTGGTTGGCCTGACAGGTATTGCCCACACTCGCTGGGCTACCCATGGTGAACCTGCTGTGCGCAACGCCCACCCACACTTCAGCCATGGTCCCGGCATTTCGGCTGTGGCGGATGCCGATGCACCAGCCCGCGTAGCACTCGTGCACAACGGCATCATCGAAAACTACGAAGCTCTGCGCAGCGAACTGCAAGGCAAGGGCTATGTATTTGCGAGCCAGACCGATACGGAAGTCATTGCGCATCTGGTGGACAGCCTTTACAGCGGCGATCTGTTTGAAGCGGTGCAAGCTGCAACGACCCGTCTGCATGGCGCATTTGCCATTGGTGTGATGCACAAGGACGAGCCGCACCGCGTGGTGGGTGCCCGTGCAGGTTCACCATTGATTTTGGGTGTGGGCAAGGAAGGTTCTGAACACTTCTTGGCCAGCGATGCCATGGCACTTGCCGGTGTGACAGACCAGATCATCTATCTGGAAGAGGGCGACCTGGTTGACCTGCAGCCCGGCCGTTACTGGGTTGTGAGCAAGAGCGGTGAGCGCCTGACTGAGAAACAGCGCCCTGTAAAAACCGTACACGCGCACAGCGGCGCTGCCGAGCTGGGCCCCTACCGCCATTACATGCAAAAAGAAATCTTCGAGCAGCCCCGCGCCTTTGGCGACACGCTTGAAGGTGTGGAAAACATTGCCCCCGAGCTGTTTGATGGAGTCACGCCTGAAGGCAAGACCGGCGCAGCCGCATGGCGTGTGTTCAAGGAAATCGACCGCGTGCTGATTCTGGCTTGCGGCACCAGCTACTACAGCGGCTGCACCGCCAAGTACTGGATTGAAGCCATTGCCGGCATCCCCTGCAGCGTGGAAGTGGCCAGCGAATACCGCTATCGCACCAGCGTACCCGACCCTAGGACGCTGATCGTCACCATCAGCCAGTCGGGTGAGACAGCCGACACTTTGGCAGCCTTGCGCCATGCTCAAAGCCTGGGCATGAAGCACACGCTGACCATCTGTAACGTGGCCACTAGTGCCATGGTGCGTGAATGCGAGCTGGCCTATATCACCCGCGCAGGTGTGGAAATTGGTGTGGCATCGACCAAGGCCTTTACGACACAACTGGCAGGTCTGTTCCTGCTGACGCTAGCGCTGGCACAGTCCAAGGGCCGGCTGACTGAAGAGAAAGAGCAGCAGTACCTGACTGCCATGCGTCACCTGCCTGTCGCACTGCAATCGGTGCTGGCTCTGGAGCCGCAGATCATCAGTTGGGCTGAAGACTTTGCGAAGAAAGAAAATGCACTGTTTCTGGGTCGTGGCATCCACTACCCCATCGCGCTGGAGGGCGCGCTCAAGCTCAAGGAAATCAGCTACATCCATGCCGAGGCCTACCCCGCGGGTGAGCTCAAGCATGGCCCGCTGGCGCTGGTGGATAGTAATATGCCCGTCGCTATCGTGGCGCCTAACGACGAGCTACTGGAAAAGCTCAAGAGCAATATGCAGGAAGTGCGCGCGCGTGGTGGTGTGCTGTATGTGCTGGCGGATGCCAAGAGCAATATTGAAAGTGCAGATGGTATGCATGTGATTCGCATGCCTGAAAACTACGGCGCGCTCAGCCCCATCCTGCACGTGGTGCCGCTGCAGTTGCTGGCGTATCACACAGCTCTGGCTCGTGGCACCGATGTGGACAAGCCCCGTAACTTGGCTAAAAGTGTGACAGTCGAATAAGCGACACACTCAGCAATGACTGGGGCTAAAAAAGTTAGCTGAGCAGCAGGGTACTCCACTCGTTGCTTGAGCTAGTCGCCGCAGAAAAGCGCTCATTTGTGAGCGCTTTTTTGTGTCTAAAACTTCGAGCGTTCAAGCTTGGCTGGATTTACAGCAGCGCCTGCTGGACTGATTATTTCCAGGCCTTCCAACGGCAGTGCGTTGTGGTTGAAGAAGAACAAGTCATTCCCGCGCGCGGCATCGACAGACACCCACTGATGAGCCGTGGGCGACAGCACGGTGGATGAGGGAACGAGAAACGAGCGGTGAGCTTGCGCCAGCAATGGCAGAGCCAGCAAATGTGCAACGGCTAATGCTTTACACACAGAGCTGATGCAGGTATTTCTTCTAGTCATTTTTTTTATATAAAAGTTAAAGCCATGGTCGCGGCGATCAGTAAAGCAATGCCGGACATCGGCAGCAGATTTCGCGGGGAATAGCTCAGCAGCGCAGCGACGGGGAGCGCTGCGAACGTCAGCAAACCCAGCCATACGACTGCGGCAACAGATCGGGTTTGGCCCACCATGCAGGCCGCTAAAGCCAATGTCAGCAACGCTGTGCCAGCGGCGCGTAGACCGTGATTGGCTGTGCGAGCCAGAGTGCGCCCCAGTACCTCTTCCTGGTGCCTTTCCATGGCCACGCTCAAGGTGGCAAAAGCGGAAAAACTCAGCAGCAGCGCTACCCAAGCCATCAAAACAGTGGATTGCATCAAACTTGCCTTTCCTGCGCTTGCGGTGCCAGCGTGGCAGTTGCACCACTGCCTATGACTTGCGGTGAGGGCCTGCCTGCAGCCTTGCTGGTTGGCGATACGGGTAACGGTGAGTGAAGTAGCTTGAAGGCCGCAAAGCCATGGATGGCGGCAAGAACGAGTGCGACCAGATCAAAGCCCGCCACGCTCCACAACCCAGCGGACATGGCTGCAGGCAGAGGCAGTCCTCCAGTCGCTGCATTGAGTAAAGGCAGGCAGGCAAAGAGTAATGCGGCCAAAGTCAACTGCTCGGTCCAGGCTCGGCGGTGACTGCGTAGCAGTGCGTGAACGGCGCACAGGGCCCAGACAAGGAAGAAGCAGCGAATTTCCCAGTCGGACCGCTGAGCGGTGTCTACAGGGATCAGGCGGTTGCTAAAAAAGTATGCAGCTGTGGCAACGGACAGACCTGAAATCGATCCCACATTCAGCACTTCGACCAGACGGTGTGATAAAGGCGTGCGGCCAAGCTTGCGCCGTTCAGGCAGGCGTTTGACCACCCAGAGCACCATACCTGTAGCAGCCATCAGCGTGCCCACTACACCGCTGAGGAACAGCAGCCAGCGCAGCAGCGGATCTGCAAAGCGCCCCAGGTGCGAGCTGGTCAGAACGTTGTAGATAGCCGTTGGGGTGGAAATGGGCTTGGCTGCAGGGGCGTCCAGCATTTTGCCGCTGATGCCATCAAACACCATGCGCTCGCTGCCACCACGGTTAATCAGGCTGTTACCGCCTTGTGACCGCAGCTCTATGCGCGCGCCAAGTGTGTTGGGCTGGTTCACCACAATTGTGCCTACGCCACGATTTGGCCAGCGCTGCTGTGCTTGTGCCATCAGCGGTGCAATGGGGGTCATGGTGACTGGGGCAGCGTCCGCAGCATTACTCTCCGCACCTCGCTTGCGCTGAGGCTGATTTGCTGCAGGGCGGGTGCTGCCACGCATCTCGTTGAAATAGGCGCGTGTATCTCCTTCATAGACGGCGCTGGCCCCCCAGGGCATGAGCATGATCATCAGCAGGAGCAAGCCGCTGAAAGTAATCATGATGTGAAAGGGCAAGGCCAGAATGGCCGTCATATTGTGGGCGTCCAGCCATGAGCGCTGCTGCTTGCGTGGGCGAAACGTAAAAAAATCCGTGAAGATTTTCTTGTGAGTGATGACGCCGCTGATGATGGCTACCAACATGAACATGGTGGCGATGCCCACAATCCAGCGTGCCCAGATGCGGGGCATGGCGTAGAGCTCGAAGTGAAAACGGTAGAGAAAGCTGCCGCCGCGTGTTTCACGCACGGCAATTGCATCCCCGGTGGCTGCATCAAGTTCGGCGCGCTTTGTGCCCGCTTTGCCTGCAGCTGCATCCTTGGCGCGCCAACTTGCTTCTACCGTCGGGTGGCGCTCGCCGGGCAAGGACAGTGTCCAGGTCGCAGCATCGGGAGCCAGGCGCTGCATGCCCTGCAGAGCCAATTCAGCGGTGTTGGCTGATGGCTGTGACTGGTGCAGCTCAGGCTTCATCCAGACGTTGATCTCGTCCAGAAAATAGCTCAGCGTACCTGTGAAGAAAACTGCATACAGCAGCCAGCCCAGTAGCAGGCCGGACCAGGTATGCAGCCAGGACATGGATTGCCTCAGGCCTTCAGGCTTGCCGTCAATTCTCATGGCTGCCACCCCATGAGTACGGCTGAGCCACCAAACAAGGCCGCCATCACCAACATGCCCAGCCACACCCTGGCGGTACTGCGGGCGCGGAAAGCCCAGATGGCTGCGATGGAGTGCACCACAAAGGCCAGCATGGTGGCGGTCATCACGGCATTGAGGCGGCTGACACCCAGATGGGCTAGCGCTAGCCCGGCACTGGCGCAGAACAGCGCAGATAGTCCGTATCCACCACCGATGGCGGCTACGGTGCGCGAAGCAATGGCCCAGCGGTAGTGCGATAGCGTGGACATGCCGCTGCGCGCAGAGCCTGCGACATGTCCGAGGGTTTGTTGGTCAGGCATGGTGGCAGTCATCTCAGAAGCGGTAAGCCATCTTCACCCACAGGCGGCGGCCATCTTCAGCGTAGGAGTAGGCGGAGCTGGTGTTGCGCGGGCGTACGTTGTTGGTGAGGTTGTATGCCACGACGTTCACGGTCAGATCCTTGCGGGGCGACCAGGCCGTACCTAAATCCAGAGTGGCGACCGAGCCCACGGATTCAGACACTGCACCTCCCGAGCCCCAGCTGATTAGCGATTCCCGGCCCCGGTAAGTCACGGTGGCAAAGGCGGAGAGGTTTTCCATCGCCTTCCAGTTCAGAGTGGCACTGGCTGCATGCTTGGGTACAGCGACCAAGGGCTGACCGTCCGCCAAGGGATAGCCAAAGCCCAGAATATTGACGCCCGCGCTTTTGACCTTGGAATCGGTCAAGGTGTAGTTGCCGGACAGTTTGAGCGAAGGACTGAACTGGTAGCTGCCCGCCAATTCCAGGCCGCGAATCTTGGCCTTGGTGATATTGAAGTAGGTGCTGAAAACACGGCCGGTGTAGGGGTCGTTGGGCACAGGTGTGCCGTCTGGGTAGACCAATTGGCGCGAGCCGGTGTTGACGATCTTGTTGGTGTAGTCGGTGTCGAAAATCGTGGCATTGCCACGGAATGCGCCGCCAGCATCGTAGTAAGCGCCGATTTCGCGGTTGATGCTTTCTTCGGGTTTGAGGTCTGGGTTGCCCCAGGTCTGTGCGCCGCCGCGCTGTGGCAGGCCGATGTTGGGGTTGATCTGGGCAATGCTCGGAGACTGGAAGCCCTTGGCCACGCCACCCTTGATAGTCCAGGCGCTGCTGAGATTCCATACACCGTAAAGGCGCGGAGTCCAGTGGCGGCCAAAGAATTCGTTGTCATCCAGGCGCAGGCCGCCCGTCAGACTAAAGCTGTTCGTAATCGCCCATTCATCTTCCACAAACAGCGATTTCTCGGTGAACGAAGCATCAATGCCCTGGCCCAGACCCAGAGGGTTGGCGTAATAGCCATCGCTTTTCAACTCGTTGCGGCGTACCTGAAAGCCGGTCAGCAGCATGTGATTGCCCAGCGGCACGGCTAGCTTGCCATCCAGCACGGTATTGCGGGTCTTGGGCTTAGCGGTCTGCAGCTCGCCTTCTCGCACCGCAGTTTCTTGCGACAGGCTGAGGTCGGACACACCAAAGCCCCAGCGCCCCTTATGGCTCAGTGCATAGTTCTCACGGATGTATTCGTTCTGATTGCGGCTGGCGGTAGGCGCGAGAGTACGGCCAGGTGTGGTCCAGAATTCCTGGGTGGAACGGCCTGCTTCCAGCATGAATTCATGGTTTTTATTGGGCGTGAGCCACAGGCGCAGATTGCCGGTCTGGCGCTTGGATTTGCCAAAGCCGTCCAGCACGGAGTCTTCTTGGCGGCGCTTATCCGAGCCCCAGAACTGCAGACCCAGAGTGTCGGCGATCAGTGGGCCGGACAGATAGAGATCACTTTGATTAGTGTCGCCTGCATGGCCCGAATCCTGAAAAGTGTGCTCAGCAGAGACCGAACCCGACCAATTTTTGGCTACTTTGCGGGTAACGATATTGATCACGCCGCCCATGGCTTCGGAGCCATACAGCGTGGACATGGGGCCGCGCACGACTTCAATGCGTTCAATGGCCTCAATGGGCGGAATCCAGTTATTGCTCAGCCCCTCGGAAACCCCGCCTTTGAGTGTGACGCCGCCGGTGTTCTGGCGGCGGCCATCAACCATGATGAGTACATGACTTGATTCCATGCCGCGAATGGAGATCTCGCCTTTGTCGCCACCCATCACTCCCACGCCGGGCACATTACGCAACGCGTCGGTCAGGGAGCGAAACTGCTTGCTCTCCAGTTCCTCGCGCGTGAGTACGGTGATGCTGGCCGGAGCACTTTTGACATCTTGTTCATAACCCGAAGCTGTGACGGTCACCGCTTCCATTGTGGTTTCTGCGATTTTTTCGGTGCCTTGGCCAAAGGCCAAAGTGGTGGCCAGCGGCAGTGCAAGCACCACAGCGCCCCGTGCCAATTTTGCAGATGGGCGCTCAAAAAACTGCTCTCTCATCAAACCCTCGTCTCGTTAAATTACATCTAAAATGAGTATCACTTTCATTTGTAATCGCAATTCCTGATCAACGTCTGACCGATGAAGCTTCTGATAGTTGAAGATCACCAAGAGCTGAATGCGCTGCTGTCCCGGCATCTGGAGCGCATTGGCTTTGCGGTTGACGCGGTGTCCACGGGGCGTAAGGCCTTGCATGCCATAGCCATGGGTGACTACGACGCCATGCTTTTAGACCTTGGCCTGCCTGATATCGATGGCATGGAGGTGCTTGAGCAATGCCAGAAAATCGGCAAGCGCATTCCCTGCATTCTGTTGACGGCGCGCGATGCGCTGGAAAGCCGCCTGGCTGGCCTTAACGGTGGCGCGGATGACTATGTGCTCAAGCCTTTTGAAATGACCGAGCTGGAAGCCCGGCTGCGGGCCGTGTTGCGCAGAGCGCAAGCCGTGCACCAGCAAAAGCTCAGTCTAGGCAATGTGGCGTTTGAGACCGAGTCGCGCTTTGCGACGGTCAATGGCAAACAGGTCGACTTGCTGCGCCGCGAAGCCATGCTGCTGGAAGAAATGCTTAAAGTCTGGCCGCGCATTACCGTCAAGGAGCGACTGGAAGAGCATCTCTATGCATCGCGCGAAAGCGTCACCCTCAATGCCGTGGAGGCATTGGTCTCTCGCCTTCGTCGCAAGCTCAGAGAAGGTGGAGCCGATGTGCAGATTGATACGGTGCGCGGCATTGGCTACCGCATGGTGCTACCTGCAGAGGCCGGAGCGAATGCCTAAGCCAAGCCTGGAGAGGCGTGTCTTGCTAGGAATGGTGCTGGCGTTTGGGGCCGGTGCTGGCTCGTTAGCGCTGTCGCTCTACGATACCCGCGATCAACTTCGACGCGTAGTAATGAACATCCAGGCGCGTGAAATCAGCGCAGGGTTCACCATGCAAAGCGATCCGTCCACACTTCCCCAAAGTTATGCGGGTGGCGAGCTGTCGTACACGCTGTATTCCCCGGAAGGGCAGGCGCTATGGTTTTCAGACAATCTCAGCAGGCCGCGCCGTTTGCGCCAGCCCATGTCGCCAGAGCCACCGCTGTTTCAAATGCCCATTCGCAGCGGTGAGGTGATCAATATGGCCGCGCCACTGGCCGATGGTGCGACCTTGATGGTAGCCAAGCGCGATGTCCTGGAGCGCCAGACCATTGGCCAGTTGCTGCACACCAAGATGCAGCAGAGTCTGCTGATTCTGCTGCCCATTTGCTTGCTGGCGTTTGCATTGATTTACGCAATGATGCGCTGGACTCTGAAGCCGGTGCAGGATGCTGCGCGTTTTGCTCAGAATATTTCGTCGAGCAACCCGCAGCCCATACCGACAGAAAAACTGCCCAGCGAGATGCAGCAGCTGGCCCATGCTGCCAACCAAGCCCTGGACAAACTGACCCATGCTCTGGCCCATGAAAAGCAATTGGTGGCCGATGCAGCGCATGAGCTGCGAACGCCGCTGACGGTGCTGGACTTGCGCTTGCAGCAAGCCCGGTTGGATGAGCGCCCAGACTGGAAAAGTATTGATGCCGATATGGCGTATCTGCGCCAACTCACTAGCCAGCTGATGCTGCTGGCTCGCCAGGAGCGCGGGCTCGATTCCCAGCAGATAGAAGAATCCAGCACCACGCAGCTATCGCGTATGGCTCGCGAAGTCACCGCCTCGATGCTGGCCTTGTTTGATGAGCAGGGGCGGCCAGTGGATGTGCAGCTGATCGATGGCATGCAAGTCAGGGGCAATGCCAGTTTGCTGAATACGGCGTTTCGCAATGTGCTGGAAAACGCCTTGTTTCATGGCAAGGGCAAAGTTTGCGTCACCATGCGCTGCGATGCGGAATCCGTTTATTTGACGGTGGCAGATGAAGGTCCGGGAGTATCTGCCGAGCGGCGAGAGCAGATGTTTGTGCGCTTTCATAAAGGCGCGCAAAGCAGCAAAGGGGCGGGCTTGGGATTGGCCATCACGCGGCAGATTATGCGGAACCTGGGCGGTGATGCTCGCTTTCTGGATCAGCGTCATGGACAGCTTGAGCTGCAGTTTCCTCGATAGCCAGAGCGGACCCTTGGGCCTGCGCTTTTTCATGGCGCAAAGGTTTGCAACGCTTGCTGGAATCAAGCGGCCTTGATGCCCGCCTCGGCAAGTCGCCGCGCATAGGCGGCCAGAATA